>Ga0265798_10001696_pt1 | contig 33706 bp, 29 predicted proteins | sample P3T30metagenome_FD_192430 | JGI IMG/M metagenome (GOLD analysis project Ga0265798, IMG submission 192430) | Plant litter microbial communities from East Loma Ridge, Irvine, California - P3 T30 | ecosystem: Environmental > Terrestrial > Plant litter > Unclassified | place: USA: California... | reverse complement strand
TGCACCGGGACAATTGCACCCATGCATCTGCCAGCAGACATCGACATCATACATCATGACCGCTATAAAGAAGGAAGGATGTGTCCCACTGGGGAGTCCCAATGTTCAAATTCTGCACTCGACCAGCCGCCCTTATATCGAAATCAATTCCTCACTTGAAGAGTACAAATACCATCAGACCAATTGACACACACAACATCCTCTTTTCACCGACCACCCGTTCCTCACACAACATGTCCACCAACGGCAAGAAGATTGTCTTCACCGGCGGCTCAGGCAAAGCAGGCCGCCACGTCATCCCAGAGCTCATCAAGCGTGGCTATCAAGTCCTGAACCTCGACCTGGTAGACTTCCCAGACCCAAGTGCTGGTGTCTTCACTCTCAAAACCGACCTCACAGACAGCGGCCAAGTCTTCAATGCCCTCACAACGCACTTCAACTTCGCAGGCTACGAGGGCCCCAACGTCCCCGGCCCCCCGGATGCAGTCATCCACTTCGGCGCATACGCACGCAACATGCTCGGTAAGTACCTTCACCCACCACCACACTCCTCCCATCCACCTTCATACCCCCATGCTAACATTCTCGAAAACAGTCCCCGACAACGCCTGCTACGCCGCAAACGTAACCTCAACCTACAACATAATCGAAGCAGCTTGCAAGCTCTCCGTCCCCAAAATCGTCATCGCCTCCTCCGAAACAACCTACGAAGTCTGCTTCGGCCAAGGCGACCTCTCCTACACCTCCTTCCCACTCGACGAGGCCCTAGACGTAAACCCCATGGACACATACGCCATTTCCAAGCTCTGCGGCGAGCGCGTAGCACGCGGCTTCGCGCGCCGCTTTGGGTGCGACATATACGCTCTCCGAATCGGCAACGTCATCGAGCCGCACGAATACGCGCAGAATTTTCCGGGCTATATTAAAGATCCAGCGTGCAGGAAGCGCAATGCGTGGAGTTACATTGACGCGCGGGACTTGGGCCAGATATGCGATTTGTGCGTGAAGAAGGACGGGCTGGGATTCCAGGTTTTCAACGCGACGAATGATGGGATTACGGCGACGGTGCCGACGAAGGAGTTCTTGCGGGAGTATGCGCCGGATACGCCGGTTACGAGGGAGATGGGGGAGTGGGAGGCGCCGTTGAGTAATCGGAAGATTAAGGAAGTGTTGGGGTTTAGGGAGGAGCATGATTGGAGGAGGTATGTTGATGTGGAGGGGGTGAAATAGGAGGGAAGGGTGGGAAATGTGACTTACATCATCCAGCTTGAATCAAAATAGAAGAGTGTGGTTGAGATACCGCTTATGAATCAAGAGATGCCGGGTTCAAGATGTAACATGTCCGAATAAAATATATTGTGTATTGATATTGTGGTAACAGAAGTAGGTCTCCAACCACTCCTCCATAGAAAGACAGGCCGCCGTGGGTATCCAAAAGTCAAAGTCTATGTTGTACATTACACTACAAAAAGGCGTACGCATTCCACGCCCAGCAAACATTACCAGTACATCTCAACATTACTCCACCACCTCACTGCAACGACCTAATAAACCTCGTAACCCGACTCACAACCGTCGCCTGACTATCCTCACTCACGCCACTAACCCCACTGCGCTCCGAATCCTCACTCCTCCGCCTCTTACTCTGCATCTCTTTCACAAACTTCGGCCACGTGTTGGTCAGCACAAGCTGCTTGATGTGCCGCTGCACATCGTCAAACACATACAGCCCAAAGAGGCGCGACACCTCGCCCGTGAAGCGCGGCCGCAGCTGCTCTTCGGAGCCGTGCGTGTCGTGAGACCTCAGCGACGGGGTAGCGGCTAGCGGCGATGCAAATGGCAGCGCCGGGTCGACATGGGACTCGCCGCATACGGAGCGCGCGGATGCTTCGAAGATGTATTCTAGGGTGCGGAGTTGCGAGGAAGACACATTGAGCGGAAACTCTGCGTCGCGCGGGCTGATGAAGTCGATGTAAATTTTGAGTGCGGCGTTGAACATGTCGATGCGCTGCTCCTCTGCAATTTCGAGCGTGCGCGACCACTGCTGCTTCCACTTGGCCACGCTCGTCAAAAACGCAATGTTCTCGCCGCTGAAGTCGTGATACGCGGAAAACTCCTGCAGTGGCGTCGGGTGCTCGTCTAGCACGCGGTTCAGCGCAGTCATGGTGAAGAGCCGGTCGCCGTAGTGGGCGTTGACGTAGCCGAAGATCTGGTCCTTTTCGACGAGTTCGATGTTGGAGCGCTTCTCGAAGGGGAGATTGACTTGCACGGTGCTGGCTTGCGAGGCTACTTCCCACTTCTCGTTGGAGTAGGCGACGCGCCGGGCTGTGTGCCAGCAGCGCACGAGCTGGTAGGCTGGCACGAAGATGAGGAAGATTTCAATGCACATTGTGTTGACCTGTATCCTGCACGGAGGTTAGGACGCCAGATGCTGTGTGACTTGGACATAGACATACCATTGGGTTGGAGAAAAGTACGCGTTCACTTTCTCAAAGGCTGGCGAGTAGGATGCGATCAAGAACAAAGGCGTAGCAGGGAGACCAGATAGACAGGCTCCGATCGTTTGTGTGCGCCAGCCCATGGTGTCGCGGATGTCCCAGGCTTGCCAGATCAAGTACGGTGCAACGCCCCATGCCCAGATGAACTGCCAGACGACGCTGGGCCACCACTCCCAGCCTCGACCGAGGTCGATGAGCTGCTCTGGGAGTGTGGCACCACGGATCTCTGTGCCTGCAACGCCAAACGAGGGATGGTACTTCCTGCAGATAAGCCACATACCCACACAGAGCAGAGTCTGATATTGACATTAGCAAACATACGCATTGAACCCACTCCTTAGACGCACCTGTATCACCATACCGACGCCAATGAAGATTGACACCTTTCTCTCGTAGTTCATATTGCGCAGCCTGCAAAGCCAGGATGACCTGCGACCATCGCAACCTGTTATCCGCCTCATCTCAGGGTGCGTAAATCGTCTCTGTAGCTTTGCGACACGAAGAAAGCGTAGATTGGCGGCGTGGAAGAATGCGATACCCAGTGGAAACCAGATACCCATAACGAAATACTGAGTATCGTATGCGGCCAGAACAGGCATCGTTGCGCCTACCGGATATACGATTTGGGCGAGAGTCCAGTAAACGTGTAGTAGGATTATGCCGGTAAATGCCCATGGGAGACCTCTGATTCGCATTATAGGGTGCGCTCTGTTATACCAGCAAAAAGACATGCCCGCTACCACAATGGCGGTCCATGTCGCGGCGAATGTGACATAGAAGATTCCAACCGCATCCCATCTTGGGGGCATTTGGGGAAAGTTGTAAATGTTGGGCGCCGGGGTATCCATTGCGTGAAGACAAAAAGAAAATGTACAGAGGACCGTGAAGATGAATAGAAGAGAGTGACAAGAGACGCAAAAGCCTGAAGAAATAACGCGCCTTCGCGAAGTGGCAGCTGGCTAGGAGGAGTATATCAGATTCCGCAATCATATGTAGAGGCTCAGGACCTCGGCGAGGAAATGGGCCAATACTTGTGACCACGCCGCAGATCACGACACCATGAAGTGTATCTAAGTGACGATTGAGTTTGCTCTCTAGGATCCGCTGCTGGACCAGTGAGGCTAGCCATGCATTGAGAGGAAGGAGATCGGCTCAAGGCACGCACTAATCGTCGGAAGCAGGGGCACAAGCCTCTAGGAAGAGAGGCTAAATCTCAACTAAGGAAACGTACCATTGCAATACAAGTGCAGATCTTCATGTTTGCGCTCGCGATGCCTCTCTCTTTTTCCATATCGTATAATGGTGCGGGAACTCTGCCCCGGCACGCGAGTCGTGAGCCGTTCATATCGAAAAGTCCTTGGTTTTGTCAAATGATGCGAACACGTTCAGCGGGTGCCTCCGTGATCGGCTACGCACGGAGGTGATGCCGCTGTGACGGCTGTCAGTATCCTTAGCCATGTGCGGAATCCAGATCCTCCGGCATTGGGTCCCAGCTGTTCAAGAGAGGTACGGATCCCATGTCCGCCGCGCTCAGGCACAAGGCTTTATGATTCGCGCGTACCTGCAAAAACGTCGCGCGCGCCGGGAATACGCTGCAAACGGTAGATTGCCGTGGTCCTCGAATGTTGGTCGAGAAATGGAGTTGGGTTGATGATTTGTGATGTTGGGAGTTCGTCGAGGTTTGTGGGGAAGTCGCAATCCCTACGCAGTTCCTGACGATCTTTGCCCACGCACGCCCGATGATCGCCGGCAGGAGCGATGCATGACATTTGCCATTTTGTTTGACACGAACGACAATTGACAGAATCCGCAGGATCGGGATATAAGATTCTTCGAAACTTTACCTGCCAAAGGTTTATTCAGATGACGCACATGCAAATCTCGACATCGACCTCCAGGGGGCAACATACAAGATGGAGCGCTTCGCAGCGCAACTCCATGCAGTTGTCGAGGGACACCAAACATCCATCCATGACAAATTCACCATCATGTGCATGAGCGCCGAGTCGCGCATGCAGGTAACGAAGCTTATCGCACATATTTGACGCTATTCACGACCGTTCAGGAACCTGCCCCACAACGTGCGCTTGTTTTTGCTTTTCTGCTTTACCTGCCTTGTTCATTTATATTGAACTTCCACTTGAATGTTGCAGCCAATTACATGGGACCAAAGGAAGTCTGGTCGTTGCTGAAGACCTCCTAAACTTACAACATCTTGACTTTGCAGCCGCCAGTTTGACGTTCTTCTTGGTAGGAAACGAAATAATTTTCCTGCGTACGATCGGCTCGACGCAGTAGGCCGGACAATTCATTTATGTCATACATTCTCACATGTGGTTGAGATTCATTACCTGAACGCTGAGGTAGGCGAGGTTTGAAGCTTATTGGTATACCCGCCGAGAACTCGTTCAATAGCCTGAAGAGGAGGCGAGCGCAAGGAGAACAAAGTGAAAGCTATCAAGTACCCCTTGCACACGCTCTTATCTTAGCATAGCATTTTTTTCCTGCTTTGGAGCATAAATTCGAGGTCCTCTTGGGCCTGTCTATGGTCATAGGCTTCTTTTGCTGTGGAGTAGAGGTTCTGGGACTTAGGCAAAGTGTAGGTCTTTCGCGAATGGTGTCTCTTATGCATACCAATCTTGATGAGGTAGAATGGCTCTACGCACCTGCGTGAAAGTCCTCGAGGTCCGGTGGAACTCTTTGATCGAGTGAATGCCGCCAAATCGCGCGAGAGCTGCTCAGCCCACTGAATTTTCATTGTCCAGTGACCGTTATTCAACATTGTGCATGTTCTTCACTTGAGAGTAACCACTGTTCTTTCACTGTCAAATTCCTCTCATTTGCCCAGATAGTCTCTCTTTTCTCACTATCTCAGTGTCTTGCAAAAGCCCGCCTCAACCACTCGCTCATCAACTAAGACCCAATCGAGCAGACGCAACTCTTCATCATGTCAAGCTTTCAAGACCTCCCCACCAAAGCAGACTTTCTCCGCAATGTTCAGACCTTCGAAAACTGTAGCATCTGTAAAGATCCGTTCGACGAGACGCACTTCCCGTCGCGTACGAAGTGCGATCACGTCTTCGGCTTGACATGTCTCCGAGCGTGGATAGACGCCAACCACGACCAGTCCCATACCTGCCCCATGTGCCGAGAGCCCATGTTCGCAAAGCCACCGCCGCCATTCTTCATCATTCCAGGAATCCGCCCCGAAGACAGCTCCGGAACCCGTGTCGACGACCAACTAGGTTTCCGCCTCAACAACGATCCAGCAGCCCGCTCAAACGAAGTCGTCACTGTATGGCTAGACACCGCTGTCCCCCGCAAAGATGTCAAGAGCTTCCTCCGCAGCCTGTGGTTGAAGTCGAAAGTTCGCGTGATTAGCAGTCTCAATTTCTACGACTCTGATATCGAAGTGACGGTGCACTCTGCACTCCAACGTACCGCCGACACATGTCACTACCCAGCTGGTCTTCATATCAAGGCGGAACACTGGCCAGCAGTGAAGGTTGTGGCGGAAGATATGTTTCGCTGGCACTTTGAGCACGAGAATGGTGGGTTTGATATGGGCGGAGCTGAAGATACGTGGATGCGCAAGATGATGGAAGCGATTAAATGGTAGGTTGAGTTCATTGCAGGAGGAGTAGCACGGTAGACAAAACGATTTAGAGGAAGTCTGAAGCACCGTTTTAGTAGAACGACATTGTACTCCGGCGCATTAGATTTTGAGATGATTGATGAGTAGACTTGGCCGAATGGGACTGAGAAGGCGCAACAACAAAGAAAAAGGGCTTCGTATACACTTTCAGATTGATCAAAAACTGTACGTAGCCTTGACTTGGCATGCCTTGTGGTTGAATGAGATGGCCATGAAGCTTCCCATAGCAATTATTCACTCAGCGTCCTATCCTTGCCTCTTAAAACTTGTCAGCTTTTACTGCTGCGCAAAGTGAAAATCTACTTACACGAAAATTTCCAACATCACTCTCTCCAAGCAAGGGCTTCTTGTATATGTCATCAAGAAGTTGTGCTCATGATCAGCCTATATCACCCCGGCCACGTCTTCTCGACTGGCTGGCTGTGTATCTGTATCTTTCGCAGCTTCCTAAAGCACCACTGAGATAAGGGACACAAACGCGTTGGTAATCACGCAAGGAAGAAGGGCGTGGGGGAGAGCATATAAGAGAATATTATTTCGCGTGTGTGCGGTTGCTTCGCAAATATCCGTGAATCAGCTCAATAAGAATCATGAAGTACCTTCTTGCGATCAGCGCACTTGCGGCGTCGGCCTACGCCGCACCAAGTGTGAAACAGAACCGCCAGTATGAGACCTGCAAGCCAATCGTGAACGCTGTATGACCACGCAACTTAGTACACTGATACGATTAAATGCTGACGTCCATATAAACTCTCCTCAAGGCTGGCATGCATTATCATCGAGAATCTTGTTGCAGGCTCGCAATAGCTCGAAGACTTCGCCTATGCTTCCGAAGCGCTTTCGACGGTCGATCCGACCACGAGCGGCCATTTCTTGACGTTTGTGTTCCTTCTAGAGGCTTGTTCACAGGTGTCGAGGAGAACAAGACGGGGAAGAGGCGTTGATATTTAGCGGAACCACAGGTATCGCACTGGATTAGTGCTATCCCTCACCCTGTGACAACGTCACCAATCTGAATTTGGAGGCTTTCGAGCTGCATGCTAAGGCGATCGCAGACTCGGTGGCGAGGTATGCCTTGTCCTGGCAAGGGTTTCCGGCTAGGAATATCATGGCGATGAAGGACTGTTGTGAAGCCTCGCCGGACCACGCAGAGCCGTCATGTTCGCAAGAGCGAGCGTTCGCAGCTGCCGATGAAATAGGTAGCGGTGTGTGGCCCAAGTTTGACGAGTAGGTGAGATTGAGAGCGTGGTGTGGCGGCTACGATTTCGAAAAGTTCACCAAGTTCAGCCTCTCTCTTTCCGTGCGTGAGTACCGGTCATGGCTCGTAAGTGTCCCTGATTATGACAAGGTTAAGAGTTGCAAATGATGAGCATTTGAGAGCCACTAAAGAACCATAAACAAGCAGTTCACCCCGCTTGGATAGTCCTTGGAAAATTTGCGTAGCTATTCAGACCTTTTGTTAACTGTCTCTTGTGAGAAACTCTCGCGTCAATAGAGTTCTTCGCAATGCCACGTTGCTGACGCACGTTTCCGTGCTGTCACGGGCAGCTTGCATGGAGTCCTGAAGCCGCAATGCGGGCGCCGAATGGGCACTGGACCCGCCAATGTGATTGAGTGCAGTTGGCTTTTGTAGTGCAGTGCGTCAATTTGGCGGAAGATCCAGCTGCTTGGTATATGGCTGTAATTGGCTGCGACATTACAACAGAGGAAAAGAATCATCTCTTACTCTGACTTCAATTGTTCTGACTGTTGAAGCACTCACCTTTGAACACCTCGATTTCTTATCCCCACGCTACACCACTATTGCGCCATCACGTCCCGACCTCCCTGATTTGGTGGGCTCAAGTGCGGGGGAAAAGATGAAACAGCACGACGCGAGATGGGCTTTTCCATTTGAGTGCTAGCCTTGCTGCTTTGGGTGCTCAAGGCGGTGAACGTGCAGCAGTATCGGTACGTCGCGACCTTTCCGTGGGATGTGCGCGAGCGGCGGCGGCTCAAGAATGAGGACGGCAATTGTGGCGAAGTGGTCGAGCGCAGTCACGGCTGACGACCAGGTTTGGGTGAGAATTGCCCATCAGCACAGAGGCGAAGAGGCAAGCAGCGGCGATTCGAAGCACTTCAAGATGCCACGCAGGTCGAAATCAACCTTCGTTTGAGGCGGCATGCGTCGGCGTGGGAAGCCGAGAGACAAGATGCCCCGCTGGACCCAGCAGCACCCACTGGCCGTGGAGTTGGAATTTGGACCCCTCATCTGCTTGCTGCCGATCCAGCTCGTGGTTCAACATGGCAATCCGTGAATGATGTAAGCCCTGCAGGAGACCCTTGATTCGCCGGCAATGCTCGACGTCCCCCTGAGGCCTAGAATTCGCCTGTCAACCACGGTAGCCGCGCACTTTAGGCGCATGGCCTTTGATCGTAATAGAAGGAGGGAATTCCCCAGCCGAGGCGTTATGGAAGGCTGTGTTGAGCATTGCATGTCTACTCACTATTGTTTTGTCGAGCGGCAAGGGTCGGTCATCACATTGATGATGGTCTGGCCTGCTTCAAAACTGCCAAAGTGGATCAAAGACTATGGACACGAAATCAGAACCAATCGACGTGTGTAGCCGCAGGCCAGCACAAGGCTGGTCTCGATGTGGATGGGAGAGACAAGACTCGAACCCTTGATGGCGCATACGTTAGCGTGAAGGGGTCCATCGTGGCGGCAGAAGCGTTCCTCTGTCCACTTTGTAACTATATTCAGTCCTATCTGCACACAAAGACTGTGTTCTTGAAGATAGTCTTTGCTCCCGAGAACCTCTCTGGTCGGTCCCTTGCTGTTCGCGCCCGACTCAGGCCTCGATATTCGCGCGGGCCATGCGCGCAGGCCGAAGTGTGTCACATACGAACAGCACTAGCAACCGCTACTACTCCTACCAACCCTCCTCCGCCTGGCCTCTGTGCTCGAACTCCAGCGACGTCTTTCCCTTCGAGTTCCGCACCGGCAGAGGCAGAGAGGGCATTTGCCCCGTGTAAGAGTTACTGTGTGAGTTCCCGTCCAAGTGCATGCATCATACCACGCTCTCCCCAAAACGTGTCGCGGCCACCAGCGCTCCTGCTTCGCGCCTCCTCACCGCCCGCACCCCACATGACGAACATCCACGCTGACCTGCTGGTGGTGCACAGTGTATTTCTACCGTGTAGTTCAAAATGGCCTACCCTGCAGGCAATGGGGGCCTCCGCTCTCCTCGCGAAGAATCTTTCGCTTTTCGTAACAATGTCGGCTCCCAGCAGCAGATGAGTGCATCCAACGACGTGCGCGGCCAGCTGCACCGCCGCTTCACCACGAACAATATTCCCACCGTTAGCACACCGCTTTCGCCAATTGGTCAGCAACGCCGGCAGGCCGCTGAGCCGACCGAATTCACAACGGCGGTACGTACATATCGCTCTCATACACCCAAAGTGCAAGAGGTGGAGCAGGCATACATGAAGCATACCATGTCTGCATGTCTGCGATGTCGCAGACTCAGACCTCTGCTATTTCCAGCCTAATGCAGCCGTTCTCGTGCGTTTGTCTCATTTGTGCGCCTATGTCGGCGAACTCGAAGGTGACCTAGAGTTTGGGCTGACCGACCAATCATACAGACGTACCACAAGCTTCAAGTAGTAAGGAACTCTTCTTCACCTCGTCTTTGCTGTTGTATTTTACCCCGCACATACGGTTCCTGTTGGGAGTAAGATTGCAAGGGTCCAGGTGTCGTGAGAGCGCCGCGCTTTAGACGTTTAAGACCCTCGACTTCTGCTCCAAAAGTTGCTCTCCCACCTCCTACTCGCTCTCTATCTTCATTGCTACCAATATTCTGTACACTTTGTCTTCACGGAGGCAAAAGCTTCCTATCTACGACAGCATCTTTTCTCATTTTTACTCTTACCCCACCTGCGGTCACGCAAGTGTCGTTGTAACCCAGAAGACGTCGAATGTTGCGTGTAATAAACGCTGACGCTGTTTGACAGCTCGAAAAGAAGAAGCTTGAGTACGAATATTTGAAAGAGCAGCGCCGGCGCTTTGAAGCTGAAATGGAACTCATTGATTTGCAGTCTCGTCGCGGCGAAGAGGAAATCCACCGCCTTTCCACCGATCTACGATACGGTAAACAGCCAGCCCACAGCCAGCCAACGACACCACCTGAATACAGCGACGGCAACGGTTTTCCCTCCGCATTTTCAAGACCGAACCGTTTCAGCATGTCCTCGATCAACCCCGGCATGACCACGCCTCGTGGCAGCCGGGCGAACAGCCAAGTGACATCTCCACCGGCGTCGTTCTTCAGCAACAATGGCCTGCCTTCGCAGTCCGTCCCAGGCACGCGCCGCAACTCTGACGAGGACAACGACGACTTTGATAACGACGATTTCACTCCCGTGAGCCCCGTCTCTCGCAAGTAAGTTCAGCTGCAATCCACCTTTACTTTGCCTTAGCGCTTTGACGCTCGGTTCGACTTACCATGGCCTGCACCTCCTATCCTTACTCTCCTGTCCTCACACTCCCACCTTCCATCAAACAGCCGCTCGTGAAAAATATGGCCGTAGCTAACCCACCAAGGAACAACCGCATGTCGATGCCAGTCACCGGCTTGGATCTTCGTGGGCGTGACAACCTGCCGGACCTGGCTTCCGTACTGGGCCACATCGACACTACAGGCTACCTCTTTGGCGAAGAGGATAAGGAGCACAACTCCGTCGCTTCCCCGGACCACAAGGCCTACCTCCAGATGAGCAACACGGGAGACCAGTTCCCCATTTTGGTGCGACGAGATGGTGCTGGTAATGGTACGAAACTCTCTGCCTCCTCCGCTGCGCTTGATTTGGCTCTTTCCCAATCCCCCGGCCCGGAAGCCCAGTCCAATGGATGGCAAGGCTATCGTCACCGTCAATCTCAACAGTCTTTGCCTACTAACACCTTGCGCAAAGCCTCCCAGGTTGACGAGTACGACAACGGCCAGACCAACGGCAATGGCGACACAACCCCTACCAAGGCCATGGCCAACAATCGCCGCTCCGTTGAGTTCAACCTCAGCCCAGAGCATAAGCGCTCCAGCTTTTCCAGCATGACTAACGGCATGCCCAAGTTGACTCAGTCCTACTCCGCCAGCGACGTTCCGACCCTCAAAAACGGCCCTGGAGTGAACGGTGTGAACGGTGGTGCCTACAACACGCATGCCGAGCAGCATCTGCACAACCACAACGCCAATCTGGGACGTATCCCTTTCAACTCCATGAACAACCGCCACAGCCGTGAGATGTCCAATGGTGTCAAAGATCAGGAGTATCGCCCGACGTACTCTGCTCTTCATGCCAGCGCGCCTTCGTTCGGCCCTGCCATGACTTCCGCTGCCCCAGCTCATAGCGTCGCCAGCTCCATTGGTTCTCCGACTGTGTCTCAGTACGCCCCAACACCTGCCCCGAGTGCCCAATACTACGGATATGGCATGCAGATGCTGAACGGCGCCATGAATGGCCTTTCCATGGGACCTGGCCCGCAGATGGGTACTGCGTCCCCTTACAATGCTGGCGGCATGTACGGAGGACCCAACAACGGCTCATTCTACAACCCTTATGCGACGTATGGACCAGGTGGTCGTGTCCAGGATAGTCAAGCTCGCGTCATTCAGAGCCGCCGTCTTCAGAACGATGCTAATCGCTTCATGAACTACGACTTGAAGACCATGCCTCGCCATGAAATCTACAGCCTCTGCAAGGATCAGCATGGCTGTCGCTTCCTCCAGAAGAAGCTTGAGGAGCGCCACGCCGAGAACATTCAGATCATTTTCGATGAGACTGCTCCGCACGTCGTCGAGCTCATGACCGATCCTTTCGGCAACTACCTCTGCCAGAAGCTGTTGGAGTTCGCCAACGACGAGCAGCGCAACACGCTCGTGCGTAACGCCACTGGCAACATGGTCCAGATCGCGCTCAATCAGCACGGCACTCGCGCTCTGCAGAAGATGATCGAGTTCATCTCCACTGATGAACAGGTAAGTGCACGTCCTGGTTTTTTTCTCAACATGCTAACGTGCTCTAGACCGGCATGATTATTGAGGCACTGTCTGGCCAGGTTGTGGATCTCATCCAAGACCTCAACGGTAACCACGTCATTCAGAAATGCCTGAATCACCTCAAGTCAGCCGAGGCGCAATTCATCTTCGATGCGGTAGGCGAGCACTGTGTCGTCGTTGGTACTCACCGCCACGGCTGCTGCGTTCTGCAGCGCTGCATCGATCATGCTTCTGGCTACCAGAAGTCCGATCTCATTCGCCAAATCACGGCGCACAGCATCAATCTCGTGCAGGATCCTTTCGGCAACTACGTCGTTCAGTACATCTTAGACCTCAACGAGCCGCTCTTCACTACTCCTATGTGTGAGGGATTCCGAGGCAGGATCGTTGAGCTCTCCAAGCAGAAGTTCAGCTCCAACGTCATCGAGAAGTGCATCCGATGCGCCGAGATGTCTGCCAAGGCAATGATGATTGAGGAGCTCCTTGTCAACGTCGAGGATCTTGAGCAGCTGATGCGCGACTCATACGGAAACTATGTCGTGCAGACTGCGCTCGAGTTTGCGCCTCCGGAAATGTGCATCAGCCTCATCGACATCATGCGTCCTATCCTGCCGTCGATTCGCCAGACTCCTTACGGCCGTCGCATCCAGAGCAAGGTCCAAGAGCGCGAGGGTCGCCTTGCGGCGTACACTGGTCGCGTCTCTTCTGGCCATGGTTCTCCCCATAGTGGCAACTCTACTCAAGCTGGTGCCCAGAACACAATCTACCCGTCGCAACCTTTCAACACAGCCGCTTACGCGACTAATGGCTCGTCTGCCTACCAACCCCCTGTGTACACCGCGGCTGCCAACTATGGCGCCAACATCGCTTCGCCCCAGCCGCATCGCTTGAGCAATCCACCTCTTCCGTACCAGCTGCATCACTCTGTACAACAGGCACACCAACAGTACGGTGTCGCCCAGAATGGCATGGGATACTTTTAAAGTCCTGCATGTTTGGACGACTTATGATCTGACGAGCAACGGCCGCTATCGCGCACGTATCCGCAGCCGCCATCACTACCGCAACATTTCTACGACTTGACATACTTGCGCTGGTGTTGGGACATCTGAGGACACGATCTCTTCCCTATCTCTGGATCTTGCCATGAGCCTGGATGTTGCTTATCTCGACGACATGGTCGACAATTGTAATGGATCACTTTGTATAGTATCGTCACGACATGAGCATGAACATCTTTGTGGAGCCTAGGCATATTTCGGCATCTCATGGCACTGCAAGTCACGGTTCACGACAACGCATTTTGTTTCTTCATTCCTGCATTGTTTTGTACTTTATTCCTCACTACATTCTTTTCTACCATTGTCTTACATCGGGCGGCCACACATGGTGCGCTGACCCTCAAAACGCTAAGCATGAGCACGGCGGCTTCTTACGGGCAACGGGCGCTCATTTTCTCATGGATCGTATCGGAACGAAACCTCAGGTCATTTGCCAAAGGTACTTTAGAAGTTATGAATTGTGAAACGTAACACAATAGTCACATTTGCTGCAAGTGATGTGCTGCCGTGAAGTGATTGACTTGTCCCAGGATTACCGCCAAGCGTCTTTGTGAAGGGTCGTGTATCATGCCGGCGATGACGCTGCACCTTTCCTTCCGCAACCGCCGACTCGCCGGACTCGCTCACTACCACCAAGTGACGCGCCATCTCACAGACCGGAGTACATAGGCAACAGCATTGCACCTACGTAGTTGTACTCACGAGTTACACTATTGCAGCCTGAAATCCTGATATCGCACGCAAACCTCCACTACCACAGCCTCAACCCTGACACATCCACCTAAACCACAAACATGCACTTCGTCCTCACCACCTTCGTCGTTGCGCTCCTTGCTACTTTCGCCATGGCCTCGGCACCACAAAAGTCAGTCATCATGAGCTGGCCCAACGACACGCCCGACAGCGTTGTCGAGGCGGCGAAGAAGGCTATTATCGACGCAAAGGGCACAATCACACATGAGTACAGTGAGTGCAGTCTTCGGGAACAAGACTCTTGCAGTGCAGTGGCTGATAGATACGACAGATATTATCAAGGGCTTCGCATGTACGGGCCCCGCGTCGGCTTTTGAGTTCGTGGCGACGATGAATGCGGAGCACAAGCCGGAGATTGAGGAGGATGGGGTTGTGTATACGCAGGAGAATAAGGAGTAGGCGGTGCAGGATGGTGTAGGGTGGTTACGATGGACATGAATTTGGAACGAATTGAATTATGGCGCATGGCTAGGCCCGGAACAGGCGTTTGGAACACTATGGATGCGTCTTTCTATCACTCTATATGCTATAATGTCTGCTTGCTCCTTGTTCACGGTGACTTGTCCACATGTATTGGCTCTGTCGTGGGTGCTGCAGATGGCGGGCGCTGCTTCCCCGCGGCGATGGAGACGGAGATGGCGGGTAGAGAAATCGCAACAACTCGCTTCAACGCGCCCAAGACTTCATGCACGTAATATCTTGCGACGCCGCCAGGAAGCTTATTTACACGCTCGCTTGATTGATTGCTCCTGCTACACACCAATATATCGCGACATCTCATTGCCGGCCTGCGGAGAACGCTCGAGCTCCGGTTAGCGCGCCATCGAAGGACCAGCACCGCGTGGAGCCGAATCACGACTCTGTGCAGGCATCCTGCCTGTCGCCCATGCCAGCCCGCTCAGCTCATAATGCATAGCTTCTCTACACCAAAATCGCGTCTCCAACCTCGTATATCACCGCGTGGCTCCGCGTCGTGAGCCCCGCCATCCTGCGCAATGGACGACTTCAAGCCGGAGCTGCTGCAAGCTCTCCTCGACTGGGTGAACACGTTCGACCTCCCCGGGCGCGTCACGGCATGGAGCCAGCTCGAAGACGGCAAGGTGCTGTGGCAGATCCTCGCCAACATCGACGCCGAGTACTTCAACGACTCCCTCCCCAACTTCGACGAGGGCAATCGACGCACCTCGACCGACTGGATACCGAAATGGCAGAACCTCAAGCACATCGAGCGCTCGGTGTCGACATACATACGGGAGGAATGCGGACAGCTGCCTGTGCTTACGAAGCGCATGGTACCAGATCTCAAGACGGGCGCACGAGACGGCTCGACCATGCTCATTGCAAAGCTCACCATGGGCGTGCTTCTCGCGGCATGCTTCTCGCCCAAGAGCAACCAACGTATGCTGCAGGTCATGGCTCAGCTGGGCACCAAGACGGCGGAGACCATTGCGGAGGCCATACAGGACATGCAGTCGCTGGACACGAGAATGTCGGACCTGGGCGTAGACTCTGAGCTGACGGCAGAACCGAATCTGGCAGGCTTCAGAACGCCCACACGCGCTGTCTCTGGGCAAATACCACTCACGGGAAGGGACAACGACCTGGAGCAGGAAGCGCTGCTGTTCGAGGCGAACAAGGACAGAGCTGCGCTGCGGAGCCAGACAGAGGCGCTGAAAGAGGACCTGAAGCAGTCTCGGGCTCGCATATCGCAGCTGGAAGAAGAGCTCGGCGAGGCAACACTGTACATGGACGATCGAAAGTCACAGGCACAACGAGCCCAATCCGAAGACGTGGAACAGCTGCGGAACGACCTCGCACGCGACCGGCAGTACATCGACCAGCTCGAGACGGACCTTGCAAATGCTAGGGACATATTGGAAAGTCAGAAGCGGCGGCTAGAGCGGTACCAGGGCGAGGAGGGTTCGAAGCAAGACTTGCGCGACCAGCTACAACTCATCAAAGCGGAGCGCGACGAGCTGAATCAAAGAGCAAAGGCGAATGAGAATCTCAAGAAGAAGATCGAGTCGCTGACCAAGGAGACAAAGACGCTGGAAACACTGCGCGAGGACTACCAGGAAGCACGGGAGCGATTGATGGCGCTGGAGAACTCAGAGGAGCGGTGCGAGGCTCTCGAGAAGGTTAACAAGGAGAACAGTCAGACGCTGGTCAACTGCGAGCAAGCTATCTTTGAGGAAAAGGGCAAGCGGACGAGAGTGGAGCATGAGAACCTGCTTCTTATGAAACAGCTTGAACAGACACGCGAGCTGCAGTACAAGGCCGAAGACGCCAAGAACGAGTTGGAGGACCGGATACGAGACTTGGAATCATCAAATCACACTGACGGTGGTGGGAGCCTCGAAGATGAGCTCACTCGTGACGAAACTTCGAAAAGCGCAGATGACCTGGGAAGCACAAGGCCCACGGATGCCCGGGTCAGTGCAGATGCGATTGCGCTGCAGCAGAAGGTGGACATACTCAATGCTCGATTGAAGTCATTGGAGACCGAGACATTGAAGCAGATGCAGGAGAACCTAGGTCTGAGATCCGACATGATGGCCGAAAAGGACGAAGACAGCGAGAAGCCCTTTCTCGAGCAAAATGAAAAGCTCCAAACCGCCGAGACCGAACTGGAAGAACTTCACCGCAGACTACGCGAGAAAGACCTTCAGGTCGCCGAGCTCCGCAATGAACTCAACAAGCGCGCAGACATTGGCGAAGAAGCTAAAGCAGAAGGCCTCCAAGCCGAGCACGAGCGCATGCTGGCTTTCCAGCAAAAGACCAACGAGCGGTTACGAGACCTCGAACTATCAAACGAGGAAAAAGCAGGCTTACTCCGAGCTGCGCTCCTCGACCGCGAGAACTTATCCCCCGAGCTCCTCGAACTCAAGCGCGACGAAACACTCCGTCAGGTCCGCGAGCAAATCCAAACGGTCATCGACGCGCCGTCTGAAGCACAACCAAGTGTACTTGACACTACTAGTACCGAGATCGCAGAGACGGTACTATCGTCTGAAGCAGCCCTGGACAAGGCAAAGAAGGTAAGCAGCACGCAAATTTTCCAGCATAAATCGCCTTCATCCGCGTCCGACGTCGCAGTCTCTACTATGCGGGCTCAGCGTCTCGATCCGTCTCTTTCAGCGTCTACGTTGATTTCTCCGGCGTCACCGTCGCAGGACACGAAGAAAAGCTTTTCTGAAATGTCTACTTCGACGGGGCGCAGTACGCTGGGGAAGATGGTAAGAGGTTTGACGAGGAGGAGGAGGAGGGATTCGACGCAGGCTGTGACGGAGACGAATGGGAATGAGGGTGGCTGTGTGGCAAGTTGTTTCCCTGCTGGCTTGGTCGGCGCGGAGTATTACTTATCTTGCACATTTCCCTTTACATAATTTCATATCGGCAAACCAGCATCGAGATGATCTTACTAACATCCAACCCAGGACCTCCAAGCACAAGTCACCGCCAACACTTCCCTCCAAGCGCAGCTCGATGCCGCTAAATTGGAAACAGCGGAGAAGGGCTCGGTAAGTCATTTCCACGCACAGCCACTACAAGTATGCAATATTAACGAAAGCGTAGATCGAACTCCAGCAAGAAGTCGAAAACTTACGCCGCGAAAACGCTCTCATCACTTCTGCGTGGTACGACATGACGACGCGTTTACAAAGTAATACGGTTATATTGCAGCGCCGGAGTGAGCAGCCGAAGAGTTGGCTTGGGAAACAACGTTTGGCTGTTGCTGGTGCTGGGGCGGGGATTGCGGTATGTTGACACTACGTCTATGACTTTTATCTTGAATGTTGCTGATTGATGAGTTAGGGGCGAAGGTAACCACGAGTCTTGGAGAAGGGTTAGTGAGGAGGAGGAGGAGGAGGAGTGTACACATTGCATAACATAGTAGCATGGCTTCTGGCATTTTTTTCGTTTTGTATCGGTTGGTATACCCATTGTTGGAAGCATGCATGCATGAAGCGAGGCGTTTTTGAGGTGGTTGTGGTGGTGTGGTGGGGATGAGTGGTTAGAGAAGTGAGAATAGAGATTCGAGGATGTATTGAGGATGAGCAAACGGTGCGTAATGTGCAGTGAATACCTACAAACATCATACTCCATTGTAGCCCTCCACCAAACCTATACCATCCATTCAGCCCCCCTCCAACTCCCGCCCCAACACCCCAGCAATCTTCGCAAACCACTCCGCATTCACCACCCGATCCCCCGAACCCACCACCAGCCCCTCCTCCAACGGCGCCATCACCATCTCCTTCGCCAGACCCGCCAGACCCGCCATACCCTCATCATCAACCCACAACCCGCCCTGAAAATCAGCCCCATAAGCATCACACACATACCGCATACTCGGATTAATCACGTACTCGATATCCGAATCATACACGCGCGGATTCGCCGCGAGCTGCGTCGTAACCAGCCTCAGCACATTAACAAACGTCCACGCATGCGCTGCGCTCCTCAGGCCTTGAATACGCCAATTCGCGTTGCCGGGACGCGCGCCAGGCGTGAGGACGGGCCCTTTTGCGAAGAGCGTTTCCCGGCACATGGGGCATGTGTTTGATTGCGAGGAGGGCGAGTCGAGCCAGGCTGTAAGGCAGGTGTAGCCGAAGATGTGGCGGCATTGGAGGGGCCAAAGGATTTGGGTTGCGGTGTAGGTTGGGGTGAAGGGGTCGTGGCACATGTGCAATTCGAATCTTCAGCCTAGAAGGAGCAAAAAGAAGTTGCTAGAAGGCCTCCTCTGAGAGGTAATTCGACAACGACTACTCAGACCAAATTGCTTTTGTTCTACTTCTTGATGTATTGAGGAATTTACTTGAAATATATACTGACGTATCTCGAATGAGGTGTAAGAGCGTGTAGTTAAAGATGAATTCTGCGAGCGTTCAAGTGAGCTGCGCGAGGTGTTTATCGAGTGACGCAAATACGAGAGACGTGCGAGGTGAAGGTGCGGACATCGCATGTGAGCGTTTGTTTGCACAGAAACTTTTGCACGCTAGGTTCGTCGCTCACAGTGAACGACGGGCGCGCGGCAACCTACCATACGTATGAATGTAGGCGGTTGCTAAGCCATTTCAATGACCCGAGTAGACATTACCATGAGAGACGTCGCAAACAGCTCGCACTCATGTAACTATAAGCTGTCATGGATTTTGAGATATTCAAAAGTGCCGTTCGTTCTTTTCTAGCACGAGGCTCCGGGTGTGTCGTTTACACTGCCTCCTGCGCGATCAGACCTTATTCAGAAGTTTGCCTTCGTTCCTTGGCTAGACGAGACTTTTATAGTGTATAAGCTCGCCGCGACGCTCATGATTTCCTCGGTCAATTGCTATTCGTTCTCGAAGGCGAAATACGGGTTGAGTATGGAGTCTAATGCAATGCACCAGCGATGGTCTCGTGGGGAGTTCTGAACTATCGATGAATCGTTGGCTTTTCGGATGGACCTAGATGGACCTAAGATGCTCCAAAACGAGATCGAGAGGCGATTTAGACGTCCAGAGCCGTGTGTATACTGCGACTTGATGTATCCGAGGGGAACCTGTAGAAGTGCTCAGAAGATGACAAGTGCTTGTGTACGACAAGTAAGCTCCATGAACGCTCTTCAGCAGCTCCTGTTGGGTCTGGATCTTTTTAGCAAATCTGAGCAACCTTCCGTCGTATGTTCCGGCTACGATATTTGTGTTTGATGGTACGAAGTAAAGGTGAAGTTTGAAGACAGACTGGCGCACGGACAGGAAGGAAGGACATTGCAGTCGCCGCGGCGTTTGAAAGCTCACCCTTCGTTCTTGTCAACATCGGCTCCACCAAACGACAGTATAACACGCACGGCACCTCTGAACGCAATCCGAATCTCAAATTCAGTGAAGAGTCAATAGAGCCGAGCAATATCACCGTGTGAGCTCTGCGGCTCCGTGAAAGATCATGCACCAATCATCGCCGTGCCTTTCCCGATGACCTCCGTTGAAGCTGGCTAAAAGAGCAATACGGGCCGTCTTGCCTCACCCGGACGGCGATACCCCGAACTTTTGTCCCCCACAGAACATGCCGTTGGAGCTTGCGCGAGTCGTGGCTTGCGGGCTAGACGGCGGCGTCTGCTTTTGTGCCGCTGCGATGGTCGCTTCTTCTTTACTTCATACTGCTTCAATATCTGCTCCGACTGTTCTCCCCTGAAAGCGTGTTTTTCTCTAGCGTAGTCGTCTATTCCTATCACTTTACGAGGCAGTCTTGCAATATGGCGAAAGTCTTTGATCATGCCGAAGGTATGTGGTCGTCTACTGTGGAGCAACAACAGTGCACTGATCTATCCAGTCGCGAAGCACAACACAGCCGAAAGCTGCTGGGTAGTCCTTTACGGCAACGTCTACGATGTGACTCGCTTCCTTCCTGGACACCCAGGTGGCAGCAAAGTCATCCTCCAGCTCGCTGGCACCGATGCGACCGACGAATACGATCCCGTCCACCCGCCCGGCACTCTCGAAGAAAACCTCAAGCCCGAAGATAAGCTCGGCACCATCAACCCAGACACACTGCCCAAGGGAGAGAAGACGCCTGTGCAGACAGGCGAGGCGAAAGACGATGGCCCAGTCGACCTAGACACCATACTTAATATCGACGAGATAGAAGAAGTAGCCACAAAGAAGATACCATACAAAGGCTGGGCATACTACTACTCCGCCTCCGACGATCTGACATCCAAATCCCTCAACAATACCGTATACCGCCAAATCCTCCTCCGCCCGCGCGTCTTCGTCGATTGTACCCGCTGCGACACATCCACCACCTTCCTCGGCCACAATGTCAAACTGCCCATATACGTCTCGCCTGCCGCGATGGCACGCCTCGCTCATGCAGACGGCGAATGGGGCATCGCCCACGCGTGCGAACAGTTCGGTGCAATGCAAATCATATCCCAGAACGCATCCATGACACCCGAGCAAATCGTCGCCGATGCCACTCCCGATCAGGTCTTCGGGTGGCAGCTGTATGTGCAGAACGAGCGCGCGAAAAGCGAAGCTATCCTCGCCCGTATGAACAAGCTCGACGCCATAAAGTTCATTTGCTTGACGCTCGATGCGCCTGTGCCTGGGAAACGCGAGCACGACGAGCGTAGCAAGAACGTCGGTTCGAATCTGCCTGTGCGAGCCGCGGTGCAAGAGGATCAGAGTGTGAGTAAGACGAGCGCGGACGCGAAGAAGCCGAAGAGCATGGGTATGGGCGCAAGCCTTTTCTGGGGTACAGCCGCAGATCTCACATGGCGTGCTACACTCCCCTGGCTCGCGAAGCACACCAATAAGCCTATCGTCCTGAAAGGTATACAGACACACGAGGACGCATACTTAGCCTCGCTCCACGCGCCACAGGTCAAGGCTATCATACTATCGAATCACGGTGGACGGGCGCTAGATACTGCGCCGCCTGCGGTGCACACGTTGCTTGAGATCAGGAAGTACTGCCCTGAGGTCTTTGAGCGCGTTGAAGTATATGTTGACGGCGGAATCAAGCGCGGCACAGATGTTGTGAAAGCGTTATGTCTTGGTGCCAGAGGCGTGGGTGTCGGGAGAGCAGCGTTGTTTGGGTTGGGGGCTGGAGGCAAGGAAGGTGTGGCTAGGGTATTGGAGAGTAAGTCGTGCAATCTTGTTCCGTTGACGTTTGGATGTGCGATGCTAACAGTGCTGCAGTTCTCAAAGCCGAGACCGAGACGTGCATGCGCCTCTTGGGCGTTGAAAGGGTGGATCAGTTGGGGATGCAACACATTAATACACGGGCGGTGGAGAGGGATATCTGGGACGGGCCTGGGTTGGAGAGGCAGGTTGTCAAAGCGAAGCTGTAGACTCTGGTCAAGAAGTAATGAACATATTTGCAGTACTCACATGATCAGACGGGGAATGATGCGACCTTCCTTATGTGAGAGCCAGGAAGTCCTAAGTGATGTCTAAGCGTGGGACTTCATTCATTCTGATGGCTGACTTGAAACAGAAGCGCAGGTGCTATGAGTTCATTCTAGTCGCATACCCAAGTACATTTCTAGCTTACATAAGTCCAGAAGGCAACTTGGCTATACTGTAGCCCTGTCCAAGAAGTAGGTCATTCCGCACGTCCAAGACTTATACCTCGAAATTTTCACTCCGAAGTGCTCATTGAGCATGGTCACTACCAGTATTTCTAAAGTCCGATCAGGTCAGTCCCTATAAACAAACTTGGGTCTAGGGTTTTGTCCTTACGTCGATCTGGGTGAATCGGTCGCTTTGCTCGTGGCCCAAGTCTTCCACCTTGAAGTTCCCGTTCACATACATCGGCGCGCAAGAATCTGGCAGCGAAAGCCAAGCGTATTCGTTCGTATACTCCAGGAGGTTGGCATTGGCGGCAGTTCTGAGCTCTTGCAAGTAGATTGTCTTCTCCTTGGGTACACATGACTGCGCAGACACACACCGAAGTCCTTGCAAAGTCACTGATATTGTTAGTTTTGTGCTGCCCTTCTTGCTTCCATTGACACGCAAAAGATCGGCGACATTCAGTCGGATATCTTCGAGACTCGTTTCCGAAGCGACACGGAAGTTCATCTCGATTGTAAGAGAACTTTCAGTTTCTGGACGGGCACGGGGTTGGGTGCACCAAATGGATCGAGATCTTTCCCAGGACATGAAAAAGTCTTCAAGCGGCTGAAACATTGCTGGCTCCATTGAAGCTCCGTTGTTTATCAAACGCAGACAGTGCTGTTGGCCCTCCCAGATGTCGGTTTCATAGTAATGGCGCATCTCCTGATTGATCGTGGCTTGGTATGGCAACACTCCGGTCATAGTCTTCGCGTTCAGATCCCACGTGACCTTGCCGAGATCATCGCCACGATTGTTGTCAACATACCACGCGTCATTGGCCATCGTGAAGATCGAGGACTTTACGTTTTCGGGCAGACTGGCGAAAGAAGCATAGGTGATGTCGGTAATCCAGGCGAGCGTTTTGCCTCCATCTCGAATAGCAAATCGTCTCTTCCGCTTGCCTTCGTTGCCCCATATGCCACCCTGGAACATCACAGGGCCCTCACGGCCGTCAAGTTGAAGGTAGATCTGGGTTGCCTGGCGTCCGTAACTCGAGATGTCGAGCGGGTCCTCGAGTAGTGTGCAAAGAGCCATGGTCAGATTCTCGGGCTGGATGCCCGTCTCCCAGGGGTTCGGATAGGTGATTGGGAGGCTTCGATGGAAGTGGTGATGTGCCTGTCCTTTGGAATGCACGAATGTGACATCGAGGTCTTTGCAATCGCTTATCCGTTCCAATTGGTTCACACGTTTATGGCAGAATCGACGCCCTCGAGTTTGCGCGTAGGCTCGCTGAACATGTGCAGGTGACAGCCTACTGCGCACGTCTTGTCGAGGTCGATGACGATCTTTTTTACCATATTTCCAAGCGTTCCGAGCTCTCCTAGCCATCGCGCTGCCCCATCGCATTGGTGCATCAGGGCATACCAGTCCCAGCCCACTTCAGCAAGGCTTCGAGAAATGATCCACGTGTTGTTCGATATGAGTGAAGATGCACCTTCGTGGTAAATTTGGCGGCAGGTCATCGAGAAAGGTAGACATTGGGCGAGATTCTCCGACACGGCCTTGTCTTCGAACATGTCTTGACCGCCAAAACGCCTACTGGGAGAAATTCTGATGCCATTTGGCTTGTGGAAGAGTACTTCGTACAAGGTGTTGCGAACTTCCGGCAGGATGTCGAAAGATGTAGGGCGGTTGAATTCGGTGGGAGAAGATAGGCCGGGTGCGACTGGAGCATAGTTTGGGTAGTGGGGAGGTATGAAATCTACGTTAATACTCATTGTGATTATGAGACCTTCCTGTCGTGTCAGATGTAATTAGTGCTGGAGATGACTGGGGATATAGTGTTGGCACTCTTGATGAGCGCAATTTATACTACCCGACAGCTCGATGCGATTATTCGATGAAAGCATCCAGTCCATCACAGAGCTCTTGACTGGATTAGGAGGTTACCCGTATGAAGTTTGAATTGTTACGTATGATCACATACAATGGAAACTGATAGATTGCTCGGGGGACTACACGCAGTTACAGGAACATAACACACATACACTACAGCTCGTTGGCAGGTTCTGGGTGGCCGATAGCCTTTTGAAGGCACTCACAAGTTCCAATCGTATGCTCTAACCTGAAGTAAGAAATGTGCTGTGTCCAAACCTTGACATGTGACCAAGAAGTGGCGATGAATGAACGGCGAGCAAACTTTCTACTTCTATATCTTCATTTCCACATTTTCGAAGTGATGTTCGGGCCGCATAGAACCTGCCGCGCTCGGTTCAAAGAAGTGATGTTCTCCGCGTGTTTCTGGTTCACCGCCATGGTTATGATACGTAGAGAAGGAAACCAACTCTTTCCCGTGACCGCGCGTTATGAGAGATACGTACCGTGCCTACCGGTATCCCGCCCGCATTCAAAGCCGAGTGGCCGAAAAGTCACTATTTACACTCTTGATACCGATTAGCGCGTGACGCGTGCGACTACGTATGCCTGAATCTTGTTCGTAACTTTCGGTCACTGTGACTGAACTCAGGTCTCCACAATAGAAAGGTGTCTGCCTGTATGCCTCAGGCCGCGTCACTTCCGATCGCGGGTGCCTGATGGATCTCTCAGGTACATGTGGGGCCATGGTGCGATCATTCCGATAACGCCGCACGCCGTGCCTTCGCGTCTGCGCTAGTTCTCGCGCTTTGAGCCGTCGACCGTTGTGATGTGGCTGTGCATGTTCGATTCCTTGCTCCCAGCAATTCTGAATCTCGCCCAGATTCGTACACGGAAGTATCGCGGAGCTACTAGGCCATGGAACATGTGCAATGTTGAGGCGTGTCCGGGGTTGAAAGGAAGTCGACTTTGCTTTCAACGTCGACCCCTGACGCCCAATCATACAACGAGGCTGTTTAAACTCAGTGGTCCAAGGACTGTACCCTGCCTTGCGACCCAGACAAATTTGGCAGAAGGCGGGCAAAATTGTTGTCCCAAACGAAGCGTATTATGTCGACTTACGGTCATCCTGGTTGCATGAACGGTCTTTGCGCTGGCCAACAGATTCTCACCCTTTCGGCTCGACCCTTTAACGCTCCTGCAGTGCGCCACGTGTGTCTCTACCTCATCAGGCAGAATCGCAGTGCTTTGTCGCCAACCGCATTTTCGAGCGCGTGCTCAATGTACATGCAATCAGTGGTCTGCTCTCTGCATGCTCAATAGCGGTTGCGTCTTGTGATCAAGCACCCAGCACAGGGGATGTGGTCGTTGAAAATGACGTTGCGGCAGCGTGGATCAGCAAGAAACGAAACAGGAAATGCGCTAGAACCCGAAAAGTCGTCTTCGTCCGGCTTACTGGGAACATTTCGTCTGACGTCCCTTTCAACGAATCATGTCGATAGACACCTATTACGGCACGTTCCTGGCGCCGTTTATGCTACGGAGAAGCTGTCCGGCTGTGACGGCACTTTTACACTTTTCGTCCTTGACATCTCGATGCCATCATGTCCTCCAGCCCACGATGCTGTTACAAGCAGCACACAACTCAGATATTCATCGCTAAAGTGCGCGAAAGACTACAAGATTTTGTATGGAAGGCGAGAACTAGGCAGCTGCAAGTAGCTTGAGTCGTCCTCGCTCTGCCGGTAGGTACGCGGTGTCCGCCAAGCTGGCCCTTCTCGTGCACAGGTATGATGATTTGCTATCCGGAGCTTCAAGGCCAGCAACGTCGTGACTTGACGATGTCTCGTGTTGACCCCGCTGCACGATTGGTAGGTCTCCGGGGGCTGTGCCGCTTCACTCAATCGGGCAGCAAGGTTTGGAAGTCGCGGGCCTGTGTCGGTTGCCCCATTTTAGGGAAATTATATAAAGACCCCGACAAATAATCAAGGTTGGTCTGTTGTTTCGACTGACAGCTACCGGTTTCCCACAACGCTCGACTACTTCAAGACCTGCGCCACTCTTTCCTTTCTTGATCGTCTTTCAGCCTGTTGAACAGCTCCTTTACTTCGTCTCTTGCACCGACCATCTACACTCCTTCAGCTTTTCTCAAGTACCGATCCTGCAGCGCAACCTCTCTCGCCGCACTGCCTACCTATCCGAGCCCAACGAGCATACACAATGAAGGACTGCCCGAGCTGTCAAGGCAATGGCACAACTAGATGTGACGACTGCAACGGCGCGGGCTGCCCGAGTTGCAAGCGCGGATACAAGAAATGTGATGTCTGTGAAGGCACAGGCGCTATTCACACCGAACACTAGGCAGCGAACTTCATCTGCCCTCTCTCGATGCGCCACAAAGTCTGCCAGCTGCAACTGCGAGTCTGTACAGGTACGTACATCATACTCGCCGCATATTCACAGATCCATGCGCTGCACCCACTCGAGTCTTTCCATGGAAAGCATGAATTCTCACTGACTTCTTCAGGCCGGCATTACTGTTCTATCGACTCTTTCTTATTTCCTTATCGATACCCATTTGGACCTTATCAAAGCGCAGGCGCAGATCTTATATTGGCCATGGGGGGCAGGCGGTCAGTGTGTGGGGGATGTGCGCAAATTGATGGCACGCACGGCCGCCACGTAATGGCGATGAAATGCACGCAACTGTCGCATGCATGAGATTAACTAGACATTATACCCAATGAGGCAATTCCTGAAGTTTCCGTGTTTCATTCCTGCTGGGGCCTTAGGCATTGTGCATTCTCATTGGATCGAAAGCGAGATTTGGGAGCATCTGATTGTTTTCCTGGGGTTTGCGAGGATCGCATGGGCGGGGGGGTCTGGCTTGAAACAACGTCGTCGACAGAAAAGCATGGCAAAAGATTATGAGTGGTTGTGTAACTTAGTCGTGCTGTGAGTGTTTGTATCACATATTGCAGGAATGATTCTGAATGATAAGATTTGCATCAGCCAGATGACGTCGCGATGGATTGGTTTCAAGTTGCTAGGGGTTAGCGGTCGATCAGCACCACGTTCTTTCGTTTCATCGCAGGACGACTCGATATCTTAACACAGTCGTCACGGCTCACATCAAAGCAGAGGAGTTGACTTGAAAGAATGAGCTACCCTTTCGTACACGATGTTCACTCCATCACATGGTTAAAACTTTGACATATTCTCAAACCTATGCCAAAATCAATCGTCAATCTCGTCACGCAAGCGTCTTCCTATCACCACTATAATCCAAATAAGAAACTCCAGCAACCCCTCCTATACACCCCTCCATCCCATACAATACACCCTCAAAAAGAACGCAAAAAAGAAACCTCAAATTCCGATACCGGGGTCTACAAACACGTCAGAACACATACTCGAACACTAGCACCCAACACATAGAAAACTTACTCGAACCCGGGTCTTCACGGCGCTTGTAGTATGGAGACTTGAAAGCGAGATATCCTAACCACTGGACTATATCGGACAGTATTTTGTTGTTATAGCAAACCTATGAAATAGTTGTAATCTATAGTATCTTTGCTCGCGACACGCTACGGGAGGAATTATGAAAAGTATGCGGGTAGCCGTACGCTTGGTGTGTGGGCTGCTGGGAAAGGTCGGGGGAGGAGCAAACGCTGAATGCAGATATGGGTGAGTCACTAGGTTCTTCGAGGGGAGAGATGGTGGGGTCTCTGTAGCACTGATCATTTGATAGATAGCACTGCTTTATGGGGTATATTGCGACTCTCCCTCATTTTGAGGCATCTCCAATCCATCATCTTACTATCAGAACACCTGCTCCTCCCACTCCAGACCATCCAATGCGCCGTCACCTTCATCATCCTCATTATCGCTGTCATTATGATACGATCCAGCAACCAAATTGCTCAACACATTCGCAGTGCTCAGCCCTCTACCGCGCCCCGATTTGACTCCAGTGCCACTCGGCCACGTTCCAGGCCGCGCAGATAGCGTGCGCTGCAGCATCGGCACCGGCGCCTGGACATGATCCGCACTGACCGCTCTCCGCCGTGGCACAATCTGCTCTTGCACACTCGACTGAGTTTGGACAAACCGCGGCTCTAGAAATTCAAAGTCAATATACCAACTCGACGCACCGAATCAACATGACAGAGATAGGAGGATGAAGTGCGGTGCAAAGATCTCTCACCAACCCTCGACAACCTGCAAATCCGGCCACCCCTGATCGATCTCCTCATTCGCTCCCTCGTCTCCCCAATCCATCTTCTCCAGTTCGTTGCGGAAGAAATCTTGCTCTTCTTCCAGAACGCCAGGCTTTGCGCCCAGACTTTCAGGATACCGCTTCAAATTATGCCAATGCGTGAGGCTCCTGAGTGCTTGTTCGAGCGGCACGCTCTCGTCGACTTCGGCATCTACATCGCTGCCTGCAAGCCAGTCGTCTCGAAGCTCGGGTCTGCAGTGCAGGTATACCGCTGTGATGACGCGCATGTTTGATTGGCGCCACTTTCGTCCGCAGTATGGGACTTGATTCTTGAACAGCTTGAGTGTGTAGAGACGGAGTTCTGGTTGTGGGACTTTCAAGCTCTTGCGGAGGAATTGAGAGGACTTGTAAGATACGAGCATGAGGTTGCGGTGCGCTTTGTTTTTGCAAATCTTCTGCATGATGCGCAGATAGTTGATTGAGGTGAAGAAAGCGCGCCAGGAGAAGTTTGTGATGGGCTCGCTGGGAATCTCATTGGTAGGGAAGCCAAGTTCGTCGACTTCGGGGGGCTGGGGCGCGGGAGGGAGTTGGGACGGCTCGACGCCAGAGTCGTGGGATTCTTGGCGCGTTAGACGGATGGGTGGCGGTGCAGCGTCGTCGGAGTCAGAGGCATCGTCTTGTTTGTCGGATGGCTTCTCTGAGTCGTGCGGCTCTTCTGGGGCGTTGCGGGAGTAGGAGCGACAGAAGTTGAAGAAACTGGGTATGTCAGTATGCGATTATTGTGGTATTGTGTGTATACTTACTTCAGCTCCTCTTGTTCGCTTCTGAAGTTGACGATCTTCTCGATCTCTTGCAGCTGTAACAACTTCAATATAAGAGGAACGTAGCTTGAGTCGACAAGTAATTGAGTGATGTACTCAAACTTCAGGATGTCTGCGCAAGAAGGTTAATAGGTTGGAACAGAGGGATGCCCTTCGTTGACTTACGAGAGACTTTAAACCACTTCAGTATCAGCACCAGGGTGCCCGTCACTGCTTTGTCCAGAACTTCCTGCGTGCGCATCGCATCCAGCTCCTCGTTGGTCGCGACACTGATGCTGTTACCATTGACTCCATTTATGTCTGGTCGCGCAGATGTGGTGCCGTTTCCGTTCTCTTGAAACAGGAAACCACCTTGAAGGCCATTTGCGCCACTCGACTGTGTGACAAGAGCAGTGACATGTGCTAAGACAGCTTTGATCAAGACTATCACCAGCGATTGCAGGTTAGGCAAAGCGCTCTGATAAAACAGCTCCACAAGTGCAAGCCGCTCCTCCGTACTGCCTGGTACAGCTGGTGTTTCTTCCTCCGGCTTCAACGAGAGCTCATCAATATCAAGGTTATCGTCCAAGCCGGCCCAACCACGTTCGTACTTCATGAAAGCCACACGCTCTTCCCATAGCTGCTTCATGGCTCGCGTAGCCTTCATGCGCTTCGCGAAAAGCTCTGCGGCCTCTAGTATAGATGCTGGAATGTCAGACCCTTCCCATCTACGACCGACAAGCAAATCTTGCAGGTCAGTCGAGCCTTTACCACCAAGCTTGTTACTCGACTCATCGAGAGGAGGATACAAGAAGGGGAACATCTGGTTCGTCTGGTAATTCTGCTTCTTGCCACCCTTTCCACCCGGACCTGCTGGCGACGGAGGTGGTGATGGAGCTGGAGTCGCAATGTGGACCGGCTGGTGAAGGTAAGAGGTATTGTTTCCATGCGCATCGCCGAGTCCAGAACCGAAGACGTGGTTTCCTGCCACCTTGCTTGGGTGGTTCTTGAGCGGTGGAAGGATGGAGTTGTTCTCAGGTTCAAGTGGGAAAACGGGAAGGGGTGGGTTATAAGCCGGGTACTTGGAGCTGATCTCCTGCCGGAACAGGTGGTAGTCTAGTGGAGAGGCGGTAATGAGAGGCTGTCCTTTAGTGTCCTCCGTTTCTTTGCTGTGATCACGGAATGACTCCTTAGCCTTCACGACCTCAGCAAGACCGCCGAATTGAACCATCATTGTCTTCCACAGCAGTAGAGTGATCTTGCTTAGCGGTAGGCTGATAGTCTCATCCCATCGTAGCCTCGAAATCAGATCTACAAGCAGCAGCAAGAGCCCAGGCTTCTCGAGACCTAGTACAGCGGTCCTGAGTTCCAGTTTGCCCTCCGCCTTCTCCTCAACGCGTGCCACCTCGAGGATAACGTAGACAGCAGTCATGGCACACCAGACCTCACGACGCTCCGCTTCTTTGCCATCGCGTGGCGTATCTGACGAAACATCTACGCCACAACTCCTCAGGAGCGAGGATCGCAAAACGTCTACAAGAATTTGCAGCCCATTACAATCGGCGAGTAGATGTACGTTGCGCTTGATCAATGCTGTTTGTCGTCCGGAATGTTCGTATCTTGCCGCTGGTTCATCTTGAGTAGGCGAATTGCGCCCGGAAGCTATGCCGCCATCCGCGCTCGCAGCTTGCAGACCTGCAGTCTCGTGCCAGCAGCCGAGAAGCACATATACAAGCGTCTCGAGTCTCTTCAGCCTCGCAACAGGGTCCTTTTCTTTGACTCCCTCCAAAAGGTGCCCTACAAATTCCACCTGCTGTGACGCAGCCGCTCGGTTCCAGTCCAGACCGCCCTCCTCATACGGTGTGCCGTTGATGCCGTTGAATGCGCTCCACTCCAGAGCGAAAGACGCCTGAGACTTCAGCAGCATGGCCTGCTCCTCGACAGAGTACGAGAACCATTCCTCCAGCTCTTCCTCGAAAGAAGACGCGTCATCGTATGTGAAAGCGTACGGCGCTGGATCGGCTTTGGACAGCCCTCTCACCAAGTTGTGTACTTGCTCGAGCGACAGCGAATCGTTGGGCGGGGCATTCGGCGGCGGCGCAGGCGGTGCCGGCGGAGGAAGATGCGTTGGCGCAGGTGTGGGAACTGAATTGCCTCGCTGAAGGCCAGGTCGGCTGGGTAGTGTGAGGGGAGGGCCAACCGCGCCTCGATTTTCGCTGTCGTCGATGAAGAGCTGCTGCTGCTGGGCCGTGTCGAGGGGCATGTTGAGCTCCTCCTCGGGCTCTGCCTCAATGACGGGGAAGTCTGCGGACGAGCTGCCTAAGAGCTCTGCCTCGTCCAGTACTGGCGGCACCATGTTCTCCTCGTGAGCCGTGCTACTCTCCATGGTGGCTTATACGGTGTCGTGTGCGGGGTGGTGAGTGGACGCGGTGGGTGATGCTGTTGAGCCCACCATGCTGGATCTCTCAGGTTTGTCGCATAATGTACTCAATAGAGCGTGAGCCAAATGCCTCGTGAAGCAGAAAATACGCCGTGTGGTGGTGCGCGCGGGAGAGCTGCGATGTGGAGTGCAAGTGCGATGCATGCCGGTACTTTCGACCAATGATGTGAGGGCAAGCACATGTTCCGACGGTTTGATACAAGCCGCTCCAAGTCAAGAGTTCACTGCACAGTACTTGCAGCATACATTTTCACACAGGGTAGCACTCTGCCTCAATATACTCCTTGGTATTGGTAAACCTTACTAGCATAGCCACAAAGATAAGCAAAAGATGCCGGCTAACGAAAAGGGCCTCCATTGCCTCTACATGCAGAAATGTGTATCAACTGCCTGCCCGCCACGAATGCGAAAAGATACGCCATGCATTGGCGCCTCCGAAGGAGCGTACCTGCACCTATACAACGCCAGCCATTGCCGATCAGTTGTGATGATAGGAGAGAAAACAATAAGAGAAAGGTCTGTTACCGACGATTGAAGTCGCCTGTGACCCGTAGGAAAACAACAGCGTACGTGGACGACAAGGCATCGTAAAGACATTACAAGAAGGAGTAACGAATACAGTCAAGCTAGGCGCTATGACATGTCACTCGGCCCAGACTGCTCGCCGTTCTCCTGGCGCTCCTTGATCTCGTCTGGTACAATGCCAGCATTCTCGCAGGCGCGCTTCCAGATGGTGACCTCTTCCCATGCCCGATGGTTGTCGGTCTTGAACTTGTCGCAACTGCTGCTTAGCTCGGTAATGGCCTGCTCAGTGAGCAACTTCTCGAGCGTCCACTTCTCGATGTTCTGCTGCTCATTCTCCTTGAGCTGGGTGATGAACTGGACGGCACGCTGCAGAATGGAGCCTTTGTTCTTTTCGCAGCCAGGCACGATCTTAGCGAGCTCGTTGATGCCCTCGTTGATCGTCTCGCGTCGTCGTCGTTCCACTGGTCATGTTAGCGCAGGTTTGTAGGCGAGATTTGTGATGCATACCTTCTTTATGGTTGTCCCTTCGGACCTTATGCCACTCGTCTGAGCCAACCGGAGGTTTGTGAGTCGCGCTCTGAGGCGGCGAGTCGCTCGGTGCTGCCTGGCCCGGTCGACCTGTTTGAGTCGCAGCCTTCAGAGCCTAGAGGCTGAAGTCTTGCATGCCGGTCGATTGTTGGTGGTCGCCCATGCTGAAGGAATCATTCCCAGAGCCCTGTGTTTGGAATTGGAGTTCCGTCGGCTGCGGCACAGTCATCTGGTGGTATGCCAGTGCGGCGGCTGCGGTGTCCCCAACACTCGCAGTGCTGCCGTTCTGGTGTACGTCGTACTGCTGCATATCTTCGTCGCCACCGGCGTTGTGTGCGGCCAGGAAGTTGGCGGTGACTTGATCGGATAACTCAGAGCTCGAGTTGGGAGCGGCCCGGTTGATCCCTTGATCGCGTGTGTCGCGCTTCCGCTTATTCGTGTGGGTGCTGTGAGAGTCCAGCTTGGCGTCGGTAGGGTAGCCAGCAGTGTCCGCCATAATGGTCTATGTGATTGCACGCGGTCGAACGAGCTAGTAAGGCGTATAGTATAGTGGTAGTTGAGAAGGTAGACGCGTGTGGGAAGTGTAGGTTGAGATCACCGGTTGCTCAAGTCTTGGACCCTGGCGTACGCGAATGCCAAAGACAACGGGATCGCTGCGGTGGAGGTGGAACCACGACGCTGTGTAGGTAGCCGTGGCGTAGCCGGCAGTGAAAGGTCAGAGTGGCGCTGGAGTGTGAAGCCGGTGTTCTGGTGAATGGTGACGAACGCGCTCGCAAGTGGTATTGCAGGCGCAAACCAACCGAGGCGGGGAGGCAGGGGCGCTTTGCCCACCAGCTTACGCGCAAATCGAGTCGCTGTCGACGTAGCAATTATGCGCTGAGGCAACGCATGCAGGCGCCTGGGGGAGAACAAACGTTAGCGGGTGCGGGCAGGTGAGTACTGAACTCGGTGGTGCAACACAGCTCCAGGCAAGCAGACAATTGGGCGCATCGGCAGCCTTTTCCTGTGGAACCAGGATGTCACTGCTTGATGGAGAATCGAGAGTGCACAGAGCGGTCGTGCTTGGTACCGTCGTGGATGCGCGCGTCGAGGTGAGCATGTGGGACGCGGAGCATCAGAACACTCAGCGAACTCCCAGCTCCTGGCGGCGGAGGCAACCACGACCGTTCCAAGGCAGGCGCGACTGGCGCAGACGAACGCGCATCGTGAAGATTCTCAAGGTATGCGACGGAAACAATCCGCCGGAATTTTGGAGGAGTTGCGATAAGAGAC
>Ga0265798_10001695_pt1 | contig 33719 bp, 53 predicted proteins | sample P3T30metagenome_FD_192430 | JGI IMG/M metagenome (GOLD analysis project Ga0265798, IMG submission 192430) | Plant litter microbial communities from East Loma Ridge, Irvine, California - P3 T30 | ecosystem: Environmental > Terrestrial > Plant litter > Unclassified | place: USA: California... | reverse complement strand
AGATGCTTTCGCTCAAGCAACCATACAATCTTACCGACCTGCACGAGAAGTATGGCGAATTCGTACGCTACGGACCCGACAAACTCAGCACTACTGCGGAAGATGCGATACCGATAGTCTTCCAGAAAGGCGGTAGGGCATTCCCCAAGACCGAGTATTATGACACTTTCGGTGCATACGGCTCTGCGACACCTAATATTTTTGGTATGCGCGATGAAGCTGTGAGTTTGGACATCGCATCTATTCAGGCCTGGGTTTGGTTTCTGACGACCTGAAAAGGCGCATTCTATTCGCAGACGACACATGTCTCACAGCTTTTCCATTGCATCCGTCAGAAATATGGAGCAGTACCTAGACGCGAATGTCAGGATCTTGAGACGCCATTTGGCAGCACACGCTCGGAGCGGTGACGTCTTTGACCTCACGAGAGCCATTCATTACTACGTAATCGACGTCCTGGGCGAACTCGCTTTCGGCCAGTCCTTCGGTGTCCAAGAAAGTGGCGATGAGTCTCTTGTTCCTCCAGTCAAGGAGCATAGTCTATTGGCAGCAGCAATAGGGTCATGGCCTGCGATGATGAGCACTCTGAAACGGTGGCTTCCCAAGGTCCCATCACCAGCCCTGCAACGCCTATACGCAGGAAGAGCAGCTGTAGTGAAGACGGCGTCATCATGTGTTGGAGAGCGCATGTCAGCCTTGCTGGATGCGAAGGACGATGATTAGATTTCTCAAAGAAAAGACATCCTCACGAGCTTGATCCTTGCGAAGGACCCCGAAACTGGAGCGCGCTTGACGGAAGCTGACTTGCGAACAGAAGCGTTCGGTTTCATGTGAGTCCTTTCTGGAGCCATACAGATCGTGGAGATAATTGGCCGCGTACTGATTGCCGACTAGCATTGCTGGAACACACACTACGAGCGCTACGGTATCGCTTCTCTTGTACCACTTACTACATGCTCCTGAATTACTGGCAAAGTGCGTGGCTGAACTCGATGCCCAGCTACCACCTTTGACTGAAGACCGTGCGGCATACTCATTCGCAGAAGTTGAGGCCTCACTTCCGTACCTTCGACAGTGTGTCAAGGAGAACTTCCGCATCACACCAGTCTTTACTATGCCGCTAGCTCGTCGCGTCACTGCTTCTGACGGTGTGGTTATAGGAGGACGACATATACCCTGCGGAGTAAGCAAGACACCTACATTGCACTAAACGATTCTTGGAGCTCAACTGACAACACCAGACATCTATCGCGGTGTGCAATCACGCTTTCCATCACAACCCAGCGGTTTGGGGCGATGACCACAACAGGTTCGATCCTAGTCGATGGGACGAAGCCGGGACGGTAGCACGGGGCCGCTACCTCATGCACTTTGGTCTTGGGGGCAGGCAGTGTGTCGGAAAAACGATTGCACTGACGAACATCTATAAACTGGCGAGTACTCTGCTAAGAGAGTTTCAATTCGAAATAGTCGCTTCAGACAACGAGAAAGCTAGCGGTGGGGGTGGGACGGGAAAGCGTGCAGGAGGGCATATGCCTGAGCTTCTCAGTGTCAGTGTCAGTGAGTTGCAGTATCCGCTGATGGTACGGGTGAAGGAAAGGACCATAGTATAATGCGAGCCATACGAAGGTGCTCGAACCTATTGTGGCACCCTTCAGGACCCATTGGACGCCACATTCAATAGCTCAGAAACTACCAGCGCTTTCGTGAAGCCTTACTCGGACTGTGTGTACTATGGCAACCAGCCAGGTGCTGGATGAAGCGCAATCAAGCTCGCTCTGTCTCTGTACCTTCTGCAACTATATCCTTCTCGGGTGCTAATTCTGCATCGTCTGCCTTAGCCTCTGGCTCCTGATTGCTGTCTTGCAGCGAGGCAGACGCGTCAGCCTCCGTTTGAGATTTGCTTCCTTGGTGGGTGTGTTGCGACTCAGCAGTATCGGCGTGCTGGGGACGCAAGACAACGTCCGGGTGGTGCGGGCGAGCCTTGGCATCATGCTCGCTCTGCTGGCGTGCCGGCGACGCCAATTGTTTCTCGGAAAATGTGCTTTCTCTTCTCCTCGTCTTCTTCCCGCCCTCTTGGTCGCACAATCCTTGGTCCTTTCTTTCCTCCTCTTTCCTCAGGAGCGACCCCAAATTCTTGAAGCTCAACGGCTTGGTCATATAGTGATCGACACCAGAACTCAAAGCTTCCAGTCTAGCAGTGGCGGATGCAAGACCAGTAAGAGCGACGATGCAGCACCTGGCAAGGTTGTTATCGTGTTCGTACTGACGAATAGCGCGGGTGCTTGTCATTCCATCTGCAAGACGATCACGGAAGATGTTAGTAGATAACCCACAAACGCATTGGGTGCTACATACCCATTACCGGCATGGACAGGTCCATTAGTATATTTTGAAAGCTAGAGGGACTTTTCTGATACGCTTCCAATGCTTCTAGTCCGTCTTCTGCCTCCTGGTAAGCGTAGTTGTGTTTTTTTAGGAACGCGATCAATAGCTAGACATGGTGAGCGAAATCAACAGTCACCATAGGTCTGACATACGCTCCGGTTGATGTTGTTGTCGTCAACGATCATGACTCGCTTTTCAGCTGAGGCCAGCCGTACTGGAACATCGACTGGGTCTTTTGAAGAAATGACGCCAGAGCCCGAGGCGCTCGCCATCTTATCGTCAACATGCGCGAAGTCTGTTCTACTTGTTGTCGTGGGGACATGCTGCCCCTTTCCTTCGTTTGGTGTACGATTTTGTGCCAGGCCGCTATGTTTTGGGAGATTTTCTTCAGGTGAAGCAAACCTGTCCAGGCTTTGACAGAGGATATACGCGAGTTTGTAAGGGCCGCACCTATCACGCGTGAGCCATGTGTATCTTCCAGGAAGCGAGGTAGACATACGGTTGCGTCATGATCTCGACTACACTCTCCTTGCTTTTCACCCTGTGGTCTGAGCGCAGAGTTGCGGCCTCGAGCGCATCCATGGCAACAAAAATGGTGACTGGTGCGCGATTGACCCCGACTCGGAATGTCCTTATTGAGGCTAGGTACTCAAATGAAAGTTCAGGAACTATGACAACGTCTGCATCGTGATCATTCCCTTTTGTTGTCTGAACGACGTGCATGAGCAGATGCTTCTCAAGTGTGTCGCATAGCGTTTTCGTGAAGCGTCTCAGTCCTTCAGCGGCCACTGATGTAGCTGAACCCTCGGCAGCCGTACCCACATCCTTCTGGAGAATGCAGATTTTGCGATCTTTTAGACGGGCTGAATATAGCTCCATTTGAGCATGTTGACTTGTGGTAAGCGGCGGTGTTGTTGGGCGCGACAAAGCCAGCTTGACTGCAATTTTGGTGCCGACCGAGGGTTCGCTGCTGATTTCTATCTTACCACCACTGGTTTCGATGATTTGTCGTACAATACTCAACCCGAGACCTGTCCCTGTAGCGTGCGGATTCTCCTGAGAGAAGGCTTGGAAAGCTTTATTGGCTAAAAAGTCGGCATTCATACCTTGGCCTGTATCCGTGATCATGAGAGTGACTGTTTCGGGAACACCTGTAGCTCTTGAGCCTTCATTAGCGCGAAGCGATACAGCAATGTGCCCCATCTCGGTATATTTGAGGGCATTGCCAAACAAGTTCATGACAATCCTTCTCCACGACCTGCGTACGAAGTCAGCGTTTGCAGTAGTTCGTACGTGCGCCACTAACCCAATAGGGAAATTGTATACCCAATCGTCTCGATTAGCCACATCGAGCACCACATAGCACGTCTTGCGCTTCCCTCTTGGCTTTGGATCTGATCCTGAGTCCGATGCGTTTGAATCTGTATCCAGATCCGTATTTACTATCGGTGTGTAGGTAGATCCTAAGATATAAATACATATTAGTTCCGCTCCGTGATTAAATTGAAGAGCAGGATCTATCTTCGACGGGGCTTACAACGAACTAGAAACTGTTAGCAAGTTACAAAGAACGGAATTGGTACTTGACTGCTGTTTCGAAGGCCGAACACGTTGGGACCCGAAGCCGATGTGTGGGAACCTTGCGCGAACGGACAATCTGTACTTGGACTCTCGCACCCTGAGAATACGGCCTCTATCACCTCCTCGGTGACGATGCCGATGTCGAATGGTCGCACCTTGGAGCGCCGACTTTTGAGCGGCTTCGAGGAGAGTCGAACAGTATGAGAACTTCTCAGTGTCTTTGAAGACAAGCTCTTCCTCTCCTCGTTGATTTTTGCAAAGTCCCTAAGCAAGATCAACGGAATCAGTGCATGTCTCACATGCATTTCGAAAAGGGCAATCTGGCTTACATGAGATGGTTCAAAGTATCAAGCAAGGTCTGCCCACAGGCATACAGTGAGTTGAGCATACTGGTTTGGAACAAATCTAAGGGTGTGTCCTTGAAGAAATCTGGATGTTTTGTCAATATCGCAGTCAAGGGACTATCGGCCTTGCCCGAAGACTTTACACACCTAGTGATCCTAAGATTCCATGAAGCGGGGACCGAAGCTCATGACTTATAGAAGCAACGAATGTTGTCTTAGCTTGATTCAATGCCAACGCGTCGAGTCGGGAGAGCTCTCTCATGATAGAAGCGCTGAATACTTTGATGTACGCAAGATCCACGGATGCAGATAGGAGGCGATGGGGATGTTCGCTCCAGCAGATACAACCAGCAAACCATCTAGAGACGTGTAGGTACGAAGTCAGTATGTTATTCTCACATGCGGATTTAAATGGGTTACTTGCCGTGCCCTTTCGTAGTCCCAAAAGGGTACGAATGCAACGCTTCTAGCGTTAGGAAGCATTGCTCTCAAAGCTTTCGAGATCTGGTCTCCTCGCTTTGCTCGGCCCGAGCGCTTCGGCATCTCACTACTACCCAAGGGCTCAGAGGAGCCACTAATTGAACTCTCATCTGTCGAGGAGAGAACGAAGCCTCCAACATCGAAAGTGACGATTTTGCCCTTGGGATGATCCTTCAGCATGCGCGCGAGGTCTCCTGAGATAAGCATACGAAGTTAGTATTCATCTCAGATACAGCTTGTAGATTGGAACTTGACGCACGTTCTTGAAGTGATCCGAATGGGGGATGTGCCTCAGACATTGCCTGATTGGGTCTACTAGGGGTAGCAGACCCGAGTACTTGACACAGTTTGGGAGTGGGCTCTCGGGCGAGATCCACAGGAGGTGAGCCGGTCTCATCGCTGGATGAGATATTGGTCATGTACGAACCGGCGGTCTCAGTATCAGTACTGCCATCTTGGCCGCTATGGTGCTTGTGACTTCGATTTGCTGCAACTGACGCGTCCAGTATGACTACCCCGTCTAACTTGCTGGATTGCATGATGACATTGGCCGCCCGTTGGAACATCGAAGTCGAGTCCATAGGCAGTATGTTCTCCTGCAATTTCTTAAGTGACCGTTGTCGCCCACTTTTGAACCGTACTGTGGGCTGCGCGGGTAGCATTGATGGAGCTAAGATATTTTTGGGCTCGCTTTCTTCTTCCTCCTCTTCCCAGGATGCAGCTGGATCAGCGACGGTCGAATTGATCTTGACTGATGTTTCTGAGTCACGCTGATTTTCATCCTCGAAAGGAATCAAGGTGGAAGCTCCCTCGGAGAACGATATCAACCCGCGAGTGAAATTCTCTCCACGTTGGTACTTATCTCGAATTGTATAGTTGTTGAGGTATTCCATGATACTTTCAGCAACGTCCCGCAGGCTGCTCTGGTGTTCCATGGACAGTCCATCCGGCCTTGGAGTTTCGTCTAGGACGCAAAGTGACCCTACTATAGCCCCAGAGGGACTCAGCAATGGAACGCCGGCATAAAATCGCATATTAGCCGTCATTAGAGCTCGGCCCGTATGCTCACGATCCGCTTCAAGATCTTTGATAACCAGAGCTGGGTACTCGTTGAGCGTAAACGCCGTAAGGTTGAGATCCAGAACTTTTTCGCACATGCCGCAATTTCTTGGAATACTCACACTTCCGAGCAGCATATTCTTAGAGGCATCTCCAGGCGCTTCTGCTCGGAGAGATAGTTTCGGCGTTGCTTCAGCTAGTATGTACTGCCGATTATTGTCGATCAGCGAGATCATAGCCCTACCTACTGCGAGGCGGTAGGTTGCGAGCTGGGCCAACGCAGTCAAAGTAGAATCAGGCGATAGACGAGGTACATGATCTTCGGGCAGGGCTGGGAATTGGTGTATCATTAGCCAAGCAAGTGCGATACGGAGGGGTTGTAGGGTGGCGTAGTTATGGCAACAAGCTGTTCACTTACTATGAAGCTGTTAGTCAATCGATGAAATAGACAGAGCAAGGCAAAACTTGCCAGCAGGTTTCGGAGTCAGGAGTCATGTCCTCGAGATGAGGCATGGTACGGAAAGCTGCGCCATAGAGGAGGAATACGTCTCTTTCTCTCTTCTCCTCCGACACGTGCTTGCGGCGGCCATGTCGTTGTGCATCCATGTCTGGATGATATTTCGATCGAGGGAAGTGGCATCCAAAGCGAGAAAGGTCGCAGAAGTCTGTTATAGTGTGCACGGTGACTTGGGAGGTGTCGTTGCGTGAGATCAATCGTGGGCCTAGCGCTTGCGATTTGGTTTGATTTGCCACTAGTTCTATCTAACCCAGAGTCTCGAATCTCTTACATTGGGATGCGAGTTTTTTGGTTCTTTTGATTGGTGCTTCAGATCTCATGTCATTGATTCGCTCAGGCAGTACACTCCGTGCACCAATCAGCTCTCTGCAAGATACTCACGAAAGTTCTCTCCCATTCGTGGCTTTCTGAAGCAAACCACACATTGAGTAATGGTATAATAACCAGTTGCTTATTTTAGACTTCAGTTCAAGCTCTTGTACAAAATGATGGAGAGGTTCGCAGGACTGATTTGCTGGTTGGCTGGATGAGGGGGCCGATTCGTCTAACCTATACAGGCTAGTTCGATCGGTCCAATGACAAATTGCATGTTCCCATGTCCCATGTCTATGCAGGTGCTTGTTTTGATTGTGTCAACCTTCAGGACACACCCGGGCAATCAACGCAAGAATCGTTGACTCAATAGACATGAGCGCTTCCCTATACATGGTAGTCGCAAACACCGCGTTCTCCAGGCCATACAGTGCTTTCCCATCAAGCACGCAATGGAACAGACATCCACCACAACCGCTCATCGACCCAAAAGGATTGATCTCCACAAGCTGCACACCTCCATCTCCCTTGAGCAAGATATCGAAGCTGAAACCGTACTTCAGCAAGAGACCGCTCGTCTCCGCGTCTAGTCTTGTCGCAATGTATTCTCCCAGCTCAGTAAGAGTTTCGCGTGCGCCCTTCGCCACATGATCAACGACCTCCGCGACGGTGAGACCGTATGGCGCCGAAAAGCGTGGTGCCAGCGATACTGGCTAATTGCACTCAGAGTGAGGTCGTCAACGTGAGGATCGGGAACTCCACGCGCGGCCTAGAGGTAAATGTACAATGTCAGTGTGTGTCTCTTATACAACACGTAGTTACGTTAGACTCTGCTTACAGGGGGCGGAACGAAGACGCGAAATTCCTTTGCCGGATCCATCGTCGGGTCCCAAGGGTTTAGGATAAGCTGCATCACCACAGCCGTATCGTCTCTATCGGCGTCGTGTTTCGCACTCTGAAGACAGCCATGAGCCCGCATGCTGGAGCATATCTTCCTGATGACATCTGTGAGAGTCGATGCTGGGTCCGCTCCTCCCAGCTGCGAGTCTTTTGGAGACATTTGGTCGAGGCGGAGGAACCATTTTGCCTCGCCATCCAGTATTGCGGTGAGATGCTTGCCGGATTTGGTCGACATCCAGGCCTCGATGACTTCTTCAAGTGCCGAATTGTCGATTTTGCCACTGGTCATCCACCTAGAGAAGAGTCCCATCAAGTCGTCGTAGAGAAATGAGGGAATGTTGCAGATGTGATTGCCTGTCATCCTCTGGCTCTTCGCAATAAGGGGAAGGAAGAGCGTGTAGCTGTATGGCGTCCAAGGAGGCTTCTCGTGCGTGAAAGCGGGGCGCTCTGGGACAATAGGTAGGATTTCATCGCGTGTGTGATCGCAGGTGTTGAAGCGCCGTGACTTTGAGGAGGAGTGCGAGGAGTCTTGAGCGACCGCGTTTGCGGCATGGTCTGCGGCCACGTGGGTAAAGGGAATGATACGCGATTCCACGAGGACGAATCTGTATTTTGTGGGACGAATGCAGTACAGGTTTCTTTCGATGTTTGGGATGAACAGAATGTTGGCGAAATTGGTCGTCAAGAGCTTCCTGAGGGCGCTACTTGTAAGGAAAGGGCGTTGTGTCCGTTCCGTGGTACACTTTGACGCGTGTACCAAGTACGGGTGCGGCCAGCGCCTTCAGAGGGATACGCAGAGAGGATATTTTTAATAGACAGCATAATCTTATTCCAAAACATGAGAACAGTCAAATCCAGGCTGTGATGTTAGCTGCGTTCGTGCGTCTGTTGATCTCCGAATACACCACACCGGACTTCACACGAAAGTCAGTGTTTGTCTCATTTGACACCCGACTCTACCTCAGCACGTGCACATAACATCAAGCTTCATTGATTACCTTCTGATCAAAATGTACGTGCAATTGCCAGAAGTCTCAAACTTCTAGAATCTCGTGGTATGTTCCAAGACATTGTAGCAAACCTCCCACTCCATATATAAGGCGCACGTTCCCGGCCACAGACTCATCATCTCTCATCCACATCCACATCGACAAGCAAGCAAGCAACACCACTGCACCGACACTCATACTCACCACGCCCCTTCCTTCCGAAATCATACTAACTCATAATACAGCTGCGGCTACCAGGGACCGCAGCACCTCATTTCCCTCCACGAACGGTCGTTCTCAAGCTTCACCGTTCGTCCTCCCAAGCTTGCGCAAAAGCATCATCCATCCGAAGGCACTTTTCACGTCTTCGCCCTCCATCCACCAACGGTCTACGACAAGCCTCACCGTCCCCAGCATTCACTCACACAGTCGCCTTTTCCCCGTCCCTTTCCGCGCCTTCCTTTGCCAATCTCCAAGGCGCGGCCCTGACTCTTCGATTTCTTTTATTTACCACTCCGTCTCGCGCAGAGAGTCAGATCGTTTGTATCGCCTTTGACCAGCTTACAAGATACAGACATTCTCCAAACGCGAGTGCTTCTGTCACGAGCATTTGCGTGGGTTTTTTCCAGTTGCACACCCAACAGCACTCAGGCGTTTTCCACAGGTAAGCCTCTATTTTGGAGTGTGAGTGTGCTTGCGGTGTGGTCGCTGCTTGCTTGCTCGGTTTTAAAAGTCTTCGCAATGAATGGTAAGCGTCTCTCTCGATCCACTAGTTCCATTGAATACAGACAGAAACCTCAGATACAAACCGAGCGGAGATAGTCATTTCATCTCTACCTCCGAGACGTGGCCTGCATACAATGATGTCACGACGGTTGCATATGCGACGCTAACCTATCGTCGTATACACGAGCCAATTAGACCGTTTGCCCCTGGTAATGCTCGATCGAGCTGCAGATAGATTTCTGGGGATGGCGATTTTGGATGAAGTATGAGAGGAATTAATTTATGTCCGTAGAGCGATGGGTCTGTCGGTGCCAGGCAAGAGTATAAGAAGACGACCCAGCACCCCGTTCTATCTCAACCACCAATCTATACCCAAATATTCGTCCTCAACAGCCCTTTGACACCCTCCACCATGCCACACATCTTCATCACCGGCGCAAGCGGATACATCGGCAGCGTGCTAACCACCTTGTGCGTCTCAGAAGGCCACACCGTGCACGCCCTCTCCCGCACCCCCAAGAGTGACGAATACCTCTCTTCTCTCGGCGCGGTTGCCATCCGTGGCGACCTCACCACGCACGACGTCCTCACACGTGAGGCCCATCTCGCGGACATTACCATCAACATCGCCGACGCCATCGCTGGCATGATGGGCAAGATCGACGATGCAGAACGTACACGCATCAATAACGGTGCCCTTACCGCCTTGGCAAAAGGCATCGATGGCACATACAAGAAACTCATTCTAACGTCCGGGAGCCTCTTCGCTGCCGCCGACCCCAGCGGCGCAGAAACGAACGAGGAGAGTCCTGGCTGGGAGGGCATGCCATTCGGCGTTGGGCTCGAAAGCATGTTCCCCGAGCTCATGACACGTGGACTCAACGTCAACGTCGTGCGTCTTGCTCCTTGGGTGTACGGACGCGGTGGAAGTGGCGTGAAGCTATTCATGACCGGCGCCGCGCAAGCAGGCGTGATGACATACGTCGACGATGGCGCAAAGCGCACGTCAAGTGTGCACGTGGACGATGCGGCGCGCCTTTACTACCTCATTGCTACGAAAGCGCCTCCGCGGGAAGCCTACAACGCGACATCGCAGACGGACGTGACGTTCAAGCAGTTGGCTGAAGCCATGGGGAAGACACTGGGTGTGAAGGTCGAGAGTCTGGGGTTTGAGGAGATGAAGGAAGCGGCTGGAGTGTTTCTGGCTAGATTTCTGAGTTTGGAGAATAGGGGGAGCAATGAGAAGGCGCGGAGGGAGCTGGGGTGGAAGATTGAAGAGAAGAAGGGAATATTGGAAGAAATTGAGAAGGGGTCGTATGTTCAATTGGGGGCGGAGCTCAGGACAAGAATGGAGAAGGCTTGATCGTGAAGGCGAGAGGGAGTGTGTGCAGGTCAGACCGAGTACGCTCATTATCAATGCTAGGTGACTTTGATGATTGTCTTTCTCATCATTTTCGGGGTATTTGCGAAACTTGCACGCTTTCGTCTCAACATGTGCACTCCGCCATAAACCACTGGTTGGCAGCAATGTCGATGATCGACTTTCTCATGTTTCTAGATGAAGGGCTCGGTAGAAGTCGCGACAAATTGCAGTTGTACATGTCAAACATCGCGTGAGGCTTGGTAGCATCTTGTGGGTCTTGGCTGTTGCGTGGTCGCACTCAGCCTGCGGCTTCTCGGTAGAAGCTGATCGAGTTGTTTCCGCCAGCCAGAGCGAACATCTCGCTCTTCGCAGGATTCTTCGGCAGCCACTTCGCACTCCAGAGTGGCTTGTCGCCATGTGAATGCGTCGCAACGCATGCCCGAGTGTCGATGCGCCAGACCTTTGCTTTCGAATCATGCGACCTGTAATATCAGCAACTACCCCAGTACTCCTGCTGCAAAGGGCACTTACCCTGACAAGAGATACTCGCCCGTATCACTCCAGTCCAGCGAGAGCACCCAGCCTCCATGTCCCGTGAAATTTGCGACCTGCTCGCCCGATGTGACGTCGTAGAGCGCGATGATTCTCGCGTCACCTCCAGCAGCCAGGAGCTTCGATGCTGGCGAGAAAGAGACGCTGCGTACTGGGTGAACAAGACCGGCTAGCGAGTGTGCGAGGCGTCCAGTTTCGTTGTTGAAGACGTATACGGATCCGTTCTCGTGGCCGGATGCTGTGAAACTTCCGTTCCGACTCTGGGCAAGTTCTTAGTGCCATCTGCTCCGCAGGAAAGACGAGAAACGCACCAGGTTGACACATAGCCCGAAGCTGCCCTTCGTCTCGTACTCGCGGATCTTGGGCATGCCCTCGCTCTTGTTTAAGCTCCAGACGTTGACCCTGCCGTTGATGCTGCTTCCTGCGAGGTACTGGCCGTCTGCGCTGATAGCAATGGCCCAGATCTCACCGGGCTTATTCTGGTCTGGTTCGCATGTCAGTTATTTCATCCATGCTCCCGCGACCGTGACTTTGATGGGTGCAATGAAAGCACGAGGCATACCCACCAACGATCTCTCCGTCTTCACTCCACAAGCCATCAACGCCCTGACTCCATATCTTCACCTTCCCTTCGAAGCCAGCACTTGCCGCACGCTTCGCTGCATCTTCTCTCGCTGTGACCAGGTGGTGTATGCCGAGGGGGTGCGCCTTCTCTAAGGTTTGTATGACGGGAAAGTCAGGCTGTGTGGTGTCGTACACGTTGATGCTGCTTGAGCCCGATGCCGAGAGCAGCTGCGTGCTTGTGGGTGCTACGGCGAAGACGTCGCTCGCATTTGGGTGCGCCGAATCGACCGTGTGCAATGTGAGGTATTGTTTCGACTGGGCAGTTAGTATGGATATTTGTGGCCAAATTTGCGAGCATGTGTACCATTGTGAGTATACTCAAGCTTCGCACCTATGTTCTGTGCGCCCAGCACGTGTGTTATATCGCAACATGTGGAGTTCAGAGAGTTAAAAGTTTGAGGCTCGATGAGGTCAGGACAAACACGAACAAACGCGGTGTCACCGGTCTGTCTGCCATCCCACTTCGAGCCGTGAAGCCCCACCATCCCCACCAAGAGACCCTAGCTGCACCGCCAATCACGCCGCACTCGTACTTGTAGACTGCCACAATGGTCCTCGATGCCATTGACTCTTGTGCGCGGTCATAGATTCTTTGTGGAGGCGTCACGGAACTCACTGTCGCGTCTGACTCACCAATTGCTGCCTCCACGCGAAGACATCTCGATCCGCACCTTCTCCCAACACTCCCCCAAGATGGCGCCCACGGACACCTCCGCCATCGAGCGCAACCGCGCCATCGTCATCTCAGGGCCCTCAGGCTCCGGCAAATCTACCATCCTCAAGCGCCTCTTCAAAGACTACCCCGACAAGTTCGGCTTCAGCATCTCGCACACCACGCGCCAGCCCCGTGCAGGCGAGCAAGACGGCCGCGAGTACAACTTCGTCACAAAGGAGGTATTCCAGAGCCTGGTAGACGAGAAGGGCTTCATCGAACACGCGACTTTCGGTGGCAACAGCTACGGCACGAGCATCAAGGCCGTCGAGGATGTCGCTGAGAAGGGACGCACATGCATCCTGGACATCGAGATGGAGGGCGTCAAGCAGGTCGCGAACCACCCCACCTTTCCTCGCCCACGATTCCTGTTCCTCAAGCCACCGTCCATGGAGATCCTGGAGCAGCGCCTGCGAGGTCGCGCGTCAGACAAGGAGGAGGCGATAGTGAAGAGGCTCAAGCAGGCGGAGAAGGAGATGCAATTTGCAGAGAGCGGAGAGGCGCCGCACGACAAGACTGTGGTCAATGATGATCTGGACAGGGCGTACCAGGAGGTCAAGGAGTTCATTGTGGGATGAGCGGCAACGTCACGGGCGAATCAGTACAGTTGTATGATACCACACGATAGATCAGGGCAAAAGTTGCAGTTGAAGCAAGTGAATTGAATGGAGAAACTAGTTAAAGCCAACGAAGAGGTCTTGTCAGTTACAATTGTAGAAATACTCAGCAGCGGCCGTCCTACCACTTTGGGATTCAGACAGCCTCAGTGCTTGACTCTATTTCACTTGTCTCATCATGTAGACCCCTCGTGGCGTAAAGAATCTGGCCCGTTCGACCAAGCCCACAAAGCATGTTCCGCAAGGAGACATCTCTGCTCAGATCCGTAAAAGTGTGTCCAAGTGAACGTCCCTCGCATCGAGAATAAGCCCCATTGAGTTACCTCCCAAGACGGCCCGTATGACCGAGATGCGCAAGAGGCAATCGCATAACCATAAACTGGACGAAAGGACCCTCGGCAACCTGGCGCCCCTCACGTCTCCAGTCCTTCTCCGAACGATCGCAGCCAATCGGCACAACAGGCGAGGTAGCCGGCGGACTCATATCATCGCCCCGGTGCCAGCCCCTCCACCCGAAGGCGTCAGGAAAGCGAAAAGAGAAGAGTGCAAGCGGACATAGAGGGCGAAAAGGTGTCGTAACGGTAGACCGAGGCCGCGCTTCTATGGCGGTTCGTTGCTGAAAGTGCAGTTCAGAGGAACTGATGTCCGGGGACTTTCTCCCAAAGCGTGGCGAGAGACACGGTGAGGTGCTCTGTGTGTGTGCTTCGTTGCGATTCTTCGAGCGAGGAACGTTGGAGGTCGAAGGTGAGGCTACGCGAAAAGTTATTTAGCGGCGCCGGAGGCTCGGCGGAAGGTGCGACCGGTGACGTTAGGCAGGATTGGGCTGGCGCCTACAGGGTGTGCCTGAGCCTATGCCTGTGCCTGGAGCTCAAGTGGTGCCTCGTCTTTTGCTAGAGCGCATCGGTGAATGAATCTATAAGACGCGCTGCGAGTACTTTGTGAGCCTGCACTTGATCACTTCCTGTCGCACTGGATCACCACTCGACTGCTTCACTCGACGGACCCGCGCATACACATACATACATACATATTCTTCGCGCCCAAGGACCGCGGCATAACAACGCGCAAAGCTGCACCACCACAACCAACAACTTCCTCAAACCACCACAATGGCGCTCTTCGGCTCCACACCCACCCCGGCAGCGAGCTCTACCACGGGCGACACTAGCAAAGACATCGAAATTCCCCAGGGCCAGCTTCCCACAGATAGCATATCATACCTCCAATTCTCGCCGCAGAATGACTTCCTCGCGGTCGGCAGCTGGGACAAGAAGGTGTACATCTACGAGGTCAACCAGCAGGGCGCGCAGGGAAAGTGGCTGTTTGAGTGCCAGGGACACGTTCTGGGCCTCGGATGGTCAAAGGTATGCAACCTTCGGCACATGCGCCCACGTGCACACACGATACTGATAATGATACTTCCTCCAGGACGGCACGCGCCTCGCCGCCGGCGACTCCACCGGTCACCTCAACATTGTCGACTTCCGCACTGCCCCCGCGTCCGGCCAGATCCCGGCGCAACAAGCAAAAGCCCACCAAGAAGCCATCAAGTGCGTGAGCTGGTTCCAGACGGGCGGCAAAGACTACGTCGCGACCGGCTCCTGGGACAAGAGCGTCAAGTTCTGGGATCTGCAGGGCGCCGAGCCCGTGGGCACGCTGGACGCGAAGGAGCGCGTGTACAGCATGGATGTGCAGAACCAGCTGCTCGTCATCGCGACGGCCGAGCGACATATCCACATGGTGAACCTGGCAGACCCGACCACGATATACAAGTCGATTACGAGTCCGCTGAAGTGGCAGACACGTGTGGTAAGCTGCTTCACGGACGCATCTGGTTTCGCTGTTGGCTCCATTGAGGGACGCTGTGCGATCCAGTACGTCGAAGACAAGGACACCAGGTTCGTACATACTGCCCTTTCCTACCCCTTCCTACCCCTTCCTACCCACACAACACTAACAACCACACAGCCTCAACTTCTCGTTCAAATGCCACCGCCAGCCCGACCCAGCAGCCCGCGACGTCGCAAAAGTCTACTCCGTCAACGCGATATCCTTCCACCCCGTGCACGGCACCTTCAGCACCGCCGGCTCCGACGGCACGTTCCACTTCTGGGACAAGGACGCAAAGCACCGCCTCAAAGGCTACCCCGAGGTTGGCGGCAGCATCACAGCAACGTGCTTCTCGCGTACCGGCGACATCTTCGCATACGCTATTAGCTACGACTGGAGCAAGGGCTACAGCGGCAACAACGCACAGTATCCGATCAAGATCAAGCTGCATCCGGTAGTTGGGGACGAGTGCAAGCCGCGGCCGGGTGGGAAGAAGAGGTAGAGTCTGAGCGAGCTCAGCACTTGACCTTCATCTCTCTCTCGCTGCAGTGTTGCTGCTTTGCTGACTTTGTTCTCCGAGGTCTTTCTCGCGTTAGCGCAGCACCCATGCACACCTCGCCTGCCCGACTCCATAACCCGCTCGACAGGTCCGGTGCCGCGCGATCTGCGATTTGATGTTGACAGAACTTTCATTTTCTTGTCTTTGCATTAGCGTTCTTGGGAGTGTTTTGGCGCATACGGGAACGACGGGGAATCAAGGAATTAGTCAATGAAAAGTAACACACAAAGTCAAATGACCAGAGAGCTTGAAAGTATATTGTGCTTCTGCGTGAAGAATATTCGATGATATGTTGAAGAACTCCCCGACTCCCGCTCAATGAACGCCGGATTTGCCTATTTTCAGGGTGTGACAGTCATATAACCTCCCCAAACGCCTCGCTCGCGCCGTGTTTTGCTAAGAATGCTCGTGTCCACACTCCGGTCAAGTTCCCACCGCACCATTCGTGTTCTCCGTCCCAGACGCCTCGACCCTCTGCCTCTTGGTATCCGGACCATCACTCGAAGGATGTCCATTCGACCCCTGATTACTAACATCCTGCAACGGAGGCCTTTCCCTCTTGACACCCGCAGCAGCACCATTCGCAAAGGAAGGCGGCTTATACGCGCTGCCACGATTCGCACTAGGACTCATGGCGTAATTGGGCGCACCTGGCATGCCGATGCGCCGGTTCAGGTCTTGCTGCGGGTTGACAAAGTTTGTGGGCCGAGGGCCAGAACCAGGACCGGCAGCACGAGAGTTTGCAGGCTGGGCGGCTGGCGGAGGAGCGGCTGGCGCCCCGACTTCTTGACGCTTGACGGCGACGCTGCGTCTGTGGTCTATGCCGGGTGTGCGTTTGTCTTTGGGGACTGGTGATTCGACGTTGGGATCGAAGGTAGGTAAGCCATTGATTGGTGCGCTGCCATCGGACTTTTGTAGAAGCTCGGCAGAGCGAGATGTGACGAAACCAACAGGTGCTCGGCCGTTTGGAGCTGGGGGATTGCCCTGGGGGGTTGTCGCGCCTTGTGTCTGTGCGGCTGGACGTGGCTGGTTAACTGCTTGTTGTTCAGGCGGTGTCTGGCGAAAGGGCGGGTTCTGGCGCGGTGCATTTTGCTGCTGTTGCTGGACCGCAGGCCGAGGAGCATGTATATCAGTAGTAGGTGGCGGCATGCGAGCTCTGTTCGGGTCTGGTCGAGGCTGGTTTGGCTGTGGAATGGGTGTCTGCGGTTGCCGTTGGACAACAGGTCCGTTAGGAGGCTGGCGTCCTGGCCCCTGGTTTGTTCGAGGCTGCTGGGCTCCGACATGACCATTCACGCAATTGACAGCATTGATGGCTTGCGTCCGTGGCTGAGGCTGGCGAGGGGGGCCGGTGTGTCGAATAGGCGAGGTGCGAGCAGATGGCGGACCATGGTGACCGTTCGATACCCTCGCCGCTTCAATAGCTCTGGCTGCTGGCTCGGCCGGGGCAGACGTGGTGTCGAAGGAGACTTCATCGCCATGTGCCTCTGTAGTATCGACGCCGTCAAACAGGTTGCCATCAAGATCATCGTCGAATTCGCCATTGAACGATTCGCCAAGGTGCTCAGTCCGCGTCCGCAAAACCTGATTGTGTCGAACCGGCGTCCTCTGCGCCGGCTCGTGCTTGACCATCGCCTGCTCCTGACCATCCTGCGGGGGCGGTGCGAAGTCTCGATGTCTGTAAAGATTGCTCTCTTCAAACTTGATGGGCTTGACGGTCATGGTCTGGACCTTTTTGAGGTAGCTTTTGTCGTATAAGCAGTTGCCGAGCACGTTGCCGAATGTACGCAGTGCGCGCTTCAAGCCGTCGGTAGCTGCCTCTTTCTTCGACTTCTCAAACGACGCGGCCTTGCCTTTGCCGTTCTCTATCGAGCCATAGCCAATGTCCTGGAGACGGTTAGCGGGCAGCGTCTGTGTAGAGTTCGCATGCTCACCTCATGATATGTGCCATCCTTGAGCGTGATCCTCACTACAATAGATAGACCGAGGCTGACTCTCTGGTTCGGGTGCTCGTCGACCTGCTTCTGTCAGCATACGTTTCTTGCCCTGCGCCCATGAGCGACGTACATAGTCGATTTGCACCTGCCCGAGCGAGCTGGACCAGCCGTTGAATCCAAAGACCTCGTTCGCGAGCGCTATCGCCTTGTTTCCCTCAAGATATGCAACCTTGCCGCCGCCTGCACCCTGTCTTGTCGAGATATACTCCGGCCCGAGTTGTTTGTTTAGTCGGCTCTGCAGAGTCGCGATCTCGTTCGCGGTGAAGTGGTTCACGACGCGTTCCTCGAATGGGTTCGTGACGCTGCCGCCGTTGTATTGGTCGCCTGGCCTGCGTGGCGTTAGTACTTCACTTTTGCTGTGGCGGGACGTAGCTGGTTGAGATACGTACGCAGGCATTGTCGCGTTACGAGATCGCGTTGGGCATCTGATCGAGGTTGGGGCTTGAGGTTGACGTCTGGGTGGCTGATGACGCGCCGAGACGGAAGGAACGCGCTCAGCGAGTGCGCTAGTGAACGGAGTCACGTGTGTGGGGCGTCACCATTGCACCAGCCTCGCAAGGAGCACGATAGTCCAAAGTCCGGGAAATAGGCTGACAAGTCTAACAGAATCTCAATCTATAACACTTGAGAGATTCGTGCTGTCTTTCGCACCCCAGACGCCTGCAATGCTACCGCCTATCATGATCCAAGTGTTCCAAAACGATGTCCCAGCTCCAAAGACAATTATCACGACGTTTCCTTGTGTCTACCACTCGCGCTGCCTTCCGCTTCGTCGTCGCTGTCAGCCCCTAGACTGAACGTAGAGTCATTCGCAGGATGCCTCTCCTTCTCGTGGTGTACATTCGAGTACCCATTGGCCGCTTTCTTTGGCACATCGTCAAGATCGTCCAGCTCCCTCTCATCAAAATCCGCAGCCTCAACGTCTCCCCTGCGATCCTTTCTCCGGAAATTGTCGAGGCCCATGCCGGTTAGGAGTGACTCTCGCCCTTCGTCGCCATCATCGCCCTTGTACGTGCTGTTTGTACGTCGGCTGCGCCAGAGGAAGATGCCCCACGCACCGGCAACGATGATGAGGATGACAAGAACGACCTCGCCGGAGCGATAGTACGCCTTCCATTCGGCCTCCTTGACTTGTTTCGTCTTATCTTGTTCGGCCTGTGTGGAATTCGGGTGCCCTCCCACGCTCGTGAGCGGGCCCTTCTCACCGTCGAGGCGGCTGTCGGAAGGATTGCCGCCAATCGAGCTGATGTCCACGCCCATGAAGCGGTCCAGCATATCTCGTGTGCGCTTGGGATAGTCGAAAGGCACCATATGGCTGGAGTTGTAGAAGACGACGTAGGTGAGGTTTCGCACTTCCTGGTATGTTCCAGCCGGCTCTCCTTCGAAGGTCCAATCCTGCTTTGGCGCCCAAACGCCCGGAGAGACCTCAAAGCCCTTGCCGCCGTTCCAGCTCATATTCTCAATCATTGCCTCCGTTCCTACGTGGTTGCAGATGAAGTCCTTGTCGCCGGAAAAGAGTAAGATCGGGACTTGTGCGAGCAAGTCGGGCAGAAACTTGACGGTGGGCTCGCTGTTCTTTGCGCGGAAATGCCCAGAGACAGCGCCGTTGCACTCTGACCAGCCAGTTTTCTTGTCAGAGTTGATGTTCAGCGCCTTGATCACGTCGGGGCGGCGAAGGTAGGGGGTAACCTCGGTGAGGTCCGGAGGCCAATTCATGCCGCAGGAAGAGTCGTCGCGGAGGCGGATGTCGTACATGTTCACGCACTGGTTCATCCTATCGGCCTTGCGGTCCTTGGTCTCCTCGAGAATTGACACCATGATCTGCTCACACTCGCTGGTGTCGACGTGCTCGTGGCCACCTTCATTCAGCTTCTTTATGCAGATGGACTGCTGTGTCTCAACGCGTTTCGCCATATCTGACCCTGCCTGCATCATGCCGTTCTGGTACGCAAATGGAACGTATGCGAGATACTGGTCGACGGGCGAGATCCAGCCATTGCCGATAAGTAGACCCTTCAGGTTCCATGGTGTCTTATTCATCTTGTTTTTGTTTCGGTTCAGAATGGCGCGAGCAATGTACGGAATGTGTTGTCCTGCGTATGATTCGCCCGCGATGTAGAGCTGTAGTTGTCAGTAAATGAATCATGCCATGCCATACCCCTTGCGAACTCACATCATCTTGTTCGTACTCTGGAAAGAGCGCGAACCACTTCTCCAGGAAGATCATCATGTGGTCGGCCATCTGGTTGAGATCCGTGAGGTAGCTGTCCGTGTTCACGTAGCTGAAGCCGGTGCCCACGGGCTGGTCGACGAACAACAGATTCGCGAATTCATCCCACGAGCCGTTGTTGTACTCCAGGTTACCGCCGTCTCGCACCCTGTACGGACCAACCTCCATCATCGCGCCGTCCATCGAGGAGCAGCCGGGCCCGCCGTTGAGCCATAATACCGTCCGCTGGCGGTCTGCGATATGGCGGTTCTCGTAGTGCCAGAAGAAGAGGTTGCTGTTATGCTCTGCGTCGACTTCAATGTGCCTGTAACCTTAGTGTTAGTACGCCGTGGCATGTCGTTCTAGACCGTATCTTACCCTGCGTGCATCTTCAGCAATGGCCCTTCTGGCTGCCCAGGAAGGTCGTGTATGAAGTAGTCCGCCTGCGTCTTCTGTGCTGCAACGCTCGGCAGCCACGAGGCCGTGACTACCAGCGCGCCTACTAAGGCTGTCCGCCATCGCGCGGGCGTGGATGTGAGCAGCATGGCGACGCCGCGAACGTGTGTAAAAAGCCGGGGAGCGACCGGATGCGCTGTCGCTATCTCATGGGTATGCGAGGAATAAGGCAGGCAGAGGAATGCAGAGGAATATGACTGAGCAGCGAAAGGCACAGCGTCGCAGCGTGGGTTGTTAGACGCCGGGGTATCCTGTAGGATCGGAGTTCGATGTTAGGAGGCTGTTACTGTGTAGGTGGCACTCCGCAGCTGACGAGGCCAGGCTGTGTTGGTAAAGATTAAAGATAGGCGCGAACAATGTTCCACCAGAGGACCAAGGGAAACAGTGAGATTCAACCCGGTATCTTGCTTCTCAGACCATTCAAGAGAGGCTCTGAGGTATTCAGTGCATCTCTTCGTGGTGAGTTCCGCACACGTTCGAGGCTCTTTGTACGATTTCGCCAAGACTCAATAGCGCCTCACAAGCATACCGGCTGCCTCGTCTCCGCGGTTTCAGCATCTCGTTTCGTGCAGATGCCTTTCCAGCGATCTTGCCCTCTCGCACGGCTCTTGACACTGTTGGGTCGTAGCAAATTGCTTCACCCATGTGTCACACTCGCGTCCTCACGCCTCGAGCACGCGGGAGGCGTTCCTTAGGCCACGCGGCTTCACGGCTTCATTCAACGGTCGCTTGTTTAAATGTCACCGCCGCACGCGGCAATGATACAGTCTGGTAGGTAGTATTTCTATACCATCACAGCTCAGTCAGGGATTTCAATTCCGCTTCACTTGCTGGAATATGAATTTGGGAACAGCCAGCCCTCAAGCTTCGAAAGCAATTATGTAACCGGCTGATCTCCCAACAATGTCCCAAACTAAGGTCTCAAGTCCTCAAGTACTGCATGTACCACCTGTGAGTACGGGTAAGCACCCACCCATCCAGCCTAAAACTTTCCATAAGAGGGTCTTTTGCAAGTTGGTATCGAAGACTGCGTGCCACAGTGGCTTATACATTTTCTCGATGCACTTCTGGGGCGCTGCACCGGGCCCGTTGACAATTCCACGCCTGCAACCACTCAGAGTAGATCGTCCAAGCTCTTTTCTGAGTCTTTGATAATGAGATCTACCATGCCCTGATCCATGGTGTTAGGAAATGCTAGTAAATCTACACGCATGCATAGTTGTATCATTTAGGGTCTTACCTCTGGCATTATCGGGCGGCCGTCGTTGTCCTTGACATACCGGAATGGCATTTGCGTGCTCTCGTTCTTGTTGATCTTGAGCTCCGGATGGTCGACGAAAGGGATCTTGTCGACTGGTGCTACGTATCGTCAGCCATGTACGTCCTGCACGTCGAGGCTGCATGCTGCGGTACTTCGGTCTTGAACGATGATTCTAGTCACACGGACTGCAGTGTCGGTCGTCATCTGTACCGGTCCTAATCGGCGTCCTTGGTATCCCTTCTTGCGGAGCTCTGAGGTACGGTCTGAGCAAGGAGAGGTCAGTCATTGGAGGCATGAATGCCGAGGCTTCGTGCCACCTACCTCGCGGTGGATCATCTCCTGCACTTGGTCAATCGAAAACGAATCTCAAAAGGAATGACGTCTACTTACCAAGAATGCCACCGAACAGGAATATGTCGAAGGTATCGCCATCTTCTGGGCTCAGGTCTTTGGTTGCCGCGGGGTCGAGCAGACACACTTTGTCCTTCCTGTCGGCGTAGATTTCTTCGATGCCTCTTGTCTCGACGTTCAGACCGTGAGCATGCTGCAGATTCTCGGGCAGCTTCAGTGAAGTTGGCACTGAAGAAAGCAGGAATTGCGCGCCCGATGCGTGAGACTCTTTTGCAATAGTCAAGTACTCCAGCGATGACCAAGCCTCCAATTCCGGATCGAGGTGTTCCACGACGAAGGTCTTGCCTGAGTGGGACATGGCGTGACTGGGGCGGAACAAGCAGCCGGTGTCTTGCCTTTTCTTTGGGCGAGGTGATGGCAGCTGCAAGCAGAATGAATGTGGTGAGAATTGACGAATCACGGCGCAGCAAGAAGTCCCTGCTTTTGCTCGACCACTTTTTCCCTGGCCGCGTCGCTTGAACAATCACGGGGCCTTGCAATTAAGTTACAATTTATTGCAGAGCCTTGCAGTAGCGGACCATCGAAGTGGGTCTTACCGTGTTCCCTCTAGTGAAGGTCTTAACAATGCTGCCAAACTTGAGGTCCAGGCGCGGGTTGCAAGCTTCAACGCGGGTGGTGCGTACGAAACATGCTTTATGTGACCAGGCGATCATGAACGTGATCAATTGAGAACGCTGTGGATTTGAAGACCCTGACGATCAATTCGTAGAGCCAATAATGAGCAGGACGCGTGACGTGGGTGAGCTCAGTCCGGTAAGGCATTCGACTATCCAAACGTCGGCATTCCACCAGCAGAAACCAGCTCATAAGGCAAGCCTGTCCATGTGGATGCTTCCTGATCGTGTGTGTTCAACCGCCGAGAAAGACACTGGTTGATAATTGCTGCCGTCAAGCCCACAAGTTGCATACTGCTCCGTATCTGCTGCACATACCCCTCCTTTGCCTGTCAACTGCACGCTCGACCTCTCTGCCAGCGGAAGTGACACGGAAGAGCCCATCGGTCCCAGACCTCAACACCACTTCTCCAGAGCTTCCATTTCGAGTCCACCCCGAATTGTCATCCACTGCTGCAATCACACAGCACGAGCACCGTCGTCGCTGCCACATTCCATCAGGAGCAGCACCATCCCGGACGGTTGGAACCTCGGGCGATCAAGGCTTATCGTATACCACCGATAGAGGGGCATCTCCACGCAACTGTTTCAGCAACAGCAACACGCACGCCGCATCCACGTTGCAGGATTCAGCAAACGTCGACGTTCTGCGTTGTCAGGCAACAGCGTCGTAAACACGCCCGAGCTTCCTCGACCTCCAATCGCACACGCTGGAAGTCGGCAAGACCACGCACCAATTCACCCTGTCCCTGGCTCCCTATCACGTCACTGCCCAAGGACCAGCGCGACCCAACGACCGACCAGGACAAACTACGCGTGACCCCTACCCTGGCCCTCAGTTCCCTGGCCACAGAACAAAGAGTCAACACAACCCACGACGCACCCTCGCGACCACTTGCCCTCCCACCCAACGTCAGTCGCATAGCGTGCAGTAACGAGCACCTACTACAACCGCAGCAATGAACCCGCACCAGCAGAACAAGGTCGACATCAGCGTACGTCATCAACAGCGGGCTTGGATGCGGAGGAGAAGCTTGCCAATAGCTGAGGGCTAACATGAACACACAGAAAATGTCGGCAGAAGAAGCCAAGCTCTTCCGCTTGTACGGCAAGCTTCCGAACAAGAAGGACCTGCTGCAAAACAAGCTTAAGGTAGCCATAGTCCTCACACCTTCTTGTCACTGCATGCTGACCATCTTGTCTAGGAGCGCAAGTACTTCGACAGCGGCGACTACGCCCTCTCCAAGGCCGGCAAGGCCGGCGACGTCGGTGTCACTCAGGTCGGCCGTGAGCACCCCAACCCAGAGAAGATCCCTCACATCGCTCCTCCCACGCCGACTGGAACGAACACGCAGAATGGCAACAGCCAGGAGAAGGCCGGCAGCCCCGTCAAGGAGTCTACCTTCCTGCACCGCGAGACGAGCCTGAACCGAGAGACATCTGCTTCAGACCTCGAGAGCGAGACGCAGGACACTACACCGGGCGCCGCCGCAAATGCATAGCGACAGTCGCGCTATTCAATTTGACCATCTGGCTTCCATTCGGTTCTGCGGCGCGACTTCAAACACAGAGCCCAAAATGTATTTATTACGTCTGCCACGGCCTTTCTGTCCTTCTAGCTTTGCGGGCTCCGGCGCCGGTTCGGCGTTTTGGGGTGCTTTACCCGGTACGATGGCCATCGACGGTGATGTCGCCCGCGACCGGCTTATCATTTCACGAATTGGGGACTGGGCACACGAGTCGATCTCCTTCACTTCATGTGTATCACATTTGAGCTGAACTGCGATGGCTTGGGATAAGACTGGATAAGATGAGGAAGTTTTCACGTATTGGTATCGTCACGGCCGCAGGATTGTATGTGTATCTTGAATATGAGTATGAAACAACACAGTGGCTGTATTCGCTGCAAAATTTCGCAGTTCCGACATTCGGTGGGTGAGTCAGAAGTATCGTCTCATTGGGACGACGAGTGATTGCGAGAACTAATCAATGCGTTTCGACTATCGGCGAAAATCAATCCATCAGAAAATAATCTTTGATCTATGCCACAACACGGGCTTTGTTGAGAGAATGAATGAGTGCCACCATTTGCAGCTACCAGCGAAAATGACAGTGAGTTGTTGTCGTTGCGCGAAGGCACTCCGAATCTATTCAGTCCATAACATAAGATGACGGATAGGTTCGTACCCTCCGCGATTTTGTTTGCCTCCGATTGGTAGCAGGCTGCGACGATTCTTGTTTGCATAAATTGCTGTTGAATGCTGGACATTGTGGATGAGATTTGGAAGCCGCGAACCTCCCAGGTTGGAAGTGAGAACATGGGCACGTGCGCCAGCAGCCAATCTTCATTTTCACCGTCCAAATCCGCACACACATTGCATCCACAGCCATACACACTTTAGAAACAGCTCGCCCGCTTACGTTGACTAGGAATCGTCGCGGGCGGCTTCTGTAGAAGCCTGGACCCCGCTACCTATTCCAGGATACCTACATCAACGCACGAACGAAGCACCAGTGCGACCCGCGCTGGCTCGCCAAATTTCGACGCTGGTCGTGTAAAGTCTTCGAGAATTGCGATGAGCCAATCTTCGACAGCAAGAACCGGAGTGTCTCCAGCTATTCTGATCAAGCACTCTGTGACGCTCACCCCAAAAGAGCGCGTTGCAGCTGGAGACCAGGTCGCTAAACTAGAACGCAAGAACTTCCCCGCCAGTGAAGGCTTCGACTATGACGTGGAACTGAGGAAGAAGAGCATCGGCCTGATACTGGCATACAAAGAAACTACTCCGAATGTCATCGTGGCGTATCTCGTGTATCAGCGCGTGAAGCGGGTGACTTGGCTGCACAAGCTCTGTGTCATCGAGGAAGAGAGACAGAAGGGCATTGGCCGGTGTCTCGTACATGCCCTGCGCCACCAGTTGGAATCCAGAGGCGGCGAAAGCATTTGTCTTTGGGTGGACGAGCATCGCCGACCAGCCAAAGCTTTGTACGATTCGTTGGGGTTTGCGCAAGTGGAGCATCGTCCCGACTACTATGCTCCAGGGCGGCCGGGCTTGAAAATGGAACTAGCAATCCAGTGATGGAATCGTTGTGCTATTGATGAGGTGGCAGGTCAATGTACATTGTACTCCCTTGCTGCGACGCATCCCTCTCCACCACCACTTGGGCTCTCGACACCTATGAAAAGCGGAACTGCGAGAACGTCTACTAAAACTTTACTCAGCTTGGATTTCTGTTACAGAAACCGCGAAAGACGTTCGTGGTGGTCTCTGCGATCAATAAAGACGTTGATTGAGTTTGTGAGGGATGGCCGGGAGGGGGGGAGATTCTACATTCCTCCCTCGGCGCACAAAAGTAAGGCATCTTCGACGCGACCGCGTATCAAGCGCGATGAGGAATTCCAGAATCCAAGGAGTAGGTGGCTGTATGCGACAAAGGTCCACAGCATGTGCGCCCCTCTGTGCGCCCCTCGAACGGTGTCATTCAAGCCATGGCAAAAATGGTCTCACTGTAATCAAAAAAACTCCAAAAAGTGTGTAGGACTAATCGTGAGGTAGAGCAATGATGAGACTGCTCCTGGTAGCAGCCTTCTGTGCTGAGCTTGTCCAAGCCTATCTTCAAGTCAACTATCCACTCGGTTCACAATTCCCGCCTATCGCGCATGTTGATGCGCCATTCTCGTTTCAAGTTGCGCCTACAACGTTCCAGAGCGATTCGGAGAAGTTGCAGTATTCCTTGATCGCAAGTCCTTCCTGGCTGTCCATTGATAGCAAAAGTCGCACTCTTTTCGGAACACCACGCGCAAGCGATGCGGGAGAAGTATCGTTCACAATCGCTGCTGCCGGTGCGGCTGGAGCGGTCGCAAACCTGAACTCGAAACTGCTGGTCTCCAAGGATGCTGGACCCAAAACGCAAGGAAACATCACGCAGGTGTTGTCGCAAGCTGGACAAGTCTCCGGTCCGCACACACTAACCACGGGACCTTCGAGGCCTTTCAGTATCTCCTTCCCTACAGATACATTCGGTGCCAATGGCAGCTCTCTGTCTTACGTTGCACTTCTCTCGGACCGCACACCTCTACCGGCATGGATCAGCTTTGACACCTCGTCGCTGCATTTTGCAGGCACAACGCCGGCAGCAAGCTCAGCGGTAAGTCTTTGCACATGCATTCTCATACGCCTCTCCTGGGGTTATCAACTGATCACGCTCGCGTTGCTAGACCACTTACGACATCACGCTCATCGCGACCAATCAGCCTGGATACGCCGCATCAACGCTGTCATTCAGCATCGCTGTGAGCAACCATCAACTACTGTTCCAGCCCTTCAGCCAAACAACAGACCTGGATAAAGGTGCCGACATTCTCATAACCGACCTCAGGAGCAAGCTTTTTCTCGATGGTTCGCCCATCTCAGACCAGCAGATCCAGTTCACTGCAAAGCTGCCAGCGTGGCTCAAGCTTGACGAAAGTACTGCGAAGATATACGAGAGTGCCCCAGCCGATACTATGGCCCAAGACGTCCCTATACGTGCCAAGGATCAGTATGGTGATTATGCGCAGTACAGCCTCCACCTGGCTTTCAGATCAGACGTGATCGCCGCTGAGATTGGCCAACTGAACGCCACTATCGGAGATGACTTCTCATACGTGATACCGTCGCAAGTGTTTGCGTAAGAAGATGAGAGGATTAGCGTCGACTTCGCCTCTCTATCGAAGTACTTGCACTTCGATCCTTCTACGTTTACGATTTCTGGCACAATACAAAAGGACTTCTCGCCCCAGGATGTGAAATGTACGTTGAAGGCAACTTCGAGCGACGGCACGACCAAGGATACGCAAGCTTTTCAGATTCTTGTCTCACCGGCAGTCGCAACCATGCCAACTGGCAAGGGCAGCTCCACTTCGTATGCTGATGAGTCTAAGGGCAAGACTACAGGAATCATTGTCGGATCTATCATCGGTGCTATCTGCGGTTCATTGCTGCTCGTTACCCTCGCGATATGCTTGCGTCGGCGGAAGAAGAACCAAAGCTACCTCAGCCCGCAGGTCCCGAGAAGCCCTAGAAAGTCTGATATATCGCGGCCAATGAACATACCACTAGGCTGGCCTGATAACATCATCATTGAGCAAGACGAGGACCTCGAGAAAGGCAAGGGTAATGATGAGCCTCAGTTAGAACGTACCCCTGAGAAGGCCCCCAAGATCGACACAGAGATACCAGACAGCCGCAGCATTGGCCAATCGCTCACCGATTCAAATGGTGACGCCGACACCAGAATACTTGATTCGGGCGAGTCCAACACTCTCGACACGTTCCAATACTCCACTTTCGGAATCCAGGACGATACGGCTCCCTCACAGCATCCCCACGACTCCATGAAAATCCCGACTGAATTGGCTAAGCGAACATCGCAGAAGTCTGATTCTTTACGTAAACACAAACGCTGGACGACGACTGTTTACCAAGACCAAATTCATCGTAGCTCGGGCTTGCCCGTCAATCGACGCATAACAGGAGTGGGACCCTCCCGGCACACGTACTCGCCAATGCGAACCAACACGAATTTATCTCGCTCGTCTATGCGCCGACCACTGGGTGCAGCGTCATGCACGACTAGATGCACCAGCACATTTTCTACCGCGCCATGAGCCTCGACTCGGCCACCTGTTGCTCAGCAGCGCACAGCACAAGTAACGACACCAACGGAAGCAAGGCGAAGCATGCGGGTTGTGCCAGCTTCTCGGCGTAGTAGTCTGGCAGATCGTCAGAATTGGGACGATAAGCGCAACTCATATATCCGCAAGAGAGCTTCTGCTCAGTCTCCCTTCTTCAGCGCCGCAGGAAGCCGGGTGTCGTCTTCTACGTACAAATCGCCGCCAGCTTTCATTACCGAACCGGGGTCGTCGCCGCCAACGGCGATACCTTCGGCGAAGAGAAACACCATTGTTAGGCCTGACGACGATGTTGTCGAGGGCAGAGGCAAGGAGATCCCACAAAACCAGAATGCAGTAGCCAGCCTTACGCCTGAAACGCCGAAGCGAGAGTTTCCCGGTGGCCTGCGGCAGAATCGGGTGCTACGTCCATACACGTCGGCGGGTGTCAACCGCGATCAGGTCGAAAAGAGCTACGCAAGACCGGGTACCAGCGCTGGTTCTAGTGCAGTTGGGACGAGATGGCGCGGGAGTACATGTGATAGCCTTCGCCTTCGAACACACGAGCTCAAATCAAAGCTCAACGACTTGACGGGTAGTGACATATTCACGGATGCCGAGCGTAGCGACAGTGTTTACGCTGACGAGGAGGATGATATTGAGGAAGCCGAGAACCGGGACACAATCAAGCCAGAGCAATATCAATTTCCGCCTCTCAATGTCGACTCAAGGAGCAAGCGTAGCAGTGCCGAAAGAAATTAAAGGTCCAGCAAGCGTGAGAGCCATAGAGAGCTCAAGCGTACAAGCGAACGTAAGTTGCACCTTTGCGTTCAATCCGCCAGGATACCCTCAGAGATGTTTACTGACCACATAAAGGCGATCCTACACCCCACTACCTCAGACACCATGACGATCACGGCGGTAAGGAGAACCAGTCGTCGACATACAGTCTCGGCGTGAGGTCCTCTCCTGTTCGAACGGAGCCTCAAACCAAGGCACGCCCACTTACATCACCTGAACGGCCTAAATCAACAGCCTGCCACTCCCGCGCAGCAAGCGACGCACGCAACCTGAACCGCACATCCAAAGCCCTGTCCTCCCACAAAGAGACACCCCAAGAGCGTCACTCCCGCAGGTCACTCCACTCACGCTCGCAATCCCGCCACTCACGCACCCAGCCCAAAAAGCAACGCGGCCACTCCCGCTCTCAATCAACAGCTTTTCCCCACTTCGACATCTCGACGCCCGAGCTCCAGCCTCTAAGCATTGGCAACGCCATCACCACCGCCGCAGACGGCGTGTCTATGCTTCCCGAGTCGTCCACGAGACTCAGATTTATCACACGCGATATGTCCGGCAACCTGACGTATGGTGTCGACGAGGAGCCCGAGATCGAAGAGCTAAGCAGCAGTAGTATCGGCTTCCGCACGTCGAATGGGCGTGTGAACTCCATGGAGGCGCATCGACAGTCGCGACTCGCATCGCTGCACGAGAGTTCGCGGCCTCAGCTACCGCATAAGTTGAGTAAGCGCAATACTGCCGTGCCGTTTCCAAGTTCGAGCCCGACGGCTGTGAGGCCTGCGGGATTAGGATTGTTTCCTGTGGATGCAAGGGCGGAGCCGTGTGCGGCGAGCGAGCGCGATAGGGAGCGAACGCCGTTGAGTACGCTGCAGCGCGAGAATGGCGATGGAGATGAGCTGCAGGTGTCGAAGGGGAGGCAGACGTGGGGCAGTTGGAGGAAGACGATGATCAGTATGGGGAGTAGATAGGTTAGTGGAGGGGGTTACTGGGATAAGCAAGGTAAGGATGATAAGGTGTTTGTGTGAAATGTGAGGGTTCGATAGTTTCATCAATTATGCAATTGCTTGTTTACTCACTTGCACTTGCGGTCTAAATACTAATGCCCCAATCTTGAATCATGTGTCAGCGCCGCCTATGCAGTTCCCAAAGCCATCCCAAATATTTACAGCTGGATGTCGTTATTCAGCAATCGCACCTCTTCGCCCGGCTTGAATGCGGGCAGTCCGATGTATGGGCAGCCGTCACATCTGAAGGCGTCTCCGAGCGCGCAGTTACCGCAGCTACCGACCTTGCCCTGCACGGTGAAGTCCAGCTCATCAAGATCGTCTGCGCCCAGCTTGAGTGCGTTGAGCTGCTTGTCAGCGGTCGTGCGCATCGCCTTGTCCTCGGCCTCCATCTTCTCCTTCAACCCACATGTGCAGTCCTTGCAAGCGCGTCGCCGCTTTCCGGCCTTGGGTTGACACTCGGGTGCTATGCGTGTGTTAGCATCGTAGAGTTGAAATAGAGGCTGGTGACTCACGTTGAATAACAGGCCGCGCCATATCCTCCTCTGTGATCAAGTCGTCCTCGTCAATCAGGTCATCGTCCTCGCCTGTGATTATTGGGTCGTCCAGATCATCGCTAAAGTCCACGAAGCCTACTCCTACAGGCTTGACTGGCTCTGGCTGATTCCGCTTGCCATTGAGGTTGAGTGGCACGGAGCCATCTGGGTTGACTGCGCCGTTTGCGCCGTTTGCTCCATTCGCACCGTTGACGCCATTTGTCTTCTTGCCAAACTTGAGTGGTATCGACACGCTCTCCACCTGCTCGACCTTGACCATGCCGTCTGGGGACTCAGACAGCCCCGCCAGAATCGCCTCCGTCTTCGCTGCGCCGTCCAGTATGCCGTTCTGGCCCCGCAGTATTCCTCCGACCTTCAGCGACTGTGCGACGTTGCTTGCGACGTCTCGTGCGAGCAGTTTGTGGCTCTCGCGCGTTGTGCCGTCGGCGTCTGTGAGGAGGAGAACGACGTCATAAGTGGCGGCGGGCAGATGTACCAGGCCGGCTGCGATGCGATCGAGCATCTGCAGGTCGGTGGTGGAGCGATCATGGATCTCTAGCACCCGGTTGAGCGCTTCTGGGTGTGACGATAGGGACGGCGGGCAGAGCAGGAGGATGCGCGGGGCAGCCATGGCGGGGTATTGCAGTGCAGAGATCTTTCAGGAATCGACGTTTGATATTTGAAGACTGTTTGTGAGAGACAATCGGCTGTGTGAATCATCAAAAGATAGCGTGGTGGTAGAGTCGCCGCTGATAAATCGAGTCGCGACTTTTCCGCGGTCGCTCCGAACTCGCGGTCGTCATTATTGGCTAGATCATTGGCTAGACGGGTGGGGTGGAGAGATGGTCACATGATGAAGTACCGCTAGGGCGACGTTAGTGTTGCTGAGAATGTGGGGAAGACTAAAGCCCCTGCATTGTCTGCATGACTGAGAAACAGCGTGGAAGCCCATGGCGTACAAAATACAAGCCCAGCCCTCTCCTGGTAGCTCAAGCATGGGAAGGTGTACCGATGCTATGAAGTACCAGTTGACAGCAATCAGTGCAACTAAGGCACAATTCGAGGATAGACAACCATCCACCATCGCGAACGACACGCGATCACTAGTATGACGTAGGGCCCTTTCACTATCACGTTTCAGGAACCAAAGATCATCCCTATAACAGCCTCATCTTGGGGCATCGGCAGTCGGAACGCTCAATGAGGCCAAGATGCATGTCTAGCAGTTGTGGAAGGGGTCGATGCACGTTACGACATAAAGCAGCCGCCGTCAACCCCGCTTCTGATACTCATCTCACGCAAGAGCACGCGAGCCATTGTTGACCATCCGCTCCTTCCGTCCATCTTGCAACCACCAAACAAGCACATTATTGAATCTTGTTGCTCATCTTCGTGCTCATCTGTGACTCGAACGCGCTCCTGCAAGGTACGAAAATCTACTCGTGGCGCCATGGTCACGCTGCTTCACTCCGACGCGCGCCTGGGTGGTCATAGCTCGGATGGTCTCGTGACAGTTTACTGAAGCTTCTAGCTTTCAATCGCTCCGACTGCTCCGTACCTGATTACTTCAACACAGCATCTCCAGCGTTCGACTCTTCAATCCACCCAAGACCAACCCAATCCACCACAACAAACAAACAGTGAGTGCCGTCTACCCTTACGCACACCGCAGCTTGAATATGTGCTCCATTGAGCACTCTCAGGCTTGTCAAGCTGCTTAACGTCACCTTTACAGATCCACGTCATCAGCAATGCAATCGTTGACAATACACTAACATGAGACAGTGACTCGCTCCCACAAGTTCACTGACCGTGACCACGCCGGCATTGCTGATGGCACTGCTGAGCGTGAGTCGAGGCTTCCTCGGTACTTCGCCAAGCAAGGTCACGCAGACTCCGACCCTACCAAGACCAAGAAGGGTGGTGGTGGGAAAGGCAATTGGTGAGTCCTGACTGCACTCGCGCACTGCTCGTGGTGAGCATCGTAGCAAGTGTGGTGCTACACACCGCACCATCCCTATGCATACAAGACCATGACGTTTTACTCGCTGTGTGCTTTTCGCTGACCTTACAATCTAGGGGCACACCCGGCGATGAGCTCGAGGACATCAATCCCAACATGGTCAATGCCCGCCGTCGCAGCAATTCGTCCACCATGAATATGAAGGACTTCAAGACCAAGTTCGAGACCATTGAGACTGAGCCTGTCTTCGAGGAGGAGCTTCACGGCCCCCTGGGTGAGGAGCTCGAGAAGCAGAGCACCACCTCTACCGACAAGTCCGTCGACGACGAGGAGCACGACAGGAAGTTTTAGGTGCAGTGCTCGGCCCGAAAGGGAAGCAGCGGACGAGGGATGAAACTCTCAGCATACTGTGAGGTCGGCATGGCTGTGGCTTGACTGGCTAGTCATCTCATGGGAAGTCATTGCTGGTCGATATGATTCGGACTTCGCGCAAGTTTCGCGTGTGTACTATTTTCTTCAACGATCTCTTTTCCTTTTCATCCACGAAAGCTGAGGAACAGCGCCAATGGGGTCTCATCGCAAGACGGCGCTCTTCGATGTGACAACCTGTAACGAGTATGAGATATGACCAACAAAGTAAAACACAAAAGCACCTTGCCTGCATTTGCTGTGCCATCGTGAATGTATGAAGACCCTCCAAGAGCAAACAGTCTGTGAGAGGTGCGAGCGGGAGGCCAAAGTAAAAGCAAGCAAATGATTGTACATGTGTATGTGCTGTTCTCCACCACATCGTTAGCGTGTGTCATCCCTGTCATCTTGTCAAGATACTTTGACTGTCCCCAAACACCCAACACCCTCGACGCGACTGAGCCAACAACACACGGCGGGTTCATCGCGTCAACCCCCCGCATCTCGCTGCCGCCGCCATGTTCTCCCCCGAGGCCTCTGTGCAGAGCGCGCGCAGTTCATTGCGAAACAGCAACCCCCGGCGCCGCCAGCGCACCTCGGACGGGCTGCAGCAGCAACCGCTGCGAAAGCGCAGCAAGCTCAGCAACGAGACGTATGCCGACAGGGAGGCGCCGCACGTCAATGGGAACGGCGGCGCCTTGATGAACGGCCATGCGGGCCACGGCGGTGCTGAGAAGGCGCTGGAGATGGTCGCCATACCCGTCCGCGAGAAGAAGACGCCCCCGAAGCGCGCGATCAAGGAGGACAACACGCTGTATCTGGTGAAGAACGCCAACTACGGGGTCAAGAAGCTACC
>Ga0265798_10001694_pt1 | contig 33726 bp, 30 predicted proteins | sample P3T30metagenome_FD_192430 | JGI IMG/M metagenome (GOLD analysis project Ga0265798, IMG submission 192430) | Plant litter microbial communities from East Loma Ridge, Irvine, California - P3 T30 | ecosystem: Environmental > Terrestrial > Plant litter > Unclassified | place: USA: California... | reverse complement strand
TTATCTTCTATGGCTTTGCGGTACAGCCAGGCGAAGGGATTGAACCACTGAAATATTAAAGCGAATTCAGCCAGCATGATATCATAACTGTGCCCCTGCTGTACGTGGATCTTTTCATGTAGCAAAATCTGGCTATAAGTGTCCCAATCGTACTTTTCCGGATTAATGAAAATGTTATTACCAAAAGAACAAGGCGCCTGGTCGCCGGCAAGCTCTACAATACGGAACTTACCATCAATAATAACAGGTCGGGCATACGCCCGGTAGAGGAGCGTAGCTAATTGAACAACAAAATTGATGGCAAAGATTGCCACTCCGATCCAGTAGATCCAGATTAATGCCTCCTGCAGGCTGAGCGACTGAAACACTTTAGCTGTTTGCTCCGAGGCTTTAATGGATGCCCCTTGTCCGGATGGAACAGTTGCTGGAAAATTCGCTGTAGTTTCTGTGATTGACGCAGGAGTTGAATCTGCCGAAAGGGAAGCCTTTCTGAAGGTCCATTGTTCCGGCAAATGGATCAAGGGTAACAAGAAAGCAAAAACCAGGCAGCACAACAGCATCACCCTGTTCAACTTATAAAATGTTTCATTACGAAGTAGTACCTTATAGAATGCAAACATGGTACAAATAATAAGGGCCACAGTCAGAAGATATGTTATCATGGCTTTTTAGGTTTAATCAGCGATAAAATCTCTTTAAGTTCCTCTTCAGAAAGATTTTGCTCTTTAGCAAAGTATGCCAGCATTCTAGGGTAGGAGTTGTCAAAATACTGGCTAACCACGTCCTTTAAGGCAAAGTTTTGGTACTCCTCTTTTTGTATCAGTGGAAAATAATGCAACATATTTCCAACGCTTTCATGGCTTAAAAAACCTTTTTCCTCCAGGATCTTAACCATGGTAGCTACACTGTTATAATGCGGTCTTGGCTCAGGCAGTAAAGGTATGATATCACGAATAAACGCTTTGCCAACTTCCCAGAAAACCTGCATTATTTGTTCTTCTCTTTTTGCTAATTTGACCATATTAGTAAGGTTTACCTAAATGTACTACTAATAAATTAATAACATTACTAATTAATTAGTAGATATGTAATATTTATGATATTTTTGCATCTTGTGTAGTGGTAAGACATTGTATTTCAGTATTCAAGATACAGAACTAACGGACGACAAAGGTTTGAATGAGGGTAGATAACCTTCCTTTTTGAGACCATCCTTTCTCTTTTTGGCAGCACAGAGATGCAGGTTATCTAAATGAAAGATCAACGCCTCGTTTTTACTAATATCTACTATTAGCTACCATGTTGACCATTTCCGATCTAAGCAAGCTTTTTCCTCAACCATTTACGAACGGGCTCGTCATACCATTTTAATGCTGCGTATGCCACAACAATTCCGCCTATTAAAATAAGTGATGATGCGTAAGGCCAGGCTTGGCGCATGCTTATCCCTTTATTATTGCTGATCCACGCAACATAAAAGTAAACCAGCGGATAATGCACCATGTAAAGCAGATAGGATATTTTGCCCAAAAAAATTGCATATCCTGTTCTCTTTGTGTGATTGCATCACGCCACTGGCGCCAAGGTATACTATAACAGGAAATACGATGACAATACACACAGAGTCATAAATCCCGTTCATTCAAAGGTGCTCAGTACCGCCGATCCGCTGCATATAAAGATGTACTATCAACATCTTCCAGGTGACTAATCTATTACAGATGGAGCAAATTCAGAAGCTCGGAAAATGTCCTCATTTTGGATGTAATTCACGGTACACTCAAAATGGTCTGTAATCTTCGTTTATTGAGACAATCCTTTCTCTTTTTGCCAGCAACATAGATTCAGCTTATCTAACTCATACAGCCTGTAAATGACAGAGTGTGAAATTGAAGCGCAAATCCAAACTATATTAATGATTCTGAATTATATGTTCACGCCGTTGATGCAAATGATGTTTATGCTTACTACTTTGGAACATACCATTCGTACTCTGGTAATGTGTTAAATGCTTTAATTTTTAGAACACCTTTCCGCATTGCAAGATAGACATCATTTTTGTCAACTATTATAGATGAAGGATAGAGGATACCCCAATACATTGGAGATTTCAGGATTTCAGTGATTTTGAAATCTTGTCCAAACTTTAAAATATACTGGCTTGTTATGATAATTTTTTCTTTACCGTAGTCTGCAATAAGAGCAGGGGCTTCAACTAGTTGAGTTATAGATTTATCCTTCCATAACTTATCCTCTTTAAATATTTCTATAATTTGCCCTCTTTGTCCGCCTAAATGAGCCAAGCCCTCGATCGAAAAGTATCTTGAGTTGTATTCGAATATTGACCGAATATTTAAAAAATTAGCTATTTCATATCCATCCAAACCATCGGTTTCAATAAAGTATAGTCCGCCCCCGAACTCGCCCTTGTTAAGTCCAACTAAAAAACCATCAGATACTTTTTTTACAAACCGATTTCCTTTTATTTCTTTAAGATTCTTGTCTATAAAGTTTGTTGTAAAAGGGAGAAGATCTCCCTTTTCTCGCGTGTAAGTACTTTGTTCTATTTCCCACCTATCATTTTTTTTGATAAATATCCAGTTATTGGGAGATTGATTAGCTGTGTATATGCTATCCCCAATAGGAAGTGCCTCAAGCTTCCAATTTGTCAAGTCAGGAATTTCTTGAGCTTTAGATAAGTGACAAAGTGCCAGCAAAAACATTGTAGCAATTATCTTATTCATATGTGTTTATACTCTAAAGTGTTAATGTATATCTTATCATACTAAACATTACAGGACGTTAAGCGGTAATTCTGATAGTCTCGTGGCAGTTATTATACAATGCAGAGGTATCCTTCATTGCTGTAATGTTGCTAGTAGTTCGATTTAATCTCGGAAGAGCGTAGTTCGCCACTGATATCGTTTACTTCGGTGAGGTTAAATTCACGGCTAAACAAAATTCTAATCACGGCACTAGTGCTCTGAGAAATATCGCTTTCAAACTTCCATCCTAAGTCTGTCATGTAATTCATTCCGCTAATAATGTTGTCCATTCGTTTTATCAAGTTGATCTTTCTAACAAATGTGGAATCTTTGAAGGGTTCTAATTTGTCGATTTTACCATAATCTATATAGAGAAATTCTCTTCCAGGAATATATATAATCTCGCAAAAGCGTTTGACAGGCGTTTGAGCAAATGCCCTTGTTTTTAACAGAAAGCATAGTGTAAGAGCGAAAATGGACAGTTTAATTTTCATGAAAGTGCTAGAATGGTTTAAACGAAGCTATAGATCTCATATCAACCCTCATTTAAAATTAAGTTAAGTCATGGATAAATGCCTACAAATAACAGTTAAGTGGTCATCTTTACTTCCTTAAATAGATACCTTAAAAGACGGAATAATGGGGTATAACAGGAAGCCAAATATCGTCAGGCCTTTTTGCAAGAAGATAATCCTCCTAATTTGAGGAAGACTTCGTTTTAACCCTTACGTGCAAACAATAAAAAAGTCTTTTAGGGGTTGAATATAAGTGGCTTGTTGGTTTGCATATGGAAAAAGGTGAGCGTAAGAACGTATTTAGAGTTTACGACAAGATTGCCAGTTGGTTTTCTGAAAATAGGGAAGTTGGGTTAATTGAAAGGAACTACTTAGACAAACTGATAGCGTTACTGCCCTATGGCAGCAATGTTTTAGATCTGGGCTGCGGTACAGGCAAGCCAATTCTGGAATACCTCCTTAGTAAGAATCTCACTGTCACCGGAGTCGATGCAAGTTGTGAAATGCTTAAAATAGCTAAATTTAACTTTCCTCAGGTAGAATTTATTCTACAAGATATGCGCGTTCTTAATTTAAATAAAAGGTTCAACGCAATAATTGCATGGCATAGCTTTTTCCATTTGGAGGCTATTGATCAACCAGCAATGTTTAAACTTTTTGAAGAACACCTTGGTTGTAACGGGATTTTGCTTTTTACTTCTGGACCTAAGAATGGAGAAGCATGGGGAATGAACGGCGGAGAAAACCTATTTCATGCATCCTTGGATCAGGCGGAATATGAGGGCTTGTTGAGTAAACACAATTTCAAAGTTCTGGAACACGTTGTGAATGATCCTGATTGTGGCTATGCTACAATTTGGATGGCACAATATTCCTCATAATCTATTTATTACCGATCCAATTCAGCTAATAGCCAAGTTAGTTTTTGTATGGATTTGTACCTCCTGAAAAGTGAATTAATTCTCCCCCATACAATAATTAGACTTTTAAACGCTTTAGTATTTGAGAGCGATAGTTTAGATAAGCCCTATGATCATAGATTTTGGGCCTTTTGTGTTGAGCTATCTATCGCAGCTTAGTACTTCACATTGCAATGCTCGTTTCTGGAGACAGATCTGAAGCAGGTGCATTTTACTGATTCGTGAGCGAATGTTTCAGCAAAAAGAAAAGTTTATACGTGCGCAATATTATTCAAGTTTAAACGCTTAGTAACTGAGAGCGTTAATTTAGATATAAGGGACTATGATTACTGATCATAGTCCCTTTTTCTTTGATATAACTTTAGATACCAAAAAGTAGTACTGCAGCTGAGGGAGGTCTTCCTTTTGAGACAAGATGTTCTTTTTTGTGGGGCACTATTTAGTATTAGACATACAGATAAAAACATTATCATATCTATTATCATTTTGTTAAGCAGGGTTACTGCACCGCGGTAATTCATTCTTTGAGACAAATCTGTTCTCCGAATTGTTGACTACCAATTCTAGTTGATAGGTATTTTGCTTATATTCAGTCTACTACGTTTTAGTACATGCGCATATGAGAAAATCAGCTGTCTTGAGGTTTAACTTGATTGTTTGTCTTTTTATTTTCTTCCAGATGGTTGAAGCTCGGGATAATTGTAACTGCATTGCAAATCTGGATACCACAATTAAGAAGACGGAACTAAACTATGTTGGATATCCGGACATGATTGCCAGAAAACTGCTCCCAGCGTATAAAAATATGGTTAAGAAGTTGAGGATGAATGCAGCAAAGCAATCTGATCCCCAGAAGTGTTTTCAAATTCTTAAAGAATATGTGATCTTCTTTAATGACAAACATTTTGATATTGAATATTCAGTCTCAGATACAAGTACTTTTAAATATAACGCGCTTACTGAAAAAGCATTTACTTCCACTTTCGCGAATAAAAAGAGAGATTCAATTGAAGGCATCTGGATTAATCCCGGCTCCTCGATGAAGCTTGCAGTATTCAAAATAGATCCTGCAACATACCAAGCCGTACTTTTAGAAAGTAGAGATGCTAAGCTAAAGCCTGGCTTGGTTTATTATACCTTTAAGAAAGACAAAAATCGACTTTCCTTTGATCGGTACGATTGGATGACACCGGATTTTCCAGTCAGGGTTCGAGATGGACTTTTGTATGTATGGAATTTTGAACTCTGGGGGAGAGTATATCCGGCTAAAATGACTGGCGAAGAACGAAATACATTATCAACCTGGCGGAACTACAATTTTGGTCTTGATTGTCGCAAGTTAAATAGCGACCATGTTCTTTTGACGATTGGATCATTTAATAGGGATGATAAGATCAAAGAAATCATTCAAAGAATGATTCTCTGATCAGGGCTACAAAAAACCTCATTGTAAATCTAAGAGGTAACGGAGGTGGTAATTCAGGTTGGAGTTATCTTCTTCCGTACTTTTATACGCAGCCAAGTGACCAGGGCAGATCTTACCTACGCATCTCTGCTGAGAATATTAAATCGAACCTGCCGGGGATTAAGTCAATGTACGAGAACACGCCTCAAGACCCAAGATGGAAACGATCTTATACTACTGAAATCCTGGCTGAGTACCGAAACGCGTATGAACAAATTCCCAAGTCAAACTCGCAATTTTACGCGCTGCCGGCACTGACACTATATTCGGATTCTATTTTCAAAACACCTGAAAAGATTGCCTTAGTCTTTGACGACTTGGGAGGAAGCTCGACGGAATATTTCTTTTATATTTCTAAGCAAAGCAGTAAAGTGAAACGGTATGGTGAACGTACGATTGGTATGATGGATTATATGGGTGTATCAGGACAAACACTACTACCCTTTAAGGACTACTACTTGCAGATTCCGGATCGAAAAGCAACCTGGACCGACACCATGCCTACAAATAAGACAGGCTTTATACCTGAATATGACCTTAGGCATTTACCGCGACACAGATGGATTGAGCATATCACACAAGATCTTTGATATATCTTTACATTCTACTTGAGTATTTTGATTTAGGGCGGCATCTTGACATTTTCAACCGAGTTAACGTTATATGAGAGTTTGTAATCTCGTCTTTTGAGACAATCTTTACTTACCTGATCCGAATACTTATTCATATCACGATTTAAAAGACCGTTTTATGATAGCTGTTCTGTGATTAGATGACATCTGCCAAATTTGAATGTATTTCCAGTTTTCTCAGATTAACATTTGATATTTGCCGAATAGCAAACTTGAGCGCCAGGTTGTATATTTATTATTTCGGCACGAATTATTTATGGGTTTCTTACGTTCAATATCGCTGGTACGCTTACTTGCATTAATATTAATTGATTTTACTGTCATTTCAATCTGGGTGGCAAATGAAGAACTTCCGCCAGATTCAGCAATGGGAATCTACATTGTTGTACCATTTGTTTTTCTTATCAATCTGATCGTTGCCGGCATATTGTACTTGTTCAAGAAAAGGTACAGCTACATCTTTTTGATAAATGCTATTCTATCTTCTATCATAATGTATAACCTTTTCGTTTACGGAATGCAGAGGACTATGGACTCAATGTATGATTCTTGGGAGTTCTCAAAGAATGATACTTTGTTTTTGATAGATAAAGCAAACAAGTTTAATGAATTTAGCATGTCATACATGACGGAACCAGGTTCATCAACACAATATATTTCGGGATCAACTAAGTCTAAGGGAGACACTTTGTTATTATTAACAGGCTCTACGCGAATGTATATAGTAAATGGTATGTTGTACAATTTACGGGGTATAAAGTCGCCGATAATACTCAAGGTCAGAAACTAGTCCGCATATGAAAGAATGCCATTATCATTATTCCCTCTTTTTTTGATAGGTATAGTCGCGATGCTCATTATGAAGCGATGTACTAAGCTCCCAGATAGAAAGGAGGACTCGAATTTCTTTGATTATCAAGAACTCATTTCACTATTCAAAAGATAATCTGAGTTTTTGATAATGAGTTACTGATAGAAGCTGCGCCGGTTTGTATGAAGCTTTTTCTTGCCAAAAAAGACTTGATAGGGTAGGAATACCTTCGGATTGTTTGATCTACTTTCTCTTTGCCGTTCAGATGTCTTTGACATTTACAGCTAAAAGAGGATACGGATCGGATACCTTCGTTTTTTGGTACTGAGTTATCGATCGGCTTCTATTAAGGTTTTGATTCACCTTTATATACGAAGATTAGGATATTACAATAGATATTAAGTTAAAGAACTGTTTACCTTAATGCTAATTGTCCTTTTAGGAGATATTCAAAAGTGAACTTGGGCTGATAGTTAAGGATGTGCATAGCTTTATCAGAGCGGTATACCCGATCAATACTTTTAGGCACAGTCCAGTGATTGCGCTCATATAATTCCAATGCCGCTGGGAAATACCTAGCTATTACACTTGATGCGTCATACTTCAAATCAATTAGGTCATTCTTTTGAAATGGCGACCCGCTTGAAATATTGAATATCTCAAATTGCTTGAAATCATATTCTAATGCTAATCTTAATGCCTCGGCTCCGTCTTGCTCATCAAGACCGCGGTAAAGTCTATGGTTTAGCTGCAGGTTATCTGGCTCTGGAAGAAAACGTGCCACCCGATATACCGTGGCTTGTATTTTCTCTTTTTCAAAAAAGTTCCGACATAATTCTTCGCATGATTGCTTGGTGATATCGTAAATATCCCGAGGTTGTATTGGCAGCTCTTCATCTACCCAAACAGCTTTTTCGGCATCAACCAGAGACTTACCGTAGATGGATGTGGTACTTGTAAATAGAAACTTGCTTATCCCATTAGCTACACACGCATTCAGAAGGTTTAAAGTTCCTTTTATATTGGTATCGACGAACGCCTCCCTAGAATAGTTCAAGTCCATATGTTTCCCATGTAAAGCAGCAGTGTGAATAACTGCTTCAAAGCCCTGGGTAACCTTCAACATTTTGTACTTATCTTTTACATCAGCAATTAAATTAGTGGTTGCACTACATGTAATATCTATACCGGTTACCAAATGACCAAAATTGGCTAGCAGTTTAACTGTAACACTACCTAATTTTCCAGAAGAACCTGTTACAAGAACCCTCATATAATTACAATTCTACCTTCGATCGTTCAAATTTACGATCTTGACACTTTTAAATAGAAGAAACCAAGTTTATTGGAATTCTGCAACAACCACCTTCCTTTTTTAAAACAAAACGTTCAGGTCCATAAGCCATATCTTCTTAAACTGTAGTTATAATTGCAATGTTATTGCCATTCCGTTCATTTATGCCCTGCTGATTAGGCCCAACAAAATATTGTCGAATGTAAAACCAAAACCTCATGGTTATTCAGCTACTGAAAAATAACCAATGAAATAAAATGCAATCTATACTTGACATTTAGTAATGATTACATTACATTTAGATATAATTATTAAATTCTCTTTTATGAAATCACTTGTCTCACTACCGAACAATTTTAAAACTAAGGGGCTAATTGTATTTACTTTGGGCCTAATTGGTATGCTAGTTACTAGCCAAAATGGGCTGATTAATGTTTACAGGCTCCTCATGCCGGACCAAACTAACCCTGATGGATCCTATCCTTATCCTTCTAATTTCTTTGAATATAATTACCTACTAGGGATTTGCTCAGTATTTCTATCCATTGTTGGTCTGCTTTGTTTCTTTTTTTCTAGAGAGAAAGATGAGTTTTTGCACAGCATCAAACTTCAATCTATTCAATTTGCGGTAGCTGTTCAGATATGTATGTCAATGATTATTGGTGTCTATTACATGATATCTCCTTATCAATCCGTTGTGAATGCATTAAGCGGACTCGTAATTTTCGTTCTTATTAGCTTCTGGCCAGTGTACATTGCACGATACTATTACCTCGTAAATATAAAATCTAACATCAACTCAGCAACATAACTGAATAAAATTGAAAAATACACTAAATGTTGAAAGAGCGAAGCGTCGGATTACACAAGCTGAGCTTGCAGATATAATAGGGGTATCACGTCAAGCTATCAATAATATTGAAACCGGGAAATATATTCCCTCAACCACTCTGGCTATTAAGTTGGCCAGGGTTTTCGGTACAACGGTGGAGGACATATTTATTCTAGAAGATGAGGATTAGCAACATTCCTAGCAAGCTAAAATAGTTAGCTTGTTGTTGCGCACAATTGATCCGTGTGAATTTATTAATACAGGAAAATAGACTCTAGCTAGGTTCATAGTCTGTAGGGGAAATAATTGATCATGTTCGACCATATATTTAATAGGACAGTTAGCAAGCTTTCTTTTTAGACACAATCTTACTTTACCAGCCTAAGGGACCTATTATATTAGATATTTAAATATAATTACATCTATATATCTAGGTTGAGCAAGACACATACTTAATTTAAGTTGGTATTATAATCCTGGCCAGGTATCTCTCATAGGAGAGCTATAAACTTCCTTTTTTGAGACTTTGTATTTGTATTCTTACTTAAACCTCATCAGTTGGTCCACATTTAGCCCCGCGCTTTTAATGTAGATTTCACTAATGCCTTGTACATCAGTGATGCCAATACCGCCCTCTGGATCTAAATCTATATCTTCCGGAAGAGGAATTCTATAATTGAAGTCGCTAATGTTAGAAATTCCTTTCTGTTCACATTGATCTTGAACCAATGCTTGATATTTAAGGTAGGCTCCATTGGGTATAAAAATACCTCCGATTGCTCCCATGGACTCATCAGTAACAACGAGATCCGCTTCACCTATTTTCTCAACATCAATAAACATAAAACACTTCATGTTAATAAATCGTTAAATGCCACTCTTTTTTTGAGACTAAAACTTAAAATGTTGATTATTAGTGCGTTAATGGCGAAAAACAGTCTAATTGAAAAATCTATTTCGTTGGCTTTATTTCAGTTGGGTCAAAGCCATACATGAAGATGTTCAAGGCGCCACCAGAACTCTCAAGCCCAACAATATCCATAAGCTCTTCAAAATATAAGCAAATTCTTTCCCTGTCTTCAGTGTCAATCTTGATATAGATGCCGGCAAAGCGATTCAGTGCAACTCTTATTTTGTCCTGGTAGTCTTTTTCAGTTGCACGGTCAGTCTTAGCCAAAGTTAAGAAGTCATTAGCCGCTTTATTAACGTTTTCAGTTAAGATCGATTTTATAGTAGAATCAGCTATACCAGGATAAGACTGTTCGGGAAGAAATTTTTCTTCCTTTTTAAATCTAACAAATTGATCCATTGCGTTTCTTGGAGTTTCAATTTGGGCTTGTCCACTAGTTGCAATGAACAGGAGCATAAGGAAGAAGAATATTCTAGTTAGTGATTTCAAGGGGTCATTTTTGTTTTTCTATATAAAACGCTTGAGTACAAGCTGATTATAAATATATAAATACCTCGACGATTTAGTATTATGTTGCATTAAAATTACCATCACATTTGAGAATAGCGACTTCGTTCCTTTTATGAGACAAACCTGCTTTGCAACCTTGAATTGTTATATTTGTTGAATTCCTTTAGATAAAAAGCGGGATCAATAGCACGAAGGGTAATATGAATATTTTCAGATTGAAAGGAATGATCGATAACTAAGCCTAACGGAGCCGGACCTACCTAGAAAGAATCATTGGCGAGTATCTTTATTATGTCATATCCATAGCCAAGCAAATATGAACTGCGAAATTTTAAACTGAATTAAATATACTCGCTAATATAAAGCTCCTTACAATATTAAACCTTGCATTAAAAAATGAGAACACTTTTTTTATTATTTCTGTTGATTAGTCCTTTAGTAAGCCGCTCACAAGTTTTTGAGGGGAAAATTTGCTACAGTAACAGCTATAGAAGTAAAACTCCTCAACTGAACGATCAGCAATTAGGGACAATGCTGGGTACTACCCAGGACTACTATATCAAAGGGTCTGATTACAAATCAATATTTAATGGAACTTTTGTTAAAATGCAACTATATAAGAGTATTGAAAATAGAAGCTACGCCTTAACAGCTAAATCTGATTCACTTTACTGGGAAGACTATAGCAAAAACAATGATATAGCAACAAGGTTCGAGGTTGAAAAGGCGAAAGAAACTGTCATGGGCGTGGTATGTGACGTACTAATCGTTTATACACCAAAAACCAAAACTAGCTATTATTATAACACTAAGTATGCGGTTGATCCGGCCAATTTTGAGGAACATAATTACGGTAACTGGTATTATCTTCTATCAAGGACGAAAGCATTACCCTTAAAAACAATTTCGGAAAATGAGCAGTTCATTTTGATTAGTACTGCTGTTAGTATCACGCCTATGAAATTGGAAGGAAGTCTATTTGCAATAGCCGATAGCAATAAAATTGCCCCTGCAACATGGTAATAATAGCAGCAAAGAATTAATTCGGTCAATGTACTATTTTGAGCACTTTGTTGATATACCAGTAATTTAACATTATTCCCGGCCTAGGTAAAAAGTTCGTTTATTGAGACAAATCCTTCAGGGTGCTAACCAGCGTATTCTCTTTCAAAGCACCGTTTTAGAAAGATTAATGATCAATCTATAAGTATTTCATTTTAAGGTGCGTATGTTACAATATGCTTTCTGCTACTTATCGATCATCTTTGAAATTGAATTCTTGCTTTGTCAATCGGCGCTATCTCATGAGCGAGTATTCGACTTCGAAACAAGTCGATTTGCTATGTAGCCTATTTTTATAGTACTTATATATTTTAATTGCTATAAGTAATCATAGGTTTGTTATTATTTAACCTATGGCTTCAGTGTGCTAATTAATATTAGTACGTTTACTTGCCGTTAATGTAGGTACGGATTTGAAGAATGGGCATTACTGCATAACAACAAGGTATTATCTAAAAGTTAATTTTGGACTCATCTATGAATGTTATTAAAAGAAACAATGTAATTGTTAGTGGTAAGGGAACAGACCCAATGATGTTTGCTCATGGTTTTGGATGCGATCAAAACATGTGGAGATTTGTAGCACCACAGTTTGCAGACGCATATCAAATTATACTATTCGATCACGTTGGCGCAGGCCAATCTGATCTAAACGCTTTTGATTACGACAAGTACAAGATTTAAGATGGTTATGCAGATGATATCGTAGATATCGCCAAAGAACTAAACCTTAAAAATATAATCTTTGTTGGCCATTCAGTCAGTGCTATGATAGGTGTTATTGCAGCTAACAAATCACCAGAATTATTTAAATCACTAATTTTAGTATCCCCTTCGCCGTGTTATATAAATGACAAGGAATATATTGGTGGCTTTAGCAGAAGCGAAATTGAAGAACTACTTGAAGCTTTGAGTAAAAATCATTTAGGTTGGTCGTTAACCATGGCACCGGTTATCATGGGAAATCCCGACAGACAAGAATTAGGAGATGAACTAGCTGATAGTTTTTGTCGAACTGATCCTACTATAGCTGCTCATTTTGCTCGTACCACATTTCTTACAGATAGCAGAGATATTATAAGTTCAATCCAAACACCTTCACTGATTCTTCAATGCGATAACGATATTATTGCACCAATTCAAGTTGGAGAGTATCTGCAGCAAAATATGAATAATAGCAAATTGGTTTATTTAGATGCGACTGGTCACTGCCCGAATTTGAGCGCACCAGAACAAACGGTGTCAGCTATCAAACATTTTATAGCTAATGACTTCAATTAACAAGGCAAACAACAACTCAAAAGAGAATGATCTCGAAGATTTTCTTGAACATTCATTAAACGGGTATGTAACAACCGATCACACCGGATTTATTCTCAGCATAAATCCAAGATTGACAAACTGGTTAGGGTATCAAACGCAGGAAATGATCGGAAAGCGTTTTTCAAGCTTTTTAGCTGTCGGTGGAAGAATTCTTTATGAAACCCATCTATCACCGATGTTAAGACTTAAAGGTGCATTTGAAGAAGTTTCTTTGGAATTGCTATCTAAGGATGGTGGTAAATTAAGTGTATTAATAAACGGGTATGAAAGATTAAATGAAGATAACAAACCTGATTTTATTCGTTTAACTGTTTATAAGGCAACTGAACGAAAGGTTTATGAGCAAAACTTATTGGACACTATTAATATTGCGAAGCAAAAGCTGGAACAAGAAAAGCATATTGCGGTTCTCAGAGAACAGTTTATTGCGGTTTTAGGCCATGATTTACGAAATCCTTTGGGGGCAATTAAATCAGGATCAGCTTTACTCTCACGTTCTCAACTATCCGAACGGGATGCCAGAATAGTTAACATGATAAAAAATAGTTCGCTTCGTATGGAAGAACTAATTATGAATGTGATGGATTTTGCCCGTGTTAGATTAGGTGGAGGAATGTTGCTGTCTCTTAATTCGGTTGAAATAGAGCCAATTATTACCCATATAGTAAATGAAATTAGATCAGTATTTCCAGAGCGTAATGTTTCTACACTTGTTAAAGTCAAACAGGAAATTATCTGTGATTCTGATAGAATTTCTCAATTATTATCCAACTTAGTAGCCAATGCACTCACTCATGGAGCTGTTGATAAACCTGTAATTATACATGCTGATTTATACAATAACAACTTTATCTTATCCGTAACTAATGGAGGTAAACCTATTCCTTTAAAATCTCTTGAAACTTTGTTTGAGCCTTTTACTCGTGAAGCAAATAGCCCAAGTCAACAAGGTTTGGGACTGGGATTGTATATTGCTTCGCAAATTGCCAAAGCGCATAACGGCACATTGACTGCTACATCAAATGAAAGCGAAACATGTTTTAAATTTGAAATGCCCATTAAAAATTAATCAGGATAAAATGCTTTCTTAATAGTTATAAAGCGTAGCCAGTGTAGCACAAAGTGCAATTTTATTCTTTTTAGAATTGGTCTGGAAGGGTGAACCAAAAGGTAGAACCCTTTCCAGGATTATTATCGATCCCGATTTGACCACCATGTCTTCTTATTATTTCTGCTGATATATATAAGCCTAAACCTAATCCAGGGGTGTAACTATTTTCCTCTACCCGGTAGTAGCGGTCAAATAGCTTTGGGATGCTCTCCTGGGGAACACCCGGTCCCTGATCAATTACAGAAATTTTGACGGAATCTTTAATTTGTTCAACATGAACAATGATTTCCTGTGACAAAGGAGCGTATTTAACTGCATTGTTGATCAGGTTTACCAGAACTTGTTCAATTTTATATCCGTCACCGAATACCATTAATTGCTGATCACCGCGGAACACGAGATGGTTCTTCTCATTTGGTTGCAGATGACTAGAACCGCCATTTATTATATCTGATAAAACGAAAAATGACTTGTTTAATGAAAGGTCTCCCTGCTCTAACTTAGTAGAGCTTAGCAAATCATCAACCAAATGAACTAACCTGGTAATTTGGCGATCCGAATCTAATCCAAATTTAACAAGCCTTTCGCTAATTGGAGCACCGACGTTTAATTGCCGGTTCATCAGTTGGGTTATCGCCTTCAGACTTGTAATCGGAGTTTTAAGCTCATGACTAGCCACGCTGATAAACTGCTCTCTTTGAATTCGCAAATTGTGTTGCTCTGTCACGTCTTCTATAATTGTATAGCCGAGTGTTTCTTGGTTGGCTGAAAATAAAATGGATGTTACCTGGCACCAGATTATTGTACCATCGTTTTTAACCAGGCATGTTTCCAGACTAAAGGAAGGTGTTATGTTTCGCCATAGCTTTTCCTGTAAAATCTTCCAATCCGCCCTACGGTCCTCAGGTGTATAATCAGTAATTCTCTTACCAATAAGTTCACTTTTAGATGAGTAACCTAAGAGCGTAACCAAAGCCATATTAGCCCCTACAATGGTTAGATCACGATTTATAATCTTGTTACCTAATCTGGATGATTCAAAAATAGTCTTAAAGATATTTTGGTTTTCCTGATATGGTGAAGCATTGGCTTCGTTTTCAGTTTGTGCAGCGGCATCTTTTAGTTTTATAATTTCCTTTTCCAGGGATGCGATACGGCTTATTAATGTTTGAGTGCTGTCCATAATGATACAAATGCCTTAGCTTCCGTCAAGCATCAAGCAAAATGTTAATTCCAATATTAGAATTTTATATCAACATTATTAAATATGCTTAAAATCTATTCGAGTATTCCGGTAAAGTTAGCCAAAGATAAGCAGCTGAAACGGCTTTGTTTATGGAATAAGTAAGACCCAGTTCGCCTATCCTTTAGAAGATGATGTAGGCATCAGATTCATTGTAGAGTATATTCTAGAGGATGCAAATTATTCGGTTGAAAAATTTGAAAGTGTAAGGCATCTTTGAACGAAATCAAAGGGAAAAAGTCGATCTGGTAATCTTGATGTTATGTTGCCTGATGGTAATGGTATTCAAATAAGAAAAGACTTAAAACAGATATTGAAACATCTACCATACCAATTATGATAATGTTTGCACATTCCAATTTAGAAACCGCTCTTGATGAATGTAGATCCGACAGTTTTATTCAGAAACCATTTGACTTGGACTTATTTTACTAAAGGTAAAAACAGGTACTCATGAAGCAGGGAAAATAAAAAGGATTTCCGCTGCACTGTCTAACCAAGAAATGGATTTGAAAAGTCTATGTAAATCTCAGATGGTTGACCTCATTCCTTATTTATCACTGAGTAAGCTAGGGCAAAACAAAAAGTGCAGTAAAGGAGTCTTCTGAAACAAGATTTACAAAAGTGTTCATTGTTTTAGATTCTAATTTGAAACAACGTGTCTTGTTGTTGGAAGTGTATAACCTTCATTTAAGGTTCCTGGAAGGTGAAGAATGAAGCTGACTTTAAATGTGTAAAAACTTAATCCATCCTGATGTTTGTACTTCATGCATCCTCGATCCGGAATGATTGTTGTCCAAATAATTTCAATATCAAATATTACCAGGACACCATATAAGAACAATGGGGTCCTGGTGTATAATTATTCTGCAGCTGCTGGTTCATTAATGGAATTTACCGCGATTTCGGTTAAAATGACATCCGTGGCTTTCTCATTGTCCAATGTCCCCTGCAACAAATCGGCAACTTCAGATTGGCCCATATTGCGTGCAAACACCACTAGAGTTCCATAGGTCGCAATTTCGTAATGTTCTACTTTTTGAGCTGCAAGTATTAATCCAGCATCACGGATCAATGTTCCCTTATCTGTGTCTTCAATAATACTAGTTGCCTCCGCTAAAAGACCCTCCATTGCATCGCATTTCTTGGCTTGTGCTTTTTCTCCCAGAAGTTCAAATACCTGCTCCAATGTTGCTATATGGCTGTTGGTTTCTTGTGTGTGTTGATCAAACGCAGCAGCGAGCTCTGGACTTGTAGCAGCTTTCTTTAGCTTGGGCAAAGCTTTTACGAGGTGTTTCTCTGCCCAATAAATATCCTTAATTTCATCTACAAAGAATTCATGAAATTCTGAGTTTTCAATTTTACCGGAAGCAGCCGCAGGTTTTTCAGTCGACTTGTTTGTACTTTTTGTAGTAGCCATAAATAACGAATTAAGTAATATACGCTTAAGTAACATAATTATACCCGGTTTAGTTTCAGCCGTTACCTGCTAGTAATTTCTAAAGTAGCTGACAACTTTTTAAAAGCTGAATAGAATTTTGTTAAAGATGTTTCGCTATTAGCTATCAATCAAAATAATGATGTCTAATCATACTCCTATTAAGGAGGCTAAAACATTGTTCCCCAACTATTAGTTAATACCATGAATTAAACAATGTCCATGCCTTCAAGACAACTCTATCATTATCAACAAAAAGATATAAACACAATTTTTGAAAAGCTGAAGCACTGTGGTGCCAATTGCCGCTTGCTTTATCAATTGCCTACCGGGGGCGGCAAAACAATGATCTTTTCAGAAATTGCTGCAAAATACATTGAGCAGTACCAGCGAAAAGTTATTGTACTCACTCACCGTACAGAACTTTGTAAACAAAGCTCTGCGGCACTTCAAATGTTGGGGATTCCAAATAAGATCATTAATAGTTCGGTAAAAAGGATTTCTCGCAAAGAAGCTTATAAATGTTATGTCGCAATGGTTGAAACCCTAAAAAACCGCATTAACGATGGCCTAATTGACCCAACTATGGTAGGTTTAATCATCGTGGATGAAGCGCATCACAATTCTTTTCACAAACTTCTTGGTAAGTTTAAAAATGCAGCAATTATTGGGGTAACAGCTACTCCACTAAGTTCAGACATTAATCTGCCCATGCACAAAAACTACGATGAACTGGTGCTCGGTGAACAGATTGGCTCCCTGATTAATCAGGGCTTTTTAGCAAAACCAATCACCTGGCGTTATGATGTCGAACTCAATACGCTGAAGACAGGAATCAATGGCGATTTCACTGTAAGTACATCCGACGAACTTTACAGTTCACAGGCTATGACAGACTTACTGGTTCATGCTTACGAAGCTCACGCTAAAAATAAGAAGACGCTGATTTTTAACAATGGAATTTTCACATCCAAAAAAGTATATGAAGTATTTTCAGCTTCAGGATATCCCATCCAGCATCTGGACAATAACACAAGTCCGATTGACAGGATAGAGATTCTTAAATGGTTTAAAAAGACTAAAGGAGCAATATTGACATCAGTTTCCATTCTGACCACCGGATTTGACGAACCTACTATCCAGGCGGTGATATTAAACCGGGCGACGACCTCTCTGACATTATATCATCAGATGATTGGTCGCGGGTCAAGACGCCTTCCACAAAAAAAGACGTTTACCATCATAGACCTGGGAAACAATAATGACCGTTTTGGCGACTGGAACGCAGAGATAGACTGGAAGTTAGTTTTTGAAAATCCAGATGCCTATTATGCAAGTCTCCACGCACAAACAAGCTATGAGTCCCACCAGATTCCATCAGATATGCGTTCAAAATTTCCTAACAGTTTAGAAGTTTCTTTGGATGTACAGGCTGCTCATCAGTTAGCATTGGAAAATGGACAAAAGCCTAAAATTGTGATTCGGGATTCTATTCGTCAGCATGCGCTGATGTGTGCAGACAACAGCGACAGCATTCCAGAGGCACTCGAGCTGGTAAATGAACTTTCCCGGGAAATTGACTGGCGCATAAAACAGTACGCAAAATGCTTGGGTAAGGTAACAAAGAATTATACGGAGTGGTTGAAAGAAGATTATCTAGCCAAACTTCAGCAATTAATAAAGAAGATCATAGGCAGAAGAATGCTGTTAAAAATTGCGGTTTAGTATAGTGTTACATGCAGCTTACGCTTAAAGAAGTCATTCATAGCTATTATGTCAATATATACTATTCGCATGGCTTTTTATTTATATCAATGAATGACCTCAAAAATTCCCACTCTAAAATACCTTATAAACAATTATGGAAAACTTTACGATGCTGCAATACTTTCAGTGGTACTATCCTGCTGACGGAAGCTTATGGAAAAAAATGGAGGCCGAAGCCGCCCAGATCAAAGCTTTTGGCATTGATACACTTTGGCTTCCTCCTGCCCACAAGGGAATGGAGGGAAAGGAATCTGCAGGATACGACTCCTATGATCTTTACGATTTAGGAGAGTTCGATCAAAAAGGTTCCATTCGGACCAAATACGGCACAAGGGAAGAATTTTTGAGCGGCGTTAAAGTAGCTCAGGCTGCAGGTCTTCAGGTTTATGTCGATATCGTCCTCAACCATCTTGGCGGTGCTGATGATACTGAAGTAGTCCCTGTCAGGAAAGTAGACCCGGGGGACAGAAACAACTTCATTTCCGACACTTACGATATTGAGGCTTATACCAGCTTTACCTATCCTGGCAGGAAAGGCAAATATTCAGCATTTGAATGGGATTTCCAGTGCTTTACCGGTATCGACTTCGATGAAAGATTGGGAGAAAGTGCAATATTCAGCATTCAGAATCAATATGGTAATGGTTGGCAAGGTGTGCTCGATACAGAGAATGGGAACTACGATTACTTGATGCTTTCAGATATAAACTTCCACAATCCAAAAGTTAGGGATGAACTAAAGCGATGGGGAGAATGGTTTCATGAAACGGTGCAATTTGACGGTTTTCGCCTGGATGCAATTAAGCATATGCCGCCATCATTTTTTAATGAATGGCTAGACCACATGAGGGGAATTACAGGAAAGGAACTATTTACGGTAGGCGAATATTGGTCTCCAGGAAATCTACAGGCGATGCTGGCCTATATCGAGGCTACCGAAAATCGCATGTCCCTTTTTGATGCGAGTTTACAAGGTAATTTTTCTGCTGCTTCGAAACAGGGAAACGCCTATGATATGTCTACAATCTTTCACGACACATTGGTCTCTATCCGACCAGACCTGGCAGTTACGTTGGTGGAGAATCACGACACCCAGCCTTTGCAGTCGTTGGAACAAACGGTTGATGAATGGTTTCGGCCAATTGCCTATGCGATGATCCTGCTAAGGGCAACAGGATATCCCTGCATATTCTATCCAGATCTTTATGGAGCTAAGTACACGGATAAGGGTGATGACGGAAATGAACATGATATCATTCTGGAACCAGTTAAAGAAATTGAGACGATGCTAGCTTTAAGAAAAAACCAGGTTTATGGCGTGCAAAGAGACTATTTTGATCACCCGAACTGTGTGGGCTGGACGGTTGACGGGGAAAGTGAGCATCCAAATTCAGGTATTGCGGTCCTAATCTCAAATGGCGAGGAAGGTTTCAAGTCTATGGAAATGGGCAAGCAGTTTGCTGGAAAGGTATTTCGTGATCGGTTAAAAACAATTGATGAACAGGTGAATATTAATGAGGATGGCTGGGGTGAGTTTCGTGTTGCCTCAGGATCTGTGTCTGCATGGACGGCGGACTAACGGAATTAAGGTGCCATAAAGCGTTAGCATCTTAAGGCAGCAAAAGAACAAGTAAAGGCTTTTGCTGCCTATATTTATATACTAGTTTCAAGCTTTAATTGCCTGTATGCAAGCAAACGACCCTTTTTTGATAGAGAATGAGATGCATATTTGATAAATTAATTGCGGATCTCAAATCAGTTCAAATTTCTATATTCATTTGGCGTCATGCCAGTTTTTAATTTAAATAGCCGGGTAAAATGTTGTTGATATTTAAATCCGAGTTCAAATGATATATCACTTATAGATTTTTCCTGTTCAAAGATTTTTCCTTTAGCCTGATCGATCAAACGTGATTGAATATAATCTATAGCCGTGCTGCCAGTCTCCTTTTTAATTAAATCACCAAAATAATTTGGCGACAAAAACAGTTGTTCAGCGCAGTAAGAAACACTTGGAAGGCCAAGGATTGTGGGCTTGTCTGATGAAAAATAGTTGTTTAGCAAATTCTCAAAGCGAACCAGAATGTCCTTATTGACATTACTTCTTGTAATAAACTGCCTGTCATAAAACCTTCTACAATAGTTAAGGAACAGCTCGATGTTGGAAACAATCAAGGTTTTACTGTGCTGATCAATATTCTGTTCAATCTCGGTTTGAATTTTTTCTAAGCAGTCAACTATCGTTTTCCGCTCTTTCTTGGAAAGATGCAATGCTTCTGCTACTTGATAAGAGAAAAAATTATAGTCCTTAATGGTTTTCCCCAATTGAGTGCCTTTTAAAAGATCGGGATGAAAAATCAGCCCGTAACCCGACGGTTTTACTGCTACTCCATTGCTGTCAATACCATAAACCTGTCCGGGAGACACAAATACCAATGTGCCGTCTTCATAATCGTAGGGCTGACAGCCATATACCATATCTCCACACTTTATGTTTTTCAAGAACACTGCATACACGCCTAAATAACGGCGAAAATGTTGAATTGTGGGTATTTCATTGAAATTGACTACACTAATTAATGGGTGAAGGGTATCTACTCCCGCAAGATCATTGTACTGCCTTACCGTATCTATTCTTTCCACCTGTTCCATAAAAATGAATTTGATCAAATTTAAGTATTCATTTTCATATCGGTAATCGACTTACCCTATATCAGTAAAAGTGGTAAATAAAACAGTATTCTATATAAATCCATCTAATAAAGAACTCCGAAATTTGTATCACCATCTTAGAAAAATGATTGTTGACAATAATAAAATAGTTAAATGATTAGGGACATAGATATATTAGACAGGCTTAGAACGGGACAGGCAATCAGCTTGAAAGACATAGAATATTTTAAAATTCAGGAAATCATTGACAGGACTATCGGCCTATCTTCCGCGCTGAACAATTCAACTTCAATAGAGGAGACCCGGGATCGCTTAAGTGACATTACAGGAACGCCTATCGATAAGTCGACTACAATTTTTGTCCCCTTTTATACAAACTTTGGAAAGTTTATCTCTATTGGAAAAAATGTTTTTATCAATCATGCGTGTTCATTTCTGGATATGGGAGGAATCACCATTGAAGACGGTGCTTTAATAGGGCCACGTGTAAATCTAATAACAGAAAACCACTCTTTAGATCCGGATCAAAGAAGCACATTGCTGACAAAGCCGATTAGAATTAAGCAGAAGGCATGGATCGGTGCAGGAGCGACTATTTTGCCAGGAGTAACAATTGGGCAAAATGCAGTCGTAGCAGCAGGGGCGGTTGTTTCTAAAGATGTTCCGGATAACACTATTGTTGCGGGCGTTCCAGCTAAATTCATCAAATCAATCTAAGATCATATAACACAGCATGCGAAGATTTCTTTATGTCCTGCTTCTAGTCCTCTTTAGCCTTCAGCTCCAGGCTCGTGGCAAGGAAACCAAGCAGGAGAATGTTTTAGCAAATGATAAAAATCCTACTACAACAGTTATGAAACTTAAAATAACCATTGGCAGTAATACGGCTACCGCGGTCCTATATAATAATCAGGCAAGTCATGATTTTGCTGCTTTGCTTCCGTTATCACTCACTTTAACTGATTACAACCAAACTGAAAAGATCGCAAATTTGCCAAAGAAACTGTTTACTAAAGATGCACCTGCTGGGTTTGACCCTTCCGCTGGAGATCTGACTTATTTTGCGCCCTGGGGGAACCTGGCTTTATTCTATAAGGATTTCAGTTACTCTACCGGATTAGTGTCGCTCGGAAAAATCACCAGCGGAATAGAAGCATTTAATGTCAGTGGATCACTTGAGGTAAAAATTGAACTAGACAAGAAATAATTAAATGAAAGCAAACATAAAAGTCCTATCAATAATACTGTGCATAGGTGTCGCCACAGTAACCATAGCTTGTAATCAACATAAAGAACAAAAAACCATGGAAAAACAAACAGAAAACTCAATTTTCCCAAAAGGTGAGAAATTGGAAAACGGATATTTTACGGGAGATGCCTTCTTAACCCCACTATTGGCAAAAGACAAGAACAACGAATTTGCGCTGGGCAGTGTGACATTTGAACCAGGTGCAAGAACCAACTGGCACACACATCCTAAGGGTCAGGTCCTGATCGTAACTGAAGGAGAAGGCTTTTACCGGGAAAAAGGAAAACCTGCTCAAACAATAAAAAAAGGTGATGTGGTTAATATACCTGAAAATGTAGAGCACTGGCATGGAGCGACGGCAAATACCAGGATGGTACATATTGCAATAAGCAATTACAAAGGTGAGGAGAATGTTACCTGGCTTAATCCAGTGAGCGATGAGGAATTTAATTCAGTAAACAAATAATTAACACAGAAGCCATGTGTAAAATAAAATTTTTCAAATGGGTACTTTGTTTCATTTTAATCTTAGGCGGAAAGACGACCATGAATGCACAAACGACATCCAGGACTAAAAATCTGAATCCGGAGCAACAGAGCATAGTGACAATCTCCGCACTTACTGCCACCGGAAATCTAGAAAACCTAAACATTCAGCTTAATTCTGCTCTTGACAACAACCTGACAGTTAATGAAATAAAAGAAGTGCTGGTGCAGCTGTATGCATACTGCGGTTTTCCAAGGAGCCTCAATGCAATAAGTACATTTATGAAGGTACTTGAAGAGAGAAAATCAAAGGGACTTACCGATAAACAGGGCAAAGCAATTGCGGTTGCAACCGGTACAGCTGATAAATACGAAAAGGGCAGAAAGGTTCTGGAAAAGCTAACCGGAATGCCACAGGTGAAACCCGCGCCGGGCTTTGGTGAGTTCTCCCCACGGATAGACGTATTCTTAAAGGAGCATTTATTCGCCGATATTTTTGAAAGTGATGTGCTGACTTATCAGCAAAGAGAACTAGCCACAATCTCGGCATTGGCTTCAACGCCGGGCGTTGAAGCACAACTGCAATCCCATATCAAAATGGGAATTACTACTGGCATTACAGAAAGTCAACTCCACGAGGTTGCAGAAATTATAGCGAAAAGCGTAAGCAAAACACAAGCGAACGTCTTGAATAAATTAATAAATAAACCTGCACTTCCGGTTATAGCACCTGACATGATGGTTCGCATCTCTGAAATTGAGATTATACCTGAGTTTTTGGAAGAATATAAATTGATCCTGAAAGAAGAATCAGCAGTTTCAGTGAAAATTGAGCCTGGGGTGATTGCATTATTTGCCATGTACCAAAAGGAAAACCCGGTACAAGTAAGAATAGTCGAAATATATGCGAACAAAGAAGCATACCAGTCACATTTAAAAACTCCGCATTTCCAACACTACAAGACCACAACTGTAAAAATGGTTAAATCTTTAAAGCTGGTTGACATGACTGATGTGGATTCGCAAACTATGCCAGGTATCTTCAAAAAAGTAAATTAAGAAAATCATGAAAGAGAACAATGATCCGTCGTCAAGGAGGAAATTTATCAAACAAACGACCCTGGCAGCAGGTCTGATGCTTGCTGATCCCATACAACTTTTTTCAAACACAAATAAAATATTAATAATGAGTACTATAAAATCCAAGGGATATGCGGGTAAAGACGTTCAGGGCAAATTGATTCCCTGGACATTTGAGCGTCGTTCAGTTGGCGATAACGATATTTTAATTGAAATTAAATATTCTGGCATTTGCCATTCGGACATACATACAATCAAAGGGCATTGGGGTGAACAGAAATATCCTCAAGTACCTGGACACGAAATCGCAGGTATTGTATCCGCTGTCGGAAAAAATGTAACAAAATTTAAAATAGGCGATCAGGCAGGTGTTGGTTGTATGGTCAACAGCTGTATGACTTGTGAAAGCTGCAAAAATGGTGAGGAACACCATTGTGAAACTACAGGAATGGTGGGCACGTATGGCGTACCAGAAAAGTCGTCCCCAAGCGGTATTACTCAGGGTGGCTACTCAGACAATATTGTTGTGACGGAACATTTTGCAATCAAAATTCCTGCGAATATTGAACTGAAATATGCGGCTCCATTGCTGTGTGCGGGTATAACTACGTATTCCCCGATGATGCGAGCAAATTTTAAAAAAGGAGACAAAATCGGCGTTGTAGGCATAGGTGGACTTGGGCACATAGCGATTAAATTAGCGGTTTCAAAAGGAGCAGAAGTGTATGCATTTACATCCTCCGAAAGTAAGAAAGCGGATATCCTTACTTTTGGGGCCAGGGAGGCAATTGTAGTCAAAACTGCAGCTGATCTGAAACCCTGGAAAGGTAAGTTAGATTATATGATCTCTACTGTGCCTTATGCATATGAGATGTCGAGTTATATCGATTGTGTAAAGCCTTATGGTAGTTTCACTCAGGTAGGCCAGCCCATAAACGGCGAACTTACCATCAATAATTTCAATTTGATATTCAATCGTGTCAATTTTAATGGGTCATTGATTGGAGGTATACCAGAAACACAGAAAGTAATGGACTATTGTGCAAAGAATAAAATATATCCACAGGTTCAGGTTATCAAGGCGGATGAAATCAATGCCGCGTGGGATAAGGTGGTTAATAAAGAAGCCAGGTACAGATATGTTATCGATGCCTCAACAATTTAGAAAGTAGCGTTAATAGCCCGGTTAAGCCAGGCTATTAATATAACTACCAGTGACTAGTTAGTTAACAAATAGGCTAGTGAGTCCAAAAGTCAATTAAAAGACCGAATTCTTGGTTGCAATCACTGTCGCCATGAATAGATACGTCTCCTCCGGTACCATTTCCCTATCATTATACCCTCTTTTTTGATAGGTATAGCCGCTATGCTTATTATAAAGCGATTTTCTAAGTTCCCATAAGGAACAGGAACGCGATTTTCTTTGATTTATCAGGAACTCATTTCACTATTCAAAAGATAATCTGAGTTTTTGATAATGAGTTAATGATAGAAGCTGAGCTGAGGTTGTTTGAAACTTTCTTGCCCGAAAACGACTTGATAGGGTAGGAATACCTTCTTATTGTTTGATCTACTTTCTCTTTGCCGTTCAGATGCCTTTAAAATTTACAGCTAAAAGAGGATACGGATTGGATACCTTCCTTTTCTGAGACTCAATGTTCTTTTCAGGTGGAGCACCATTCAGTGTTAGATATATAGATATAAACACATCATAATATCTTTATATCAGATTAAAAATTTATCTCTTCTTTTTTGTTGTATTTGGGATCACCTGAGTAAACCTACAGCTAAAAGAAAATACCCTCAATTGGGTCGGTATACTAATAATGGTATTATACCATGCAGCTCAACTATGATAGGAGAGAACTTACGCTTCGTTTTTAGAGGCAAATTATTAGTTGGGCTTGATCCAAACTACTCTCAAACAGAAATGATATGTATCAGGCCGGTTATCACCGAAGTCTACATAAACGTCAGGGAAACAACCTAGATGTTCAACCTTGGCTGATCGTAATGACTGTACACTCGCTTGGTTTCAGTACGATCCTGTGCATCTCAATTGGTAAGAGTAATGTTCTAATGTTTTAGATATTTTGTATTCAAATACTATATTAGATGATGGCGAACTCTCAAAGAAATTTTTGGAGAGAAAGATGGTTAAACAGTATTGACGAATTAACTTCACTCGATCTCCAAATTAAAACTTGGTTAAATTCTCACAACGAAAATCCTCATTGGAGTTTCATTGAATTTTTGTGTTGCTATTTTGATGACCTAGCTATTGATAATAATTATATATCTCAATTAGCCGACGAATGGATTACCTATGATGAATTTAGGGTTATCAAAGATTGGCACGAGGAATTAGGAAAATACAATACCCCAACAGAAGATATTTATGACCATGAAGCTATTTTGGCTGACGCTAATTGGATTGCAATTGTTAAATCTGGGTCAGAGGCGAAACATGAACTAACTAAAATATTAAATGAAAAGGAAAGACACTATTTGAAAATGTAGGCCCACAATATCTATTTAACTTGTCTTTTACTTTGGACCGTATACTCGGACAATCAATTTCGTTCTAAGATTATCAGTTCCTTTTTTGAGACAAGATCTCACTTTTAATTTTAGCCTAGTATAAAGCGTCTGATATCAAGATATCAACATATCTTGATGTCAGATACTCGCTCTAAGTCGGTTACATAGTTACAGGTGGATTAAACTTTATTAGGAGAGCTGGTAAAAATGTCGAAGCTACATCAATTAGCAACTGGAATTCATATATAGTTTCTTTTTTCGCTAACTTTTAAACAAACCGCGTATATTCAATCGTTGATAAACAGCTTTACACATTGACACAAGAAGATTTCGAAAACAAGTTTAAAAAAAGCACAACCTTTGACAGATACTATTATCATGTACTTTGTTTCGCGATTTTTGGCTTTTCTTTATTTGTACTTTTCAAGCTCTTGACGGATGAAAATTCAAATTCCGACAAGACTCTACCTTATATTAGCTCAATCTTCTTTCTTTTATTAAGCGTTTATGGATCATTTGTGCTTACTAAACATTACCAACTAGCATGTTGGAAGAATAACTTACCAAAAGAAATAAATGTAGAGCTTTTAAACAGGGCATGTACAAAACTATTAAAAAAGAACATCGTCATTGAGGATAATAACATTCACTTCACTTACTCAAAAAGCTGGTGGAGGACGTCCTATAATGTACACTTATTTGCTGATACAAATATAATAGTCATCAACGTAGTAAGCGTTAGTACTGGCGGTGGGGGATTTATAGATTTTGGAGCTTCGAAGAGGACACAGAATGAAATCCTAAGTTTAATAAAAGCCAATCAATAGCATTTCTATTAATTCCGAACAGGATTTCCTTGAATAGCTGCAAATACTTTTGTCAACTAAAAATTTGTTGTCAATATCTTTCCTTTTCTGAGACAAATTCCGCTCTTCCATAGTCTAATACTTTGGTGGACAGGTCTTCCAATATATTTGTAATTCTGAAATCATGTTGAGAAAAGGTGATGATTGATGACCAACTTGATTATCTACATAAGTTTCTATAATTTACATCTTACTCTTAACCTTTTTATTTTCTTTTACATGCCTATGTATCTGAGATTTTAAATCCTGGATTTCTCCTTTTAAAACTTCTATTTCTTCGCTATTCCTCTCTGTAACTATGAAATTCTTTGCGAATGTCAACACGGCTATTATCAAGAGGACCGCTCCGGAAATGAGTTTCAACTTATCATAAAGATTTTCTTTAAACTCTTTTTTTCCTATTGTAAGGTATTTTTCATCATAATAGGCTGTAGTTCCTCTTTGTAGTATCAGATACGATGAATTAAAGTTGATTTCGTTATTGAAAATTTCATCATTGATGAGCAAAACATCAATTTGAGCCAAGACCTCCTCCTCACCAAGGCCAGTAGCGCCTGTAAGTTCAGTCCAAGAAAGTTCTATTGCGCTCGTGTCGAAGTCATCAGGGCGGTAGTTGTTGTTGTAACTAAGCTGTAGTGCTTTTAAAATTTTATGGCGATTGATATATTTTTTTCTAATAAACATATTAAGTATATAATCTTGAGGCAATTGAGAGAGTGACAAAAATGTAGCTGCGACATTTGATCAGACAATAAGTTAAGGGAATTTTGCTTGCTAGCAAAAAGAAAGGTAGTTCACCTAGCTTCACCTTTATTAGCTTGAAGCAATTGCTTTCAACTAATTTGTCAAAATTTCATAGCTGAACAGTACATGAGGATGGATATAATCGATATCATTAACCTCACTCTGTACCTCTACAATTTTAATTATACAAAGTGCGCCATGAGAATTCATTAACACTACACTTTGACCAACATTTGGTTCAGCGCTACGTCCTGGCCTAAGAAAATTTTCGACAGTTGTTGGGTTGTATGTTGGAGTAGTAATCAAACCTACTGCGGTAATATGATCCTTTAGAACATAGACACTGTTTTGACTTCGTGAACTAAATTGGATCTTAAATTCGTATTCTCCATAACCGATTGAAAAGTATTGATGATCGTCATGGCGGAATGTTACATCACCTTTAATTGCGGGACTTGCATAATTAACTGGATCACGCAATCTATCAATACGTTCGATTCGTGCGGCTCGTTTACGCAACTCTACGATGGGTAATGCATTCTTTGTGTCGGCTGGTAGTCCCTCAAGCCATCGCCAAATTTCGTTGATTTGAAATGCTCCTGGAAATTGGTTTTTTTCATGTTGGGAGTTAAAGTTGAAACCTTTAGGATTGTGTTTAGCAAGCCAGGCCGGCAATTTCAACTCGGGGTTACGAATGTAAACTACTGACAGCCAATTGACAGGTTTAATTTTGAAAACATCACTAATCCATTTATTTTCAATACCAACTCCTGATTTTGGCAGGTTGTCTGCGCGGTGCACATAATTTTCATCAACAAGGAGCAAAACGTGGGACGCATCAGTAACTTTTTGCATAAAACCACTGAGACTTGCACCATAGTCGACAGCCTCGTCAATTTTAATGTTATAACCAATTAAATGAAGGTGACTTGCAAATAATCTCACCCATTCACGGTGTACAGGAGAAGTCCACGCATAGGAAATAAATAAATCTGAGTTCATAATAGGTTGAAAAATTAAAGTTAGATCAATACCTTGGTTTCCTATTCCAAATTAGAATATCACTTATGTATTTTTGGAAATGACTTATTACTCTCGGTAATACGGAATTAATGGTGGAAACTGATCCTCGTCTAGTTTCATATGGCGGATAGACATATTTATGAATATTTGCTTTGAAGGATCAAAGTGTTCCTTGTCAATCAATATTATCTGTGTTCCAACAAGCTCATTAGATACAAGTTCATAGATCAGATTATGGAAATTTTCGAACTGCGTCTTATTCTCTCTTTCACTGATGTTTTTCATAGGCGAATCAATAATAAGTATCGAAGGCATAAGTGCGCCGATCTCAGTTGCAAGCCGATGAATTGCAATGGCAAAGCAGGCCTTAAACAGCGTCTTCTTGCCTCCACTACTTAAATTTGAAAAGGAAGTAACCGCTACATCCCCCATTGTCGGATTAGAAATAAAGGGGAGGAAATCAGATACTTTTATATGGACTAAGCTATCTGGATTAATGCCCGGCAGTTGACATCTGATCAGACAATCAAGAAACAAAGCTTTTAAGCGGTCTAGGTTTGTGAGGTCACGTTCTGCATTAACGCGTTCTGCTTTCAATTCAGCACGCAAACGTATTTCTTCTGCCGATGAAACAGCCGCTCTGTCAAGAAGCTCATTTACTTTTTCAGGAATGGCTTTCAAATGATTAAGGTTCTTAATCTTTTCCGCTATCTGGGAATTCTCCTTTTCAAATGCCAGAATTGTTGAAAGGTATGCCGAATCGTATCTAGCAAGCTGGCGTGAAATTTCCTTATCGACTTCAGACTTTAGTGCAACCAGCTCGGTAAGTCTTTGTTGCATGATCTCCTTTTGTTCCTCCTGTAGGTTTACAATTTCGTTTAGTTCAAAGATACGAGACTTTGCATCTTCTTTGATGAGTTGGCTGTTCATATTGCCAGTTCCTATTATCGGCTCATCTTGGCCGCAAACAATACAATGAAGGGTTTCCCTAACAGGAAGTACTTGTGCACATCTTGGACACGAGCAGAATTCAACACCCCCAAGTACAGCACGAGCTGCTGCTGTGCGGTCAACTTTGACATTGAGTATTAGAATTTCATTCCTGTGTCTTGTATCTTGATCAACGCGTTTACTGACCTCTATTATGGCATCTTCAAGCGCCTGTATTTCATTTCCGAGGCTTCTTGCCCTTTCCTTTAAGATGTCGGCGCCATGCGGGAAGCTTTCATTCTTTTCTGGTTCTTGATTAATGATCGCTGAATTATGCTCAAACTTGGAATTCAACTCGTTCAATTCATAGTTGATTTCGTTCTCGGTTCCGATGTTAGCTTCTTTGATTACAGCCTTAAGCGATGTTGCTGCTGTGTTAAGCTGAAGGGTCTGGATATGAATGTTTTGAAGCTTTGCTTCCAATTCTGCAACCTTTTCCTGGTGAAAGCCTAATAAAAAGCGCATAACATCGCGGCTTTTTAAGCGTTTAAACACATCTGCATCATCATCAAGATTGAAAAAACTGCTGTCTATGTTATCTTGATCGATATAGCAATACCAAAACAGATCCCTGAAACTTAATCTCTGTAATTCGGAATCTTCTTTTATTTTACTTCTTCTAACCTTTGGAGGACTTATGTCACTCAGATAAAAAAGCAGATCCGAAAGCTGCTCTACATTTGTTCCTGGCAATACGATGCCATTTGGTTGTCGTGCTGGCAATTGCAATGTGTAAAATTCCCCAGAGTCTATCTCCCAAGTAGTAGTCACTTGATCAGAACCCCTTTGTCTTTGGACTATAACCTGTTTTTCTTTGATGGTCAACGTTAGTGTTGCACTTACGAATTCGGATTGCAAAGCAGGGGAAAGGTGTATTGATCCACCCAAACAGTAATTAATCAAACGTGCAATGCTTGTCTTGCCGGATCCCATTTGTCCAAAGAAATATGTCACATCATTGAAGGGAATATTCTCAACTGTCTTGGAAAAAACTATACTAAGTTCGTTAATAAACAAATTCATTCCAGATTTCATATTTGTATTTCCCTTCCCCATTTCATATCGGTTATTTCCGGAAATAACTTATAAATTAGCGTCTTTAGCTTCGTTGAACCCATTGAACCCACACTCGTGTAGATCAATTTACTTCGTATTTTAAAATCCGCAAATTCTTGTAAGTCCCCCAGTATTAATGTAATCTCTTTGCCTTTTTCGGTTAATCCAACATGTATAGTATTACCCTTTTTAAAAGTGATTGCCAGTCCTTTTGCAACCAGAATACCGATCCACCTTCGGTACCGAGTATCCCACGGGCCATATTTAAATCTGATCATTTTAGATTCAATGCTGGTCCGCTCATAATATTGAATTTTGAGTTTGTCTGTCCGTTTATTTTGAAACACTAACAAGCGTTCCAAGCAATTAGGGTATCTAAGCAAGAAATCAAGTTTTGCTAATTTCATTATTCCTTCAATAGTTTTGGAGTTTCTTGAATCGGCCTCAGCCAGCAACATAAGAATTCTCGGAAGGTGAAACTCATCATTTAGCTCTGTATTCACTGCTTGCTTTACAAGTCTTAAGCTCATTGTGGTTTATCTAGCACGAATTTTTTACTCCACCAAACGCTGCAATTTTCTGTTAGGAGTCCAGCTATTCCTACCAATGATTCAAATGGTTCGCTGTACACTGTTGCTGACTGCAATTCTGCAACAAGTTTAAGACGCTCCATAGTCGTCTTCAACATAAGTGGACCATAATCCATATTTTCAGCAGATTCTTGAGATGGAAATCTAGCGTCCAAAGAGGCTTCATCACATTCTGCCTGTACCACGCTTTCTAATTGAGATATCTTACTTTCGAAATCCTCAGGCGCAACAGTTCCCATTTCAAACAAGCGACTTTCAGCTGATAGTGTCCTACGCTTCATGGTTTGAATGTGATCAGATAGTTTCGCATTTAGCAATTTCTGAGTCAGCACATCATAAGTTTTCTGTCCTGCAGTAGGTAAAAGTGTTAAGTCCAACGGCTGATATCGGAATATAATTTCTTTAAAACTGGAAATCACCTCAGTTACCTTTTCAACAGAAACCCTTTTTCCCATAACTCTTGGATCAATTTGTTCGTCCGACGAATTATAAAGATACTTATAGGGATCGTCTATTTTCATGGAGGATGCATAATAAACAGCCTGGATAATTTCATCTCGGATGCTATTTAAGGAACTCACTGGCAAAGATTTGCAAGAAGGTATCTCAGGAATGAATTTGGCGACGATTTCCGTATCGATGCTTTCTCTAGGTGGGCTTTTTATAAAATATGTTCGTTGTAGTGTCTGAAATAGTTCTTTACTTGTACATTCTGCAAATATCTCTAATCCCTTAAATACCGAACGGAATGGCTCAACAAGTGCTTCAGGAGACTGAGCAGATTGCACAGCCTTAAGAAACTTAGCAGGACTGGTTTTCAATGTTTCAATTTTAACATCATCACCACAGTCGAAGCAGTTTGTATTAGAAACGAAATTAAACTTTATGATTCTGCGACCAAATTTAATATGTAATGCAACAAATCTTTTGAGAGATTTTTTGATCTCATCGCTGTTATTTACCCAAGCTCCTAATTCAGGCTGACGTGTTTTAACCTGATAAGCTTCAAAGCTACCATTGGTATGCTGTGCCAGTATATCTTCTAAATGTTCACACCAAATTGAAGTAAAAGGCTTAAGGGATGCAGCTCCAGCAATTAACAACATCGCCCCATAACTGTGCTGATACATGAAGTTTCTTTGAGTTTCATCACCTCTGTCCGTCACATACTCGGCAAGTATAGGATCGATAGCTTCTTTTTTTGCCATATTGAGAGGTTGAAGGCCTAAAATAAAGATAATTTATTATTAACTATATTATTTAAATCGTTTTCCTAGAGCTGGAAGGTGTATTGATCAGCAGTACAGTTCAGTGATTGCAAATGGCTTTAAGAACTCAGATAAACCTGCGACAAAACCAATATTGCAGCTATCAAGTAGATGCTTCGTTTTATGAGACACTCTACCGGGTCAAACGCTTTGAGTCATGGATACATACTACTGAATTCAATATCGAACGTGTTTATTAAAATCCTCGACACTTTCATATTTTGATTTATAATAAATTGGTTTACCAAATATTAACTTAAATAACCAAACTTTGGTCTCAAAAACAGGGAGTATTATAATGTAACTGTTGTGTCTATGTAAGTACCCCCTTTTTCAGACAGCCTAAACTGGACTTTTCTAATTTACATTATTACCAGGTTTTTTCTCGTTCCTGTACATTTTTCGCTAATTCTGCGGGCGTCATGTTTCCAAGCCCTTCATGGGGTCTATCGTTATTGTACTCATCCATCCATATCTGAGTATGTTCCCTTACTTCCGCTAAACTGAAAAAGAGGTACGCATCCAGGATCTCCTTGCGATAGCTTTTATTAAATCGTTCTAT
>Ga0265798_10001693_pt1 | contig 33739 bp, 40 predicted proteins | sample P3T30metagenome_FD_192430 | JGI IMG/M metagenome (GOLD analysis project Ga0265798, IMG submission 192430) | Plant litter microbial communities from East Loma Ridge, Irvine, California - P3 T30 | ecosystem: Environmental > Terrestrial > Plant litter > Unclassified | place: USA: California... | reverse complement strand
GCCTACGCGACGAGTACGACAGCTCGATTGGCGTAGCGGGCGCGGACGTTCACACCTACTCCCTTTCTTATCCTTAAACCATGTTACTCGAACCCGTACTAGCCCCCTTAGAGATGGCAGTCGCTGACCTCGTTTTTGGCGGCAACCGCATGAAGCAGACCGCGAAGGCTAAGCGTCTGATTATTGATTTTGAGGATGATGGCTGCTGCTCCGTCAACCTCACCATGCTACCCAGCCGCTACGAGGCCAACCACGACGGCAGCGCCGGGGCACCCGTGCCAGCTGCCTATTCCAAAGCGGAGCCGGTGGTGGTGGCCGGTGACGGCACCACGGCCGTGGACCCTACGGACGGATTCCCGCGTTATCGGCAGTTGTCGGAAAGCTCGGCCACCAACCTGCTCACCGGCCAGGTCGAACAGTTCGCGGCAGGCCAGGACTGGAAGGCGTTTCTGCACGCCAAGCCCGAGCCACTGCTGCTTCAGAACCGGCATTTAGGGTTTATCTGCGCGCGCCAGGAAATCACGGTCGCTGATATGGTATTCGCCTACATGACGCAGGCCGACGCCGCCCCCAGCCGCTTCGCATGATACTGCACTTTCCAGCCTGGTACCTGCTCGCGGCGCTGGGGCTGATGCTGCTAGGCCTGGCCTGCAAACTCCTGAAGCCGCGCCCCTGAGCATTGAGCCCCGCCTACCCGGCGGGGCTTTTTCGTGTCCTTTTTGTAGGCAGACGTGCTCGGCAGCTTTGCATCACTCAATTCCGCAAGATGCTTGGTATAGTTTCCCGTCTTTCCGCTTCGCCCTGGCTCATTTCCCTAGAGCACGCGCAGTCTTATATGCCCCTGCTGGCGGGCCTGTTGCTGGGCAGCGCCACGGTGGCCCCGGCTCAGAACCTAGCCGAGTTACGGGCTGAGGCGGCTCCGAAGGATTACAGCGTTTCCGTCGTTGGTAACAGCAGCTTCGTGACCTACGCCGCCCGCCAGGCGGCCGGCGGCAGCGGCACGGGTGGTGGCACGACCGACGGCATCCTGGTGCGGGTAATGGGCGTGAGTGGCCCGCTGATGAAAGCTGACCAGGAGTGCGGCCCCCGCGGCCTCATGTCGCTGGCCAACGATTTGCAGCGCGCCGCCAAGGATACCGACATCTCGTCGGTGCTGCTGCGTGTGGACTCGCCCGGTGGGCAAGTATTTGGCACCCAAAGCGTGGTCGACGGCATCAAGGCCTGTCAGGCTGCCGGCAAGCCCGTAGTCGCCCTGTGCGAGGACGGGCTCATGTGTTCAGCCGCTTACTGGATTGGCTGCTCGGCCGATACCATCGTCGCCACCCACGAGACGTGCACCATCGGTAGCATCGGCGTGATGGCCAGTTGGGCCGACGCTCAGCCCTACTTCGAAAAGATGGGCGTCAAGTTCCACACGGTCTACGCCGAGCAGAGCAGCCTCAAGAACGCGGACTTCGCCGCGGCCGGCCAGGGCGACTACAAGGCCGTGCAGGCCAACCTGACGGCCATCGCCGGCGGCTTCCTGGGTGCCGTGCGCAGCAACCGCGGCAATCGGCTCGATGCCAAGAAGTTTGAGAAGTCCGGCGCTTCGGCCGGCAAGACCTTTTTCGCGAGTGAGGCCGGTGATATCGGCCTCATCGATGCGATGGGCTCCTTCCAGGACGCGCTGGGCGAATGCGTGCGCCTGGTGCAGGCCAAGCGAACCAACTAGTTCAGACCACTTTATTTTTAGTCAATACCATGCCTCTTAACCTGTTCGGCAAAAAAGACGCCGCTATTCCCACCCTCGGTGCCGCAATGCTGGCGCTCGTGGGTGCTACTACCGTGACCCCCGAAATGGCCACGGCTGCCAACGCTGAGTTGACGGCCATGGGCATTTCGGGTGCTGCCCTCATCACCGAAGCGACCCTCGACGGGCTGGAAACGGCTGAAACGGCCTGGAACGCGACGCAGGAGGCCCTCACGACCGCCGGCGCTACCGACGTGGCGGCCCTGGCTGCTGAGCGCGACACGCTCAAAGCCGGCATGGCCACCGTCAACGCCGCCCTTACCGCCGCCGGCGCCGCCGACGTGGCCGCGCTCGCCGCCGACCGCGACAAGCACAAGGCCGATGCCGAAAAGTTCGGCAACCAGTCGGGCGTGATGGGCACCAGCTCGGCCAAGAAAAAGGCCGACGTGGTCGAGGAGGGTGCCGACGAGCACGCCAAGGCTATCAATGGCCTGGCCCACAATAAGTCGCTGGAGGGGCATCCCGTCTTCGGCTAAGCCCCGCCTGACTTTCTCCCACGCGGCCGGGCCGCATTCATAGTTTTAATTTCTTACCTACTTTATGGCAAGTAACATTAACGTTCAGGACGTTATCACTGAGTTCGGGTCGTACTACCGCGATGGGGGCCAGAACCTTTCGCGCGTGCTGAAAAAGCCCTACGTGGCCCTGCAAACCGAGGCGCTCTTCGGGCTGATTCCCACCGACGACACCAGCTACCAGATGGCCATCGCGGAGCTGACCCGCGTGCTGCAGCCCTTCCAGCTCGGCTGGACGCCGCTGGGCGACTTCAACGTGGCGCCCATCACCATGAGCCAGACGCCCTTCAAGGTCGACCTGGAGGAGTACCCCGACAAGCTCGAAGCCATGTGGCTGGGCTTTTTGGCCGACAACAACCTCAACCGCGCCGAGTGGCCCTTTGTGCGCTACCTCGTGGAGCAGCACCTCTATGCCCGCATGGACGAGGACTACGAGCTCAATGAGATTTATTACGGCAAGTTCCTGGCGCCCACGCCTGGCACGCCCGGCGCCGCCGGCACCGGCATGGACGGCATCCGCATCCAGCTCAACCGCCACGCGGCCGCCGGCCGCATCACGCCCATCGCCCTGGGCGCCATCCCCACCGACCCGCTCGACTTCTGCAACTACACGGAGGAATTCGTTGACAAGTTCGGCAAGCGCTACCGCGGCCGCTCGATGGAGGTGTGCATGAACCCCACGCTGGCCCGGCGCTACGCCAAGGGCCGCCACCAGAAGTACAAGGGTGATTTGGCCGAGCCCGTGAGCCGCCAGCTTATCGACGGCAACGGCGACGCGCTGCTCACCTCGCCGATTGAGTTTACCAAGCACCGCGTGGTGGGCCTGGACTCGATGGGCGACAGTGAGAAGCTCTGGGCTACCAACGCCGACAACCGCAAGCGCCTGGCCAAGAAGACGCCCAACACGCGCCAGGTGCGCATTGAGAGCGCCAAACGCCAGGTGGCCATCTTCACCGACTTCTATAAAGGACTGGGCTTCCCGGTGCCGGAGGCCGTGTTCATGAACGACCAGGACTTGACCACGGTCTAAGTCCACTCCGCTGGCTGGCCCCATTCGGGGCCAGCCAGTACTAGTCGGGTATGGAAGAGGAAAAACCATTGAGTCGCTTTTTAGAAACTAAATATCAATCCGTTATGGATACCGAAGCAAAAAATCCCGAAACCACCGAGGAGCTGGTTGCTCGCCTTCAGCGCGAGTTGGTCGAGGCTCAGGGCATTATCGGCGAGCAGGCCGAGCAGCTCGAAGCCAAGACCCTGCAGGGCACCGGCTCGCTGCCGGTCATCACCTACAAACAGGAGAATTACCAGGTGCTGGCGGCCAAGTTCCACTTCAACGACGTGGACTACAAGGCCGAAGACCTGGCCGGCAACGCCGACCTGGTGAAGAAGCTGCTCGAGGCGAAATCGGGGCTGCTCCAGAAAATCGAAAAGGCTAAGAAGTAGTCACTGCTCAGCCCATTATTTCACGTTTTAAGGTAAGGAGCCGCATCTATGGCCACACTAACCCACCTACCCGGCCCGCAGGGTAAAGACAACCAGCCGGGCCTGAAGGGCGACATTTTTGTCGCACCTATCGAATGGTTTGATACCATCGCCGGCTTCAAAACCACCAGCGCCCCCGGCGATTCGGTGACCATCGACGGCTCACACACCTTCCTGCCCAACCCGGCTACGCCTGGTAAGAACTACGGCTTCCTGAAGGTGTACTCGACGCTCGACACCGCGCAGCTCAAACTCGACCCCACCGGCGAGCGCGACGGCCGCGGCTACAAGGCCTCGCTGGATTTCTTCAACCCCGGCAGCGGCAAGCCCGCCGCCGAGTTCACCCGCATCATCAAAAATTCGAGCTGCATCATCCTGGTGAAAACGCCGGATGGTATGGTGCAGCAAGTAGGTGCGGAGGGTCTGGGTGCTGAGATTGTAGGTAGCTACGACACCGGCAAGCTCTCGGGCGGCCGCCGTGGTACCACCTATAAGGCCGAAGCCTACCAGCAGGGCAACCAATTCTACGAAGGCGACATCGACCTACTGCCTGCTTAAATGACACTGCGCCCTGAAGTTGCCGAGCAATTCGAGCTCACCAGCCACTCTACCTACGTGCACGTGTGGCAGTTGGGTCGGGACTACGACCTGACCCGCATCACGCTGGCCCAGGCTGAGGAGCTGGTGGCGGTGCCCGGCTTCACCAGGCTGCGGCGTAAGCAGGTGCCCGAAAACAGCGCGGGCCTGGCGGCGGTCACCACCAGGCCCGCAAGGGCAAAAAGAAAAAAAGCGAGCCAGTGAGGAGGAGCTTGGAGGAGCAGGAGGCTCGCTTTTCGGCGCCCCAACCGCAAGGTTGGGGCGCTTTTTTTGTCCTTTCTCCAAGCAAGTTACACTGCCAGGTTTGCATTGTGAAGCAGATACGGGAGTGGTTGGAAAGCGGGCAGGACTATGCTGAAGGGCTGGCCCTATACGAAAGGCACGGCAGCAGCCAAGTGGTGCTCACGACCTTACGGTACGGGGCCACGGAGTTCAATTGGCGCAAGCTGCGCAAAGAATTAACCAATATTGCTGAGGTAGTTACGCCACCAGTGCCAACACCTCAAGCCCCGAAAGCTGGCCACCAACTTGGCCAGCGTGGCCAGGTTGTGGCCAGCCAGGTGGCCACGTCGGTGCCCGTCGACGAGGCCGTGCGTGAGCAGCGCCGGGCCTGGTTCGCCGAGCGCAACCATCTACACCCGCAATTAGAGTTGGTAGCTACCGATGCCGAGCGCCTGGCCATGAGCCTGCGCATCCTGGACCTGGGCGACCTCATCAGCCAGAGCTACGCTGGCCTGGTGGTGCTGTCAGCGCCGGAGCGCCTGGCGAACGTGACGGATGAGGGGGAGATGCGCCGGCTGCTGGCCAACCTACGCCCCCGGCGCACAAAGCTGAAAAACCGGCCCGAGAGGGCCACCGACCTGGCTCAGGTAGAGTCAGAAATTAAATTCTTGGAGGAGAAGCTGAAACGTGATGGAGGAGAACCCAAATTACACGAAGGACACTGAAACGCCGCTCGACCGCATCCGGGCCTCTTTTTTCGATGAGAGCGACGAGCCTGACGCCCGGCTCTCGGACGCGGAGCTGGACCAGAAAGGCCAGCTCGTGTGCGCGCACGCCAACCGCACGGAGGGCAAGAGCCTGGAGAAGACCGTGAAGCTGCTCATCAGCCGCTATGGTGTCTCCCGCGCGACGGCTTACCGCCGCTGCCGCGATGCCAGCGTGCTGTTTGCCGACGTCACGCGCACCCACAAGGAAGGCGAGCGGCAGATAGTCTACGAAATGGCGCAGCGCGCCTACCGCGATGCCGCCAAGCTCGGCGATGCCAAGGGCATGAATGGCGCCATCGCCAACATGATTAAGCTCAAGGGCCTCGACAAGGACGACACGACGGCCCTCACGCCCGAAATCCTGGGCAGCAAAAACTACTACCTCACCGTGCAGGTGGGCGCGGGCAAGGGGTCGCAAAAAACCATCGACCTGGGCAAGCTGGAAGACATCGACGCCGGCACTTATGCCCACGTCTTGGAGGCGGTGGAGCAGTCGGATTTGCCCCTTGCGGGTATGCAGCGGCTATTGTTGGAAGCGAAGGAGAAAGGAGAAGAAGACGATGAAGACGACAGCACCGCAGGTTAAGGCCCTGAAATTTAACCGCCCACAGCTGCGGTTTATGCTCTCCAAGCTGGCAAGCGCCGTGAGTCTTTGGAGCCGGGCCACTGGCAAGAGCACGCTCATTGCTTGGCTCGTTCACCTCATCGTTACCAAGATGCCCCGCTCGTGCTGGGCCATCGTCGGCTCGACCTACCAGCAGATTCTGACCCGCACGCTGCCCTCGACTATGGCCAGCCTGGAGCGGCTCGGCTACATCAAGGACGTGCACTACTTTATCGGTCGCAAGCCGCCCCAAGGCTGGGGCTGGCCCGAGCCGTTTGAGCGCCCGGTGAAGTACGACCACTTCATCATTTTCTACACCGGTGCCGGTTTTCACTTAATTAGCCAGGACGGCAACGGCTCCAGTAGCCGCGGCGTGAACCTGGACGGCTACATCGGCGACGAGGGCCTGCTGCTCGACCGCGAGAAGCTGGGCACCGACGTGATTGCGGCCAACCGGGGCAATAAGAACTACTGGCCCGGCGTGCAGCTGCACCACGGCAAGTTCCTCTTCAGCTCGATGCCCTGGGGCGATACGGGCAAGTGGCTGCTCGACGATGCGGCCTACTACGAGCGCGACAACCACCAGTTCCAGCAGACCCGTGACCAGCTGGTCAAGCTGCAGTTGGAGTTCGTCGATTCGCGCTCCTTCAACGGTCGCATGAAGCTCTACGAAGAGATTCTGTCGCTATCGGCCCAACTTACCTTTTATGTTAACCCTAAGAAGCTAAAAAAGGGGGGCAAGGAGGTGGCGGCCGGCCTGCTCTACTCGGAGGCCAACATTTTCGACAACCTCGACAATCTGGGCATCCCGTACCTGGAAGAGCAGCGCCGGGAGCTGTCGGATTTCATGTTCCTCATCGAAATCCTCAACCAGCGGCCTAAATCGGTAGAGGCGGGCTTCTACCCGCGCTTGGCGCCCTGGCACGCCGAGGAGTGCCCGAACAACGCCTACGTGGAGGGGCTGGAGTTTAATCTCAACAAGCTCAAGGTGCACGATTCGCGCATGGATGGGGACTGCCGTAGTCACCTGCCCATCCGGGGCGCCGTGGACTGGGGCAGTAAGATTAGCACCCATACCGTGGCGCAGGTGCACGCCGACATGCGTCAGTACCGCTTCCTCAAGGGCATGTACGTCAAGCATCCCAAGCTCATCAACGACTTGGCCGATGCCTTTATCAAGTACTATGAGTATCACTTAAATAAGACGTTCGAATTTATTAAGGATAACGAGTGGGGCAACGCCCGCCGGCCTGATAACCCACTCAGCTATAACGAACAGTTTGCCGAGCGTCTGCGTCAGGCAGGTTGGCGGGTGCGCTTCCTAGACCAGGGCCGCGTGCCCGATTACGCCGTCCGTTATAACATGGCACTGGAGATACTGGGAGAAGAGGATGAGCGGCAACTGCGGGTACGCTTCAATAAGCTTAACTGCAAGGACGTGCTCACGGCGATGAGCTTGGCCCCGGTCAAGCAGGGCAACCGCGGCGAGATTCAGAAGGACAAGAGCAGTGAGAAGAAGCTCACCGTCCCAGGGCAGGAGGCTACCCACTTCACTGATACGGTCGACCTGCACTTCGTCTCCATCGACAAGCACGTGGCCAAGACCCAAGGCAATGCCCATGGCCTGCTCATCGTGAGTGCCTAAGTGGCAATTGCCACTTAGGCACCAGCTAATTTAGCCTATAAAGTGCGTTTGCAGCCTGCAAACGCACTTTTTTTATGCATAACCCTGGGGTATATCCCTTGGGGGCCTATCGGCAATTGCCAAAACGCGGACAGTGCATGTTGGGGTGTTCAGCGACTAAATGAGACGGAAAAGTCCCAAAAATGCCTAAAAATTGCGTTTCTGCTACGCCAGAGCACTTTGCTGTGAGACGCGTCTCAAATTGACCTCTAGCAGGTAGTTGCCAGTTGATTTTGTTGTCCTTTTTTCGGGCGCGCTACTAGGGGAAGTTTGCCTCGATGATTGCGAACAGCGTGCGGTTGTCGGAGGTGCTCCGACAGATGGAAGAGGGGAAGGAGCGATTCACGATTCGGTTTGTCAGAGCCGATAGAAAGCGCAAAACCGGTGGTCAAATCGAGGAGTGGCACAATTGCCGCCTCTCGAAGCGACGTGCGCGTGGTGCGCAGCGGTCGCCAGTGGCGGCTGGAGCGAGCGAGGCACCCGGCCGGATGCCCGGACACTACCAAAATGCTACCCGCAACATCATGCAAGGGAATAGTAGCCAGGTGCGCAAGGTGCACATCTGGCTGATACTGGCCTTCAACGGCCAGCCAGTAGTGCTAGGATAAGGTGCCTGGCCAGTCAAGGGGCTGGCAGGAGGAGAGGAATTGTGCAGCAGGAGTTCTTATGAGAGTAGTAATCAGCCCCGACGGCCGCTATGGCCACGTCGAGGACAGTGGAACCGTATTCCGGCTAAACGCGGCGGTAAGTGGCGGCAGCAGTGGCGGTGGGGCCGGCTCGCAGCCGGCGGCCGAGCCCACCAGCCCCCACCGCAAGCCGGACGGGGGTGGGCTCATCTCGCCCTGGGGCGCCGACAACCTGTTTCCGCAGGCCGTAGTCAAGGACATTGAAAAAAACACCGTGCTCGGTAGCGTACTGGAGCGCAAGAGCCTTACCATGTATGGCCAGGGGCTGGCCTACGGCATCATAGCGGGGGTTGACAAGTCGGGGGCCAAGCAATTCGAGGGGCAGTATCTGCCTGAAATCGAAGACTTTCTTGAAGGGTCGAACGTGGCACGCTATGCGATGGAAGCACTGCTCGACATCAACACGTTCGCCAATGCCTTTCCAGAGCTGATTCTGACCAAGAACCGGGCGAAAATCTGCGCTATCAGCACCCAGGAAGCGCCTTGGTGCCGTTACGGGCAGCCAAAGAATGGGCTGGTGGACTATCTGTACATCAATGCCAATTGGGACAACGGGGGCTCGCCAACCGATACGCTGCTCACCACGCGGGTGCCGCTCATCGACCCCTACTACGACGCGGTCGGCAGCCTGCGGGCGCGCTCGGATAGCTTCAAGTACATCTACCCGCTCAGCATTCCGTCCCCGGACAAAGCGCTCTACCAGCTCGCCAGCTGGAACGCCGTGCGTCGCTCGGGCTGGCTCGACGTGGCGGCCGCCATCCCCGAGTTTAAGAAGGCCCTGTTTAAAAATCAGCTCTCGGTCAAGTACTTGGTAGAGATTCACTCGGCGTACTGGATATGGAAGTATGGCGACTGGGAAGGCCTGGCCATCGGTGAGCGCAAGCAACTGATTGAGGCGGAGTTGACGGCCTTCAATAGCATCATGAGCGGCACCAACGGCGCCGGCAAAACCGTGATGGCCACGACCCTCACCGAGCCTGGTACCGGCAAGGAAGTGTCGGCCTTTAAAATCACGGCCATTGATGACAAGCTCAAAGATGGCATCTACATCGAAGACAGCCAGGAGGCTAGCAGCCACATCTATACGGCCGTAGGCTACGCCCCGAGCCTGATGGGCGTCTCGCCCGGCAAGGGCATGGGCGAGGGTGCCGGCGGCGGCTCCGAGCCCCGCGTGCTCTTCTCGAATTTCATTAGCACGGCCCAGTTCCACATGGATTTGGTGCTCGAGCCGCTCAACCTCATCGCCCGCTACAACAACTGGCAGGTCGGCGGCCGCCCCATCCGCTTCAAGTTTTTGCCCCCATTGGTGATGACGGAGGCGACCGAGAACACGCCCTCGGCCGACCCTAAGCAGCAGTCGAAATAATGGAGCTGGTCACGCAACCTCCCGGCTCCTACAAGTGCACCCAGGCCTGCGTGGCCATGGTGGCCGGTGTGTCGCTCAAAAAAGGCATCAAGGCCTTTGGCTTAGAGCACGCTACCAACCTCTACGCCATGCGCAACGCCTTGAAAAAGCTGGGCTTCACAGCGGCAGAAAAATACGCCTCCTTTGGCCGCAAGGAAAAGCGGCTACCCCGCACCTGCATCCTGCGCCTCAAGTGGCCCAAGCAGAAGGTGGGGCACTGCGTGGTCTTCCACCAGGGGCAGGTCTACGACCCGGCCGGCTACGTGCTGGATTGGACTGACTTTCTGCAAATGAACTGCGACGCTTTTATCACTTACCTCAGCATCAACCCGGCATGAGCCTGATACGCACCATCGACCAATTCTGCGCCCACGTCCGGGTAAGCGTTAGCGGCACTCACCTGGAAAACCTGGAGCCCGACCTGCGCGTGGCGGAGCGCCAGCACCTGCGCCCCGTGCTCGGCGGCGCCCTCTACAACGACCTGAGCGCGCTCACCGATACCGACATCGAGGCGGCGCTGGCCGACCCGGCCGACGTGCAGGGCGGGCTACTGCGCCTGGTGCACGAGGCCCTGGCTAACCTCGGCCTGCTGGAGTACTTGCCCCTGAACCAGTTGCAAATCAACGACGCAGCCGTGTACGTGGTTAGCGGCGGCTCGCGCCCTTTCCAGTGGCAAATCGACCAGCTCACGGCCAGCCTGCGCCGCAAGGGCTACAACGCTCTGGAGGCGGTGCTGACCTACCTCGAAGCCCACGCCACCGACTTTCCAGCGTGGACCACGTCGGCCGCGGCGGTGCAGGCCCGGGAGCTGCTCATCCCCTCGGCCACTGAGTTTACCAGTCACTATGATATCGGGGGCTCGCGCCTGACCTACCAGGCCCTGCTGCCGGTCATACGCAAGGTGGAGCGTTTCGACCTCGAAGCCTGCCTCAGCGCCGACTACCTCGCGGAGCTGAAGACGCAGCTCATCGCCGGCACCCTAACCCCGGACAACCAGCTGGTGCTCGACAACTACCTGCGCCCGGCGCTCGCGCACTTAGTCGTGGCCAAGGCCGTGTTCGAAGTCGGGCTAAGCTTCAACGGCGCCGCCGTGGAGCTAAACGTGTACCGCCCCGACAACGCCAACGCGAAGGAGGCCGACGCCAGCCTCGACGAGCTGCTCAAGCTCAAGTCCCGCCAGGCCCACGACGACGGCCTGGTGTACCTGACCAAGCTGCGCCGACGCCTCAACATGCTCGCCTCGGGCACCCGCTACGCTACCTATTTCAATTCCAGCGCTTACGTCGACCCCGAAGCCCCCCGGCCCACGGTGCGCAACTCGGTTGACTCACCCACTTACGGCTTCTTCGGCTAATGGAACACTTCGAACTAACCCTCAAGGTATTGGCTGCCCTGGTGAGCCTGCTGGGCTTGATAGCGGGCATCTACAACATCATCACCAGCCGCACCCACGCCAAGCAGCTGGCCAAGGAACGCCACGACACCGACCGACTCGACCAGGTATGCCTGCTCGCGGCCAAGACCGAGGAGCGCGTCACGGGCCTGGAGGGCCGCCACAACAGCCTGGAAAGCCGCGTTGACCGCCGGCTTGACCAAATCGCCAATGACATTGGCAAAGTCAAGGATTTATTCACCGATTACCTAATAAAACACTGATTATGCGCGCATTCCTGCACGACCGCAACCCCAACCACCTGCCCTGGCACCAGCGCCTCTACGGCTGGTTTCTCCGCCACAACGAGCTGCACCTGGCCCTGCTCATCGCCCTGCTCTGGTACCCGATTCAGCTCGCCTTCGACTGGTACTTCCCCGACGCGGCCCCGCTCACGGCCACCCAGCTCCACAAGGTGGTGCTCACGGCCCTGGTCTTCGTTTTCGGCCACGGCTTTCTCTGGCTGGGCCTGCGCTTCAACCTGCCTATCGTGCCGCGCTGGCTGCGCAACAGTTTCTCTAAAACCTTTTTATCTCTTTCCGAATGGCAAAAAATCCAGTTTTTCGCGTTCTTATGGTCGGCCTATTTGCTGTGCTGGGCCATCATCTGGCTTGGAGCCAGCCAGGCCGCGTAGCCACCCCGCCGCCCTTGGAGCTGCAGCGCCAGAACGCCGCGTGCATGATTCACTGGCTCGATTCGCAGCTGCACGTGCGCGAGCGCACCGGGCGCAACGACGGCCCCGAAATCGAGGCGTACTTACGTACCACCGGCAACGCGGCCGGCAGCGAGTGGTGCGGCGCCTGCCAGGCCACGGGCAACAAGCACTGCGGCCTGCCCTTTCCAGCGGGCGCCGGCGGCTCCTACAACTGGTTTAAGGCCAGCAGCCCACGCACGTTTTTTCTGCGCGGCACCCGCGGCAGCGCCGACGATATCCAGCCCGGCCACAAGGTCGGCTTCTACCGGCCCGCGCTCAAGCGCATCGGCCACATCGGCTGCGCGGTTGAGCGCACCCGCAACGGCTTCATCACCATCGAGGGAAATACCGGCCGCGGCGCCGGCGCCGGCGTGCACCGCCTCAGCCGCAGCAAGGGCGAAATCTACGCAGCTTCTAACTGGCTTTACTGAATATGAGACAGGTACTTACGCTGGCGTTGCTGCTGGGCCTGCTGGCCGGCTGCACGCGCAAAACCTACTGGCAGGGCTTTCACGGCCCCGCCTACCTGCCCGCTCGCCCGGCGCCCCGGCCCAGCGTGCAACAGCTCGACTCTACGGCGGCGGCCAACTGGGCGCCGCGGCCCGCTCTGTTTCGCCCTTGAGCTATGCGCAATAAACTAGTAGCTATTAGCTGTGGCCTGCTGCTGAGCGGCTGTGCTCTGGAGCGCGACCTGCCCCCGCCCGCGGCCGGCCCGCTCGACTCGACCCTGCGTGCCGCATGTCTCACTACCGGCAAGGTCAAGTTCAACGGCCCCGTCACGCTGCAAATCGGCGGCACTGGTAATACGGCTACCACCACGGCCATCGAGAAGGCCAAGGCCCCGGTGGCCAGCGCGCCCCGCGCCACGGCTACCGAGTCAACTACAACGTCCGGCCCGCCCTGGTGGGTGTACGCCAGCGGGGCCGCGTTGGCAGCACTTGGCGGGTGGCTGCTGCGCAGCAAGTTCTGAGCAACGAAAAACGCCCTGGCTAGTAGCCAGGGCGTTTTAATTTTCACAAAACCCCAGCTTTGCCAGCTGGGATTGACCCCAAAAGTACGGGCGTTTCGTGTCCTTTTTGCTGGCAAGTGCCACGGCGAGCTTTGGGTATGCATGAACTTGAATTCGATGGCAAGGCCAAAAAAGTGGCCGCTACCTGGGACGAGTTGAGCCGCCGGCAGCTCGACCTACTGCTGCCCATTCTCTACGGCAACTACGCCGATGCCAACCAGCTGCGCATCGAGGTGCTGGAAGTGCTGCTCGGCGTGAGCCGGCCGCTGCTGCTGCGCCTGACGGCCGTACAACTGCTGGAAGTATTTTGGCTCACCGACTTTCTACTCGCCGAGCCCATTACGCTCACGCGTCAGTTGCTGCCCGAGGTGAAGCCGGCCAAGCTGCTGCCCACCTACTTCGGCCCGGCCGCCGAGCTGGCCAACGTCAGCTTTCTGGAGTTCGCCTTTGCTGACGCCTACTTCGTGGCCTACGCCAACAGCCAGCAGGTAACGTGGCTCGACCAGCTCGTGGCCACGCTCTACCGCCCCGGCCGCCGCATGGCGGAGGGCCTCGCCGCCGGCGACCGGCGGCTGCCCTTCAACGAGCACCTTATCGAGGCCCAGGCCGGCCGCCTGGCCCGGCTGCCGCGGCTCACGCGCCTGGCTGTTCTCACCTGGTATCGCGGCTGCCGACACGCCTTGGAGCAGCGCTACCCGCACGTGTTCACGCCCGCCAACCAGGAGCAGGCCAAGGCCCACCCCGATGGCTGGGCCTACGTGCTGCGTGAGCTGAGCGGCCAAGCCTTCGGCAACTACGCCGAAACCGGCCGCCAGCTGGTGCACCAGGTGCTGGCCAAGATGAACGATGACCTGGCCCGCGCCGAGCAACTGCAGCGCGAGCAGCAGGCCCAGCAGCGCAACGCGCACTAAATCCTTCGCGATGAGCTGCAAGGATTGCCCGCACGCCAAGCCCCTGGCCTTTGCCGTGTACTGCAAGCGCCACTGGGATTTGCGCGACTTGCCCGCCTCCATCGGCTACGTCGCCGGCCCGCCCGTCATTCAAACCCAGGCGCCCGACTGGTGCCCGCTAACCAACCCTACTCCACCTGCGCATGCGTCTGAATACCTATAACCAGCTACTTAGCGAGCTGGCCCGCCGCCACAAGAACATCGCCCACACACCCCAAAACGGGCGTTTTCTGCGCATTTTCATCTCGGCCGACCCCGTGCAGAAGCAGCTCGACCTGATGGACTTTCAAACAAGCCTGCGCTCCAAGCTCAAGGCGCCCGTGGGTCAGCCCTTCCTGATTGCTCAAAATTACCAGGTCGACTACGGCGACAACAACGGCGACTACCTCAGCCGCGAGCTACAGGGCGCCTACCTGGTGCTGCAGCGCGTGACGCGTGACGACTACGAGGCCCGCGACCAGGCCGTGGCCAACTGCGAGAAAATTGCCGAGCAACTCTTCGCGGCCCTGGTACACGAGCTGCGCGAAAACCACGCCACCTACCTCACCGTGGCCGACGCCTGGCTCGAGCACGTCGGCCCGCTGGAGGATACCAGCATCGGCGTGCGCATGAACTTCTCGTTCCGCGACCCGGCCACCGAGGAGCTGACCTACGACGACACCCTTTTTCTTCCCTAACGCATGGCCGGCGAACGCTTAACCAAACTCACGCTTGAGGCCAGCTTCCACATCAGCGACGGCATCCGGGGCAACCAGACTGCCCAGGTGCGCTTTAAGCTGGGGGGCGTCTGGGTGGACTATTACCGCGGGGCCTTTACCTCGCAGCACCAGTACGTGGTGCCCGACCCCGACGACGTCGGCCGCGACTACGTCAAGCAGGCCGTCGACAACCTGCTCTCGCTGATTCGGCTCGACATCCAGTCGCGCGGCCTGGCCTATACCGTCTCCAATAGCCGGGACATGGGCAACCAGCTCGGTAGCAACCAGCCGCGCATCCAGTTCGACATCGAGGCCACGCAGTACAGCCCCGCGCTCGACCTCGATTTCGCCAATCCCGACTCCACGAATAGCATCAGCGGCTGGACGGTCATCACCAAGCTCAGCACGCTCCAACCGCTCACCGTCACGCAGGTAGTTACCAACGCCGGCGTGTTCGGCTCGGCCACGGGCAGCATTTTCCTGTACGTCTTTGGCGGCAACCGGCGGCCCCTTAGCCTGGTCTGGAACGACGGCGTCACGGGTGATTTTCGCCAGAACCTGGTAGCCGGTACCTATACCTGCTTGGTCACCGACCAGGACGGCGTGAGTACCCTCGTCACGTGCGTGGTGGGCTCCGACCCGCAACTGGCGGTGCTCGTGCAGCAAACCGATACCAGCATCACACTCGTTCCGAGCGGGGGCGTGGCACCCTACGGCGTGGTGTGGGACGATGGCCCAATAGTATTTGCCCGCACGGGCCTGGCCACCGGCACCTACGGCGCCGGGGTCACCGATGCCGCCGGCGCCTCGCTGCGCGTGGTGGTGGTGCTCCAGCCCAACCGCTGCTACTTCAGCCAGAACCCCGTGCGCCTGGAGCTGGATGCCGGCGCCGCCTACCGGGCCAACCCCAGCACCAAGCCCAACCTGAGCTTTCTGGCCCAGGTATGGGTCGAAACGGTGTACCTGAGCGGCGTGTACGTGCAGGTCGGCCCCGACCTGGAGCAGCCCGCCGACCCGCAGGGCCGCACGGTGTTCGACGTGCAAACCCTGCTCGACGCGCACGTGGCCGAGCACTTGCCGGTGCTCGATGCCGGCGCGCACGGCCTGGCCGAGAGCGTGTTTAAGCGCTTCTACCTCAAGAGTGGTGAGAAGTTTGGCACCCCGCCGGTGCCGGCGGCGCTCAGCACCGCGCAGGTGCATTTCGTGCTGTGCGGGGGCTTGAGCCCGGACGAGGCAGCCGGCGGCCGCTGGCCCGCCTATCAGGCGGCCGTGAAACCATTCCTGACCTGGGAGCCTGATTACCAGAAGCTACTGCTCACGCAGCCCGCCTTCCTTTACTACCAGCACGTGGACGTGGCCGGCCCGGTCGACGTGTGGCTGACCGTATACCATGGCAGCGGGCTCGGGCAGCGCAGCCTGCTCGCTTCCTTCCACGCCGAGCGCTGGGAAGTGCACTGGCTGAACCTGGGCCCGGCGGCGCGGGGCCTCACGGGCGCGGGCATCAGCGGCTACGACGTGGTGGTGGCCGACGCCCAGGGCGTACCCCTGAGCCAGGAGCGCCACTTCGTGCTCGACCGCGCCTACTACCCGCAGCAGCGCTTCTTTCTCTACAGCAATTCGCTCGGCGGGGTCAACTCGCTGGCGGCCCTGGGCCAGGCCAAGCAGACGCTGGAGGTGAAAGCCGACGAGGTGGAGCGCCCCAGCTACGATGCGGCCCTGGGCGACGTGGCCGTGCTCGACCGCACGGGCACGCCCACCCTGAGCGTGGTGACCGGCCCGCGCCGGCGCGCCCAGGTGCAGGCCGACCAGGAGCTGCTGCTCAGCAAGCGCGTGGTGCTCGTGAAAGATGGCCAGTACTGGCCCGGCCGCGTGACGGCCGCCACCTTCACCGTGCGCGACGAGGCCGAGGGCCTGGCCACGCTGGCCTTCGAGTTTATGCTGCCCAAGCAGCGCCACTTCAGCCCGCGCCTGCCGCTGGTGCTGGTGGGTAAACCCGCAACGCCGGTGGCCGGCGGGGAAGGGCCCACGCCATGATGAAGCTCGTAACCGTGGCTGGCCAGCAGGAGCTACTGCTGCCCAGCGAGATGAGTGTCGACATCGATAACCCCGGCTTCCAGCCCGACGCGATTCCCGGCACCTGGTCGCTGCCCATCGACCTGCCCTGGGCGCGCCAGAACCTGGTAGCGCTCGACTTTCCGCACCTGTTTCGCGGGCCGGGCGGCCCGGCGCCGGTGGCGGTGGACTACTACCTCGATGAGGTGCGCTGGCGCCGGGGCAAGCTCGTGTACCTGAGCGTCGACGCGCAGGCCAAGCTGCTGCGCTACAACTTCGTGGCCGACGCCGCCGACCTGGCCACGCTTATCGAAGACGTGAAGCTCGACTCGCTCGACCTAGGCACCGCCCCACTCGACCGCACCGGCAACGCCACGGCCTACGCCCTGCTACCGGTGCGTAATGCCAGCTTCTACGGCGACAAGGACAAGGCCCCGGCTGCCTATAAGGGCTACCTTAACTATGTGCCCGCCGGCGCCAGTGGCCCGCCCCCGGATGCCGTGCTGGCGCCGCAGCCCTACCTCGTGGCCACTATCCGCAAGGTGCTGGCCGCCTTCGATTACGAGCTGGTGGGCACCTGGCCGGCCGATGCCGAGATTAAAAAGGCGGTTATATACTCCGACCGCCAGTGCGTCGACCCCGGCACCGTCACGCTCAACCGCCACGTGCCGAGCATCGACGTGGCCGACTTGCTGCTGGGCGTGGCCGGGCTGTTTTGCTTGCAGCTCTACTTCAACCCGCTCACCAGGCAGGCGCGCTTCACGCCCCTGCGCGACGTGGTGACTGGCGCCGCGGCCGGCCAGCGCCCCCGCTCGGGCACCTGGCTCGGCAGCACGGCCAATACTACCAACGGGTTTTTGCTCAAGTCCGAGCCCGACAGCAACGACGAGCTGGATAAGAGCCTCGACACGTCCTGGCAGCTGCTGCGCGTGGGCGCCGGCGGCGAGGAGCAGGCGGTAAAGGCCGGCACGCTGCACCAGGTGAGCGTGACGGAAGGCAACCGCACCTGGCTGGTACCCGCCTACGAGGGCAAGGGCGCGATTCCCGGCAACGCCGACGCGGGCGACGAGAGCCGCGTGGGCCTGCGCCTCCTATTTAATAGGGGCTTGCAGCCCGACTCGGCCGGCAACCTGTACCCGCTCGGCACCGGTGGCACTACCAACGCGGCCGGCGTCACCGTGGGCGCCTATTCGCTCCAGTGGGCCGGGGCTGCGGGCCTCTACCAGGTGTGGCACAAGCCCTGGCTTGACTTCCGCGCGCGGGCCGTGCAGCACACCTACCAGTGCGCGCTGCGCGTGGGCGATTTGCTCACGCTTGAACCCAGCCAGGCCGATTTGGTGGACTACCACCTCTGCTTTTGGGAAAAGGTGAGCTTGTCGGTCGCTGCCGGCAGCGTGCTTACCACCGCCACGTTCACTTATCAGGAACTGCTATGAGTACCACGCAGGTAGACCTATCCCAGCAGTTTGCGCAGAATGAGCGCGACATCGCCGAAGCCTGGCTCAAATACTCCATCGAGCACTTCCGCGCCAACATCAAGCGCCTCAGAATCGGCGTGACCCAGGAACTGGACCAGAGCTTTGCCGGCGACCTGGTATCGATGGCCGGTGGCGATGAGCTGAAGCTGCGCCTCACCTACGCCATCCAGGGCCTCTACACCGATATGGGCGTGGGTCGGGGCATGGGCGCCGGCGTGACCAAAGACCAGGGCCGCGACTACCGCGAGCTGCGCAATGACCGCGGCCAGCTCCACCGCCACCAGCGCAAGCAAAAGCGCTGGTACAGCAAGCAGATGGCCTTCGAGGGCAAGCGCCTGGCCGAGCTGGTGAGTGACTTGTGGGGCAAGACCATGATTGCCTCGGTGGGCACGGCTGTGCCCGAGCAGCCGGTGCAGATTACGCTACAGTAGGCCTAAGGCGAAAAAAGGTAACGTAATTCTACGTGATGAGCACGTAGAATTACCTGATTTTGAAAATGACGTGTTTCTACGCTAGTCGTAGCCTCTACAGCCGCTCTACATTTGTGACGTAACTTTTTCATCACTAATTACTTGAAAGTCATGGCAGGCATCAAAATTTCCGTCTCGGCGGGCACTAGTAAGGAGGCCTCATCGGTGCAGGCGTCAGGGTCCGTGCAACACATCATTACGGATGATGAACGCAATACCTTTGGGCTGCAAGATGCTGATTTGAAAGCGGCTGTAAACAGCTATTTCGGCAAGGCCCCGAATGACGCGTATCTGCACAGTCCAACTCCTTGGAATGACCTCTACAATACGTATGGCTGGCCACAGGTGCAGACGATTTTACAAGTGCAGAGCGCCGAAATTATTGAGGTCACTTCTACGCCTGCGGTAGTGGCGCAGAATGCGTTCAAAAACAATAGCAATCTTCCCGGTACGTTTACGGTAGGCGTCAGCACGTCGGTAACGGACACGGTCGAGAATAATTGGTCTAGCACGTACACGTTTGGGGTATCGCAGACCATTAGCTATGGCATCTCTTTTCTTGGCTCGGGCGGCGGCGGTGAGACCTCCTTTTCCTTTCAAGCTGCCTTCGGAGAGGGAGGGTCCAGAAGTACGTCGGTGACGGTGGGCTCCGAGCAAAGTGTGAGCGTAAACCTGCAGCCTGGTGAATCTGTGGATGCGGTCCTTACAGCCAGTAAGGGTAAAATGAAAGTGCGGGTTACTTACAAGGTATCCTTGACGGGTAACACGGCAGTCAATTACAATCCCACTTACAAAGACCACCACTTCTGGTGTTTTGACATCAATCAGGTACTCAATGCGGCGGGCAAAGCAACCTCTTTCACTATCACGGAGGATATGGAAATTGGCTATTTTGTCAACACACAGACAGTGCTGGAGAACCCCACGGCGAAAGCTGCGCTAGCGCAAGTTACGCAGACTGCTTAAATCGCACTCGTCCACGCCTAAAAAAGCCCTTCAGTAGCTACTGAAGGGCTTTTTTAGGCGTGGACGAGTGGCAGCAGCAAGCGCTTTACCTGCTTCAGGTGGGGCTTTTTGCTGTCCTTTTTACGGGCAATTGCCGCCACCACCTTCGCCTCGCAATTAGTGCAGAGGATTTTGTGAAGGAGACAGTGTGGGATGGCAACGCCAAAAGAAGAACGCGTCGTTGAGATAATCGTCAACGGTACGAAGGCTAACGCGAGCCTAAAGGAAATGGGCGCGGCCGCGGCCGTGCTCAGCAACCAGGTGGCGAAAATCGCCACCGACGACCCCAAGCGGGCGGAGTTGATTGCCCAGTTGCAGACGATGCGGCAGCGCATCGGGGATGCGCGGGCCGAAATCGCGGGCCTGCTAACGACTGAGCAGCAGCTGGCGGCCAGCATCGCGGCCACCGCGGCCGAGCAGCAGCGCGCCATCGAGGAGCAACAGCGCGCCATCGTGGTGGGCAAAAGCAGCACCGCCTCGTTGACCGAGATGCGCACGGCCGCCGGCTTGCTCGAAAAGCAGCTGCACGCGATGAGTGCCGACGACCCCAGCCGGGCGGCCCTTATCCAGGACTTTCAGCACCTGCAAACCCGGATGGGCGAAGCGCGGGCCGAAATGAGCCGGGTGGTAAAAACCGAGGAGCAGCTGCGGGCGGAGCAGGAAGCGCTGCGCGCCTCCCAGGTGCAGCTCGTGGTCAACGGCCAGCGCGTGTCGGCTTCGATGCGCGAAATGCGCGAAGCGGCCGGCCAACTGGAAAGCGAGCTGGAGGAGCTGGGGCAAAACGACCCGGCCCGCGGCCCGCTGATTGCCGCGCTGCAGGAACTACGCGCCCGCATCCGGTTGGTAAGTCAGGAGGTGGCCGGCGTGAGCGAAACCACCAGCCGGATGCGGCAGGTGATGACCAACGCGTTTGCCTTCGCCGTGGGCGGCGGTATTGAGCAGGGTATCGAGAAGGTGGTAGAAATGGGTAAAGCCGTTTTTGCCACCACGGCCAAGTTCGAAACTTACGGCATCGTGCTGGAAAAGGCGCTGGGCAGCAAGTCGCTCGCGCAGAGAGCCTTGGCCGATATCCAGAAGATGGCGGCCGAGACGCCGTTTTCGGTCGATGAGCTCACCAGCTCTTTTCTGAAGTTCGTCAACCGGGGCCTCAACCCGAGCATGGCCGAGATGACCAAGCTTGGCGACCTGGCCAGCAGCCAGGGCAAGAGCTTCGACCAGCTCACGGAGGCCGTGCTCGATGCCGGCACCGGCGAGTTCGAGCGGCTCAAAGAGTTCGGCATCGCGGCCAGCAAGTCCGGCGATGAGGTCTCACTCAGCTTCAAAGGCGTTAACCAGACGGTGGCCAACACCCCGGCTGCTATTCAGGGCGCCATCCTGGCCATGGGCGAGATGAAAGGCGTGGCCGGCGGCATGGCGGCCATTGCCGAGGGCCTCGACGGGCAGCTTTCCAACGTAGGAGATACGGCGGACCAAGTGGCGGTGCAGTGGGGGCAAACCCTGCGCCCGGTGTTCGTGGCCGTGCTCACCACGCTGGGCTTCCTACTGGGCATTTTAGGGGCAATTCCCGGTTTTATCAAGGAAAACCGGGCGGCCTTCCTGGGGCTGGCAGTAGCGCTAGTCACGTTGAACGCCGAGCAGATGATTCTTAATAGTTTAGTTATTGCGCAATTAGCTATTGAAAAGAGTAGGGCAATAGCCCTGCGCGCCAGTGCTGCTGCCCAGTGGCTACTTAACGCAGCAATGGATGCCAACCCTATTGGGCTGGTAGTGGCCGCCGTGGCCTTGCTCGTCGGGCTATTTGTAACTCTGTACGAGCGTAGTGCAATGGTGCGGTCGGCCGTGGCCGGGCTGGGCCAGGCTTTGCTAGAATTTGGTAAAACCTACGTGCAGGGCCTGATTAACATCTTCTCTGGGCTTGGCGATGTTATCATGGGGGCGCTCACCGGTGACCCGGAGCGCCTGAAAAAAGGCGTGCAGGAAGGGCTGGCTGGTCTGAAGGGCATGTACTTAGATGCTGGGCTCAACGCTGCCAAAGCATTTAAGCAGGGCTACGACCAGAAAATGGCGGCCGATGTGGCGGACAGCGCGGAAAAACAGGGCAACTTGTTCGAGAAGTATGCGCACGCGTACCAGCAGCGGCTCGATGCCGCCCTCAAAGCCCGCCTGACTGCCGAGGCCGCCGCCCGGATGGAAGCCCTCAAAAGTGAGGAGGCGGCCCTGCGCCTGAAGCTGGCTAAAGTAAAGGAGGGCTCGGAGCAGGAAATGCGCCTCAAGCAGCAGCTCGTGACCAACGAGGCGGCTCAGCAACTGGCCAGCGACAAGAAAACCGCGGGCGACCGGGCCATTATCGAGGCCGAGGCCGAGCAAAAGCGCGTGAAGCTGGCCCAGGAGTTTTACGAGAAACAAGCCAAGGAAGCGGCCGCGAGGGCGTTAAAAAATCGGCTGGCTCAAATAGAAGCGGAAAAGCTACATGCGGAAATGCTAGCGCAAGTGCGCCATGTGGCTGTAGTTACCCGTGATGGCACGGATGATTTAGCGGCCGAAATGTCGAAGATTTACACGGAGGGCCAGTTGAAGCGAGCTGCGCTGGAGGCGCAGGCGAAAAAGGATATTACCCAACTCACTGGTAGCGCTAAGGAGAAAGCTGCCCGTCAGCTTGATATTGAGAAAAAGCTGGCTGCTGACCTATCCCTAGTGGATGCCGAGTGGCGCCAGAAACAGGGGCTGGCCGCTGATAAAGCGGCAACTGAGGCGAGTCAAAAGCAGAAAGACTACATCGATGGACAGGTAGAGGCGCTCGAAGAAGAGGCTGCCCGGAAGCAAGCGGCCATTGATGTAATGTTTGACGCGGGGCTGCAATCGCAGCTAGCCGCCGACCAGGCTAAATATGAGGCGCGAAAATCAGCTTTAGAGCAGGAACTGACCCTTATTGAGGGTGGCTTGGGCAAGGAGAGCGTAGAATATAAGAAAGCTTATGCTGAGTGGCTCAAAAACGAGCAAGACCATGGCAAGAAAACGGTAGCGGAACGCACGAGAACCGAAAAGCAGAAGCGCGAGCTAGCTAAAGTGGAGATGCAAACGGCCAGCGACGTGTTCAGCTTCAGTCTGGAGTTGCTCGGCCAGGACGAGGACGCTCGCAAAAAGCACCACTCTTTATATACAGCCTTGGCCGCGGCGAAAATCATCGTCGACGGTACGAAGGAGGTGCAGCAGATTTGGGAGTACTCGGCCGAGAACCCGGCCAACGGTCTCACTGGTGGTGCCGCTGGTATTGCGATAGCGACTATTCAGACGGCCCTCGCCGTTGGTCGTACAGCGATAGCCCTAAGTAAAATCGGTGGCGGTGGTAGTAATGACGGTGGGGGCAGCTACTGGGCGGGTGGCGCCACCGGCGACGGCGCCCGGATGGCGGTTTCGCCAATGGGCCAGCTCATGGCCATGAGCGGCATGAGCGTCGGCGCAGGCGGCCGGCTGCTGGACGGCTCTGGTTTCGCCGTGGCCGGCATCGTGCACGAGGACGAGTACGTGATTCCCAAATGGCAGCTCGCCGACCCGCAGGTGGCGGCCGTGGCGCAGTGGCTCGAAGCCCGGCGCCTGCGCGGCTTTGCCGATGGGGGAGGCACCAGCGCCGGTGTGGTGCAGCTGCCGGTACCGGTAGCCTCGCCCACTACGGGGGACGAGAAGCTCTACGCCGTAATGACCCAGTTGCTGGTCGTAAACCAGCAGCAGGCCGAGCAGCTCGCCGATGTGAAGCAGTGGCAGCGCGACCTGAACGTGCGGCTCGACCTTCGCGCTACCCAGGGCGGGCTCGATGAGTACAAGCAGGTGCAGCAGGCTGGCGCAATTCGGAGCAAGAGTACTCCATAAAACGGACTTTTACTAGTCCACAAAAGGGTGGCAAAAAACGGCCCCGAAAACCTGCGTTTTCGGGGCCGTTTTGGCCTATTCCAGAATCATCCAGAAAACACCCGTTAAGTGGACTACCTTCTAGTAGCTTTGCGATACTGGTCTATTACTTCTCTGTCTCTCGGGAGGTAAGGGTTGGCGAATACATACGCGTTCTGCATGCTGGCTATTTACAAAAAACAACTTGTCACCCTTGCCATTTTAGCAGGGCTTAATATTTTGTTTGGGAACCTAGTAGTTGGCAATGGCCGCTCGCTAAGCGGAGAAGCGGTACTAGCACACAGTCCCGAGATGCGGCGGGCCACAATTGTTACTTTCTTATTCAGCGTTCAAATCTTCAGCTTCCTGCTTGGCGCACTAATGGCCGCCATTCCTTATAAGAAGAAGCCCTATAAGGAGAAGCTATTGGCGTTTTCGCTGGGCATTGCGGTCGGCATACAAGTAGTCGTGCTCCTCGCCTCTATTGCTAAGTTATTATTCTGGAAATAGTGACTGTTGCTATATACGCCCGCGTTTCGACCAAAGACAAGGGCCAGTCCACCGACAACCAGCTGCCCGACCTGCGCCGCTATGCTCAGGTCCATGGCTGGGACATCCATAAGGAGTATACCGAGGAGGAGTCAGGTAGCACGGCCAACCGCACCGAGTTTAAGAAACTCTTCGCCGATGCCCACCAGCGTAAGTTTGACCTGGTGCTGTTCTGGAGCCTCGACCGCTTCAGTCGCGAGGGGGCCTTGCCGACGCTCCAGCACCTAAACCTGCTGGAAAGCTACGGCGTGGGTTACAAGTCCTACACCGAGCAATACCTCGACAGCACCGGCATTTTTAAGGATGCTGTTATTTCCATCCTAGCCATCGTGGCTAAGCAGGAGCGCGTGCGGCTGAGCGAGCGCACCCGCGCCGGCCTCGTGCGAGCCAAGAACAAGGGCAAGCAACTCGGTAAGCCCGGCTTGGTGCAAGAACAAATCGACCAGATACGTCAACTGAAGAGCGAGGGCATGTCGAATTACGCTATTGGTAAGGCTCTGAAACTATCTGCTACCACGATAGCTAAGTACGCAGAATAACATTCTTCTTCAGCCCTATCCCCTACTCTGAGTTGAACGAAAAGTAGCAGAACTGCCCCCGAAACTGCCCCCCAGATAATGAAAAAGGCCCTCACAATGCTGTGAGGGCCTTTTTTGTGGTCGCGTTAGGGCACTTCTTATTCCACGCCATCCGGCTTGCTCCTAGCCTACCCCGCTTGTTTTGGGCGCTAAGCGAGTTTTGCTGGTATAGCCTAGGAGGGCACGGGAGGAGGCTCCGAAAAAACCGCCGCCGGAATCGCCACCCTACGCCGCCCGCCGGCGCGTGGATTTGCGCATAAATTCCTCGACCAACTGAAGTTGGTCTACGCCTACGTAGTGGTTGAAGGCCTCCTCGGTGCGGTGGCCAGTGGCCTGCATGATGAGTCGGGCCGGCACGCCCTGGTAGAGCTTGAGAGTGACGAAGGTTTTGCGCCCGATTTTGGTCGTCAGGTTCAGGCGCGTGAGGCCCACCAGGCGCTGCACCACCTTCAGAAACTCGTTGGCCCGGTAGCATTCGGGCACCAGCAAATCGAGCGGCGAGCGGTGCTCGTAGCGGCCTGCCAGGGCCACGGGCTTGAACAGGTCGTCGTCGTAGAAGGGAATGTAGACCGTGACGTCGGTTTTCACCGTGTCGTGCAGCACGATGATGTTGCCGTGCACGTGCTGCCAGGCCACGCGGTCGGCGTCGCTGATGCGCAGGCCGGTGTAGCAGCACTGCAAGAACTTGTCGCGGGCCAGCTCCACGTGCGCGACCCAGGTTTCGGGCGAAACGTCGCCCTGGTACTGGCCGGTGCTGCGGCCCATTTCGGTGCGCAGCTCCAGCAGGCGCGTGCGCACGGCGGGGTCGCGGAAGTCGAGGTCGGCTAGCTGGTGCAGCTCCTTCTGGGTGAGCGCATCCACCTTGCCCCGCTTCTGGGCCACCGTGAACTTGCGGTAGTGCCGGTGCACGGGCAGGTCGAGCTCGCCCTCGGCCCAGGCCAGAAACGTCTTGAGCCGGGACACGTGCTTGCCGAAGGTGTTCACGCTCTGGCCCAGCTCAGCGAGCACGTAGGTACGGAAGTCCTGGTAAAAGGCCAAATCCATATTCTCCACGCGCAGGGCCTGGCCCCGCGCCTGCTCGTACTGGAGCAGCCGCTGCATGGTGGCCAGCAGGCCGCGCTCGGTGGTCTTGGCCATCGGCCGGCCGGTGCTGCCGCGTGGGGTGTTTAACTGCCCCTTTATCCACTGGCGCTGCAAGCTTTCGAGGTCAGTGGCCTGCGCGGCCGGGGCGGCGGCTTCGGCTACGGGCGCGAGGCTCAGGGCCTGGTCAATGGCGGCCTTGAGTTCTTCCTTGGGCAGCTTGCGGCCCTGCTTGCGGGCGGTTTCCAGGGCGGCCTCGGCGGCTTCGTGGGCACGGTTGAGGCGTGGGTTTACGCTGGCATGTGGCGTGCCGCGCTGGGCTTTCACCTGGTGATTGTCTTCGTCCCAGTGCTCGGGCTTCACTACGGCCCCGGTGCCCAGGCGCAGGCGGTTGCCCTCCCACCAGATGGTGAGTTGAATTTGGGCGGTGCCGTCGCTGGCCAGGCGGTCGAGGCGCAGCTGGCGGGTGATTTTCATAGGGCGGCAAGGTAGGCAGCGGGCCGGAAAGTTGCGTAAACACACAATAGCCACCTTTAGCCGTATTTTGCAGCATGCTCCAACGGCTACGTAATTTCACGCTCTCGCCCTATTGGCTGGGCTTTCTCAATGGCATGACGCTGGTAAACAGCCTCACGGCCATTATTATCAGTACCTTAAACATGCTACGCCGATGAACCAGGAACGTGACTACCTAGCCGGCTGGATGGTTGGCACCTTAGCTGGGTTTGTGGTGGGTATGCTGGCGCTAGGGGTGATGGCGCTGCTTCGCCTGGCTTTCTAGCACCTCTACGCGCTTGGTAAGCGCCTCAAGTTGCGCGTTGGTTTTATCCAGGCTGTTATTAGTCCACAATGAAATGCCAATGGCAACTACGGCAGCCACCGCGCTTACAATAGCTGCGCCCGTTGTGAGCCGCGTATGCCAGCGAGCTTCCTCTTCTTTTTTAATGGCCTGCCAGGCCTGGGCTATTCCCTGCGCTACAAAGTCGGCGTAGCCACCCGGTAATTCGGCCACTTGCTGGCCTTTTGGCGTGAGAGCTAGGTGTAGTGCATAGTTCGGGTCATCCTGCGTGGCTAGACCATCAGCTTGCAGTTGCTTAGATAAGCGATAGAAATCACTGGATTGGGTAAGCTTGAGCCCTTGCTCGCTGATGTTGCAGCCGGCGGGCTGCCGGGCCATGCGCTTGAGCAATTGGGTGAGGTGGGCGGTTTCTTCTTGCTTCGTCATAGCTGGCGGATAGACGGGCAAGTTAGGGAGGGTAGTCTTAATCGTATGTACATACGATTAAGGTGGTGTAGCTTGCGGCTCTCATCCCGCCAAAAGTCCTCAACTCTGCTATGAAACCCACTACTACCATTCGTCTGCTGACGGAGAGCACCAATGAAAAAGGCGATTTATTCAATCGCCTAATGAGCAACTTGTTCTATGCGTTAGGATATGACGATATCCATCTAGATGTGCAGAAAACAGGCCGTGAAATAGATATTCAGGGTCGGCATCGGCACGAGCCACGTTTACTACGTGCTGAGTGCAAGGCGCACGCTACTAAAATGGGTGGCCGGGATATGAATGCTTTCTTCGGAGGCGTAACGCGAGAGCGGGAAAAAGCAGCAAAGAATGGCGAAACAGTAGCTGCGTACTTTGTTTCGCTAGGTGGATTTACCGAGTCAGGAGTAGAGCAAGAAAAGGACACTAGCAATGACCGTGTAATTTTATTTAATAGCAAAAACGTCATTCAGGAGCTAGAAACGGCTCGGCTGCTGGTAAATGATACTCAGGCTGCTACATTAGCTGGTCAGTGCTTGCAAGTAGCTGGTGAGCAAGGTTTAGCAATAGAAGAAATAGAGCTCCTAGGGCATGAAATCGGCTTCATCAAAGTACTTTACTACGAGCGTAATAAACAACGTACTCATTTTGCCTTGATTCACGCTGATGGTAATTCATTAGCTGAGGCTGTAGCGCATGACGTGATAGGGGCTGATAAAGCCGGTGGTGGTCTATTGCACACGCTGCACTACTTAGCACCTCCAAAGCCAGCACCTGACTACAAGACGTTAGCCGCTGACGCTTTAGCGCACTATAAACGTTGGTTAGGAGAGGAGTGCGGCTCTATTCAACTTGATGGACTACCTACGGATAGCGACCTTGGGCCGCGTAAGCTGGAATTAGAGCGGTTATTTGTTCCATTACATATCTTGACTCGCCGGGAAGGAGAAGGTATGGAAAATCTGCCTCCCGTCAAGCAAGCAATTGGACAGCAGCTTACTAGTGCTGCTCATTTAGCTATTCTGGCTTCTCCTGGAGGAGGAAAAAGCACGTTGCTGAAACGACTGGCTATGGCCTATGCTTTTCCAGAGCGTCGAAAGGAAATCGGTGATAACCTCCCGAAGCACGATTGGCTACCATTATTTCTGCGTTGCCGCGAGTTGCAGCAAAGGGCTAGTTCCCCTATGCTCACTATTCTATCAGATATTCCAGTTAAAGCGGAGATGTCGGCCGAAATGGCTGCTGTCTTTATGCAAGTGGTGCAGGAAGCCTTGCAGACCGGGCGGGTATTATTGTTAGTCGATGGACTTGACGAAATCTCACAGGAAGCAGCACGGCTAATTTTTGCGAATAGTTTGCGGTCATTTCTCGCCGTATTTCCTCAAGTCGCACTGGTAGTTACATCGCGAGAAGCCGGCTTTAGGTTAGTGGCTGGTACGATTGCCAGTGTATGTGAAAAAGTGCAGCTAGCTCCTTTCAGTCGCAAGGATATCCAGCGGCTATGCGTAAGCTGGCTCACAGAAGTAGAAACAAATACACAAGCTGTGCGGGATGGAGCGTTGAAATTAGCTGATGATATTTGGGAGAACGAGCGGATTCGGGCGCTCGCTGAAAATCCACTGCTGCTCACCACTTTATTAGTAGTAAAGCGCTGGATTGGGGAATTGCCGCGCAGTCGGGCAGCCTTGTACGGAGTAGCTACGCAGGTTCTTGTTAGGACTTGGAACGTAGAGGGATACGAACCACTTGATGAGCAAGAAACATTAGCCCAGCTTTCTTTTGTTGCTTGCGCGATGATGGAACAGGGTATCCAGCAAATTTCGCATAATGCGCTGCTACGGCTGTTGGAAGAAGCGCGGCAAGAGTTAGAAGCTGAATTGCAGTTTACGCAAATTGTACCTGCTAAATTTATTGAGCGGGTAGAATCTCGTAGCAGTCTATTAATGCAAACAGGCCGCGTTGTAGAGGATGGTGAATTGCAGCCAGTATATGAATTTCGGCACTTGACTTTTCAAGAATTCTTAACTGCACGAGGATATGCAAAGGAGCAGCATCCTCAGCGTAACCAAGATATTCCTTTTGTTGAACTACTAGCCCCACACTTCAAAGATGAGCGGTGGCGGGAGGTTGTTCCTTTAGCAGTGGTACTAGCAGAGCGTAAAGCAGCAGAAGCGACCATTAAAAAATTAGTGTCTTTGTGTACCAATCTCGAGGTTAATCATAAAGAAGACGCCTCTGATAAAATATATATTAACTTGCTGTCTAGCTGTATTTTAGATGAGGTAAAGTTAACTTCTAATACGTTAGTAATTGCCCTTAAAAAGATTGCACTTTTTAGCTGGCATCGAAACTCATCTGTTAATATAGTTGCTAAACTAAAAAATAGTAAAGTGGGCGAGTTGATGCTAGCAGCTATTGAGCCAGAATTTGTCAGTGGAACAGGTTATTGGCTCCGATATGCATCAGCGCTATCTGAATTTTATTATGATAGACAATTAGATTTTGACAACGAACAGCAGGTTGCGAGCTTCATAAGTGATACTATAACGTCATTAGGTAATGCTGATAAAATAGTTCGTATCCGAGCGGCGCTCGGATTTATGATGTTTAGCTTCGAGACGCGTCGGGACGGTGAATCTAATTATGTTTACCTACAAGATGGGCCAAAAGTTAGTGGCCCAAAGGCCACACTTACGCCGGCACAAGTAGCGTCACTGCACGAGGAACTCAATAAAATGTTGGCTTCCGAAGATTGGCCGTCTATTCTGTCGGCAAGCTGGGCATTAGCTTGGGCTGGACTAGGTGTCTTTTATCAGCATGCTCCAAACCAGAATTCTATTGAGTGGTTGCTTAGAATTTGGTACCACTCAACTAATCAAGAGTCTAGCCAAGATAAAGAAATAGGAGAGTTTGCAGCGTGGGGCTTTTCTAATAGTGCATTGCTTCACCGTGATGCAGCATTTGCAGAAGATATTTTGCGGAAAAATTGGGATTCTTTCTTGGAGCAATATATTCTTGCTCCAAAGAACACAGGGAGGGGATTGTCAGAAGGACGGGCTGTTGTCACATTAGCTTGGTATCGCCGGGCACCGTGGCCAGATGATGAACTGGTAGGATTGATGTGTTCTGCTTATGGATTTGGTAGCACGGAGAGAATATCAGAAGCGCTACGTGAGCAAGACCATGCATTTATTATGTTGAATACACTTGGGGAGGCTGGGCAACGGGCCATGTACGAGCAAGTAGATTTTATAGAGAATTTACGCCAAGAGCATATTACGCCTGATATAGAAGAAGGCGAGATAGATGAGGGAAGTGCTGATGAAGACTTGCCCGAATCCTTACAAGATGAGGATGAATAAAAGCAGCCCCGGTCCTTTACAGGCCGGGGCTGTTTCTTTCTATTGTAAGCGTAGTAACTAATTAGGCCGATTGAAACTAGCGCGCAGCAGCGTTATCGTCTCGTCCTTGGCGGCGAGCACCGTCTCCTGCATCTTGAGTTGGCCGCGCAGGTACTCAATTTCACGCTGGGCTTTGTCTAAGTCGTTTTTGCAGTCAGCCAACGTGAGGTTGGTCTGGGTACTGCCATCGCCGGTCTGGATGTTGCCTTTGTTGCCCTTTATCGTCTGCTTGTTGCTGGTGCCGGCTTGGTTGAAATTTCCTGTTTGGGTAGTGCCAGTGTCCGATTCAGACAGGAAAGGCTCACCTTCACCAGTAACCAACCACACTATATTCGTTCGCGGAAAAGAGCGTACTATTTTCTCTAACGCATCCGAGCTTGGCTTCGTCCCTTTGTCTAAGTAGTTACGGATGTTTGTTTCCGCTACATCAAGGGTTTGGGCAAACTTTCTAACGCTTATATTCTCTGATTCTATCAGAAATTTAATTCGCTGGCCGATAGTGGTTTGCGGCATTTTAAGCGCTTTATTAAGATTAATATGCGGTTTAAATAGCGCCTAATAAGGTGCATTATCGTATGTTTGTACATACGATAGCGGCAAGTAACAAAGCGGGCCGCGAAATCTGTCAAACACGATGGAAGCGTGTGCCCCTATTGATGAGTTTTCAGACCAGCTACCCGCGGCGCTCGCGCCCTACGCTGCCGCCCTGGAGGCCGAGGGCTTCGAGGTTTCTCATCACGATAGCGGTGTAGTCGGCTATTGGGAGCCCGTGCCAGAAGTGTGCTACATCTGTCATGTGGCTAGGCAGCGGGGCAACATAGTCGCTTTTCTGCACCGGGTGCGGCCGGGTATATGGGCCTTTCGCCTCTTTTCCTGGACGCGGATAATCACGCCAGAGGAGTTACACTGGCTTTTGCAGCGCAGCATGGAACTACAGGAGGCCCGCGCTAATCCAGCAGAGGAAGTAATAATTCGCGGGCTGCCTCGAACCAACGCCGCCGCCAACGTAGTCCACTTGCCTCGTCAGGAAGCTCTGTATAGCGTTGCAACAGCGATTCCCGATACTCGCGCTGTTCCAGAGTAAGGCGCTCTAGCTGCTCAGCCGACAGCTTCCGCAGGATATTCCGGGCAGTGGTTGCTCCCTCTTCCAAAGCCGACGAGTTTGCCCCACCACTCTCCAAAATGGCTATGTGCATCCCCTCAAGGCTATTGCGTTCGTTTCTAAAGCTCATAAGCAGGTAGCATATATACGATTGCCAAACCTACGCTTTTTTCCCTAAACCTCATGACGGATAAGCAGAAATACTACCACCTCCTGGGGGAGGTCTGCGAAGCCATGCCCTCCTCGGCCGTGGACAGCGCCATTCGGGCCGGCTACGGCCAGGAGCACAAGTCGGCCAGCACGCGCCTGCACCATGTCAAACAGGGCAAGGTGGCCTCGCTGCCCGATTTGGTAGCGCTTATCCGCTACTCCATGCCGGACTATGAGATACCCGCGCACTTGCTGCCCGATGAGGCCGCTGCCGCTGTCGCTACGCCGCTCTTTCATTAGCTCTTCTCTCCCTAACACCTTCTCTTTCATGCACCTCAACACCGACCCCATCGAGCCGGAGCGCAAGCCCTGCTGGCGCGACATGCACCGCCTCACCACCACGCTGCTCGTGCCGCCGCTGGTGCAGCTCGTGCCGCTCAAGGAGCTGCGCCGCCGCATCCGCGAAATCAACGCTACCCACCCGCAGTACCGCGAAGAAACGCCACTGGTGCTGGCCTACGAGGTGCGCCGGCGTGCTCGCTTGAGCGGGCAGCTCAGCTACGACACCAACCTCTTTCTAGTGGGCTAAGGTCATGGCTAAGCTGCTACGCTTCCCCAAAGTCTCGCTCACCGATGCCCGCACCGGCAAGCGCGTGCGCGTGTCGTGCCTCGCGCCCGGCGCGGCCCTCGTGCCGGTGCCCGCGCCCGCCCCCATCCTGGGCTACACCTATCGGGCTGGCCATCTCACGGTGTACGTGAGCGGCCCCACGCCGCTGGCCCTGCGCACGGCGGCCGAGGAAGGCCACACCGACCAGGAAACCTGGCTGGTGGCCGAATTGCCGCTGGGCATCCAGGAAATCGACCTCACCGACTGCCGGCGCGAGTTCCGCCTGCTGCAAAACGCCGCCTAAGCCCCTACCCGCCCCCGCTCAACTACCTGCTTATGTCGTTGATTGACCTCCTCACCCGCCAAGACCTGGAGCCCCTCGCTGCCAAGCTCGACCGGCTGCTCGCCCTGGTCACCCAGCCCCCCACCGTGCCCGCCGAGGAGCAGCTGCTGAGCGTGCTCGACGTGGTGAAGTACACCCACTTCGATCGCAAGACCGTGGAGAAGTGGGTGAAAGAAGGCCGCTACAACGACAAGGGCAAGCGCGTGTACCTGCCCGTGCTGGAGTACAGCGGCCGCTGGCGCTTCAAGCGCGCCGACGTGGAGGCCTTCGGGCTGGGCATCGGGGCGCTCGCCCCTCCCCTGCCCGGCGAGCCGCCCCAGCCCGTGAAGCCAGCTCCCAAAACCCGCAAAGCCCCCGCGCCCGTGGCCTCTACCGAGGCCCTGCGCGTGGCCTAGTCCCGTCACCCATTCCCCTGCCTCATGGCCTATACCATCCTTTACGCCTCCCCCCAGGCCTGCGCGCCGGTGCTCGACCTGGCCCTGGCCCTGCGCGCCCAGGGCCACCAGCTGCGCACGCTGGGCCAGCTGCCAAAGCCCCTGCCCGCCCGCGTGGCCTCGTTGCGCCTGGAGCTAGCGGCCCTGCTGCAAATCGAGCGCACCATTTGCTGGGTGCTCAGTCAGTACGCCGAGGGGCTGCGGCTGCCCGATGCCAGCCGCGAGCGCGATTTGCGCGACGATTTAAGCGTCACGCGCTGGCAATTGCAACAAGTTACCGCTTCCCTGCACGCTTTACCAGTACCCCCGCACCATGACTAAGGAACTCTCCGTCAACTGCTTTTTCGTCGAGCCGCTCTACGCCGACGCCTTTCGCCACCTGGTGGCCACCTACGATGACCCCAGCACCTACGAGCAGGCCCAGGAGCGCAGTAGCCCCGAGCTGCCCACCGTGGAAATTGTCTACGAGGAAACCAGCACCAAGCAAATCGGCCGGTTTCTGGCCGGTACGGTGGGCTTCGACCTCTGGTTCAGCAACAAAAGCACGGCCTTCTACTTCGGGCAGGCCTGGGCGCGCCGCCTGCGCACCGAAACCGTGAGCCAGGCCCTGGACGTGCGCACCCGCCTGCAAGCCCTGCGCGGCCGCGAGCTGCACCTAGTGCTCAAGGACGGCTTGCGGGGCATCAGCCCGCCGGAAGCGCAGGAGCTGGACGGGCTGAGTGCCCAACAGGAAGCCTTGTTCCCGCTGGCGGCGCAGGTGCTGGGCTGGAACTGGGCCACGCTGACCGCGCCCGGCCGCCTGCGCCT
>Ga0265798_10001692_pt1 | contig 33762 bp, 46 predicted proteins | sample P3T30metagenome_FD_192430 | JGI IMG/M metagenome (GOLD analysis project Ga0265798, IMG submission 192430) | Plant litter microbial communities from East Loma Ridge, Irvine, California - P3 T30 | ecosystem: Environmental > Terrestrial > Plant litter > Unclassified | place: USA: California... | reverse complement strand
CAGCGCAAAAAGACGACGAAGGAAACGAGCTTCTGTTCGAGGGGTCGTTGCTATTAATGGCCCAAAAGGTTCGGGCTATGAAGCCGCTTGAACGGCGCCATCTAAAAATCTCCCTTCCCGATAGAATAGTGCGACCGCACACCTTCAAAGACGGTTCGCTCGCCGCCCTGATTGACGACATTCCCGTGGTGGGGTGACAATGTGCGTTTTCGATTGGCGCAACGGCGATTTGATTAATCGCATTTGAAGTGCCTAGCGAGCCGTCACATGTGCCGAGCCTGTCCTGCCATCCAGCAGGACTCGTCTTGAGGTCGCCATGTTTTCTTTGATTGCACTTTATCTGGAATATCGCAGGACGAAGGCGCGAGGCGGTACAGCTCGTGTCGTATCCGCGACTAACACAGCTGTTGCTGCCAATGACCTCGGCGCGTCGCAAACGGCCGCCGACGCAGCGTAAATCTCGACGGACGCTGACGCGGCGGTTCCGCGGCGCTAAAGCAGCTCTTTGGACGACCATAGAGGCACTACCATGGCAGCGACGATCATCACTCCCAGCGGCACTGGTGCGATGGAGGCCGGACTCGTACTTGACGAGGAAGGCAGCCGGTTCGTCGTCCTGACGTTCAAGGAGCCACAGGGCGAACCGACGCTCGTCACGTTTACAGTTCCGGTTTTTCAGAACTACGTCGAGCATCTGGTTCGAACGGCCAAGGCCGCTAACGAGGATGCCAACTGGGGCATTCCGGGCTGAGTATCTCCGCCGTGGTATCATGCCGCGATTTTGTGGAAACGGCGTGACGGTACGGCGACCTGCAACAGACCCCGCGGTACGTTCAGCGTGATTCAGTCCCCCGCTGCCAGTGTGTGCTGCCCGATCGCCATATTCTTGGCTCCCACCGGCGACGCCGATCGGGATCGGGGCGCGCGCGGCGCGGACGCTGCGGTCGAACGCGGCTTGGGCCACGCCGTTCGCCATGTCGGCTACATCAACCACCGTGGACCGCCAGATTGGTTGGCTGCGCGCCAGCCTCGACAGCGCGCAACAAAGGAACGGACGTCCGGAGGGGGCGGGCCGAGGTAGTCGGGGAGAGGGGCACGAAGCCAGGCCGATCGTTGCCGCGCAGGGCGGTCATGATCTGGGGCCAGCGGCAGTAGAGGTTTTCGAAGAAGATGACGGCCGCGATGATCGCGATGGCCAAGAGGCTCATCCAACCCGCGCCGTGCATGATGTTGGTCCAGTTCACGAGCGATCTCCGAGGGTGAGGATGGCGATCATCAGGTCGATCAGGATCTCCGTGGAGACGACGCCCATCAGATCGGGGACAGGGGGAAGCGGCGCGCGCGCTGCGGCGCCAGCGGGGTCGAGGTAGCTCATGCCGCGAACCTGCGGCGCGAGCGGCGCGGGCTGGTCCAGCCGTCACCCTCGACGAGCTTCTCGGCACCGCTGGGGGCGATGACGCGGACCCGGCCATCGGCGCGGCGCGAGAGAACCGGGCACTCGAACTGGTAGACCCCGGGAAGCCCGGTGCCGTTGCAGATCTCGTGGTCGCCGGCGTTGCGCTGCACCGTCATGGCTTCCGCGGTCAGGATATCCATGCCGCGGCTGATCAGCGCCTCGTTCTGCTGCTCGGTGAACCGCGCGCCTCCGGTGATGCTGTGATCCCCGAACCCGGTCTTCACCGCGCCGCGGATCGCGCCATACCATGCGCTGGGCGTCTTCGACGGGGTGACGAGGATCCGCGCCGGCTGCCAGCCGAGAATCTCGCCCATGGGGCGCGGGCGTGGTGCATAGGTCATGCGCTGGCTCTCAGATATTCGACGGCGTTGACGCTGGCGTCAGCCATCTGGCGCGATCGCCGGGCATGGAGCTCGGCTTCGTATTGGTGGGCTTCGTCAGCCTGCGCGCGCCGGGCGAGCTGATCGGCCGCGGCTTCGACCGCGCGCTCGAGCTGTTCCATCGTCGGGCGCCTGCCCTGCTTGATCCGCAGCCGCTCGTGCTCCTCGATGATGAGGCGCAGACCGAACGGCTTGACGTTCAGACGCGACGCGCGCGTGGCGATCGTGTCGCGGATGGGCGGCAAGGCCTTGGTCATGGATCTGACGCGCATCCCCGGCGCTGGACAGGGGAACGGATGGGCGGAGCAGGAAGCGCTGGACGACCTGAAGCGCATCAAAAGTTATATCCCGGCCAAGTATTGGGCCGTTTTCGAAAACGTCTGCCGTTTTGATGAGACTGCTGGCTTCGCCGGGTCAGCTTTAACCGATTGTCGCAATGACCAAGTAGCAACGGCGCGTGTCACCGAAGGCTCGGCGACGTCGGGCATTACCGACTATAGTCGGCGCGAGACGGACGAATTTGGCGAGACGATGATCGTCCCGCGCGCCTGGGCGAAGCGGATGGCGGGCAAGGCGCTCATCCGAACTGATGCGGTCGATCAGGTCGTTGGGCGGATCGCAGCCGTCCGCGCAGTGCCGTCGCTGTGGCTCGGCGACGCCGGTCTCGACAGCCTTATCGTCTACGGCTTCTTCAAGGACTTCAGCGTCGAGGTTGGCGAGACGCTGAGCAAGCTGACGCTTTCGATCGAGGGCTTCAGCGAAGCGAAAACCCCGGCACCACTGACGATCCCTTGGGAGAATGTCAGCGGCACGAAGCCGACCGAGAACGCCGACAACACCGCTGAAAACACGTCGAAGGACACTGGCGCTGTTGCAGGGGTGCCGGCGAAGCAGGTCATTGCAGATGCGGTCTCGGTGAAGCAGCGATCAGATATTCTCGAGAACATCACGATCCCCGCCATCAACAGCGCGGTCGCGGCGGCCAATGCCCTGATTAGGACGGCCGAAGCGAAGGCAGATGCGGCGCTCGCCGACCTCAATGCCAAGCTCCTCGCGTCCGGTATCGTCCTCGACGCAGCCCTCGCCAATGCTGATAGCAAACTGGTCGAGGCGCGCGTCACGGCCGACCTGGCTGTCAGCCGGGCAAATAACCGCATCGACGCGGCAATGACCGACCTCAACGCTGAAGCGAAAACCTGGGTTCCGTACAGCGCTGGCAATGACCGGACTGTAACTGCGAGCACGCGAGCACTTGTCAGTTCGACGGCAACGACGTTGGCTGATGCCGACAGCGCGATCGGGCGGCGCATCGACACGATCACCACCGACTATGTCGGCCGCGACAGCGCTACAAACGCTCGCGTCGACCAAACGGCGAGCGCGTTGAGCGAGGGTGATCGCGCGCTAGGCATCCGGGTTGACGGTGTCGTTGCCAGCTTGGCGACCACGGACAGCGCCGTTCGCGCGGAGATTGGCCGGGTCGAGCGTACATCGGTTGATCGGGATACGGCGCTAGGGCAGCGTAGCGACACGATCACGGCATCGCTAAACGATGCCCGCGGTCGCCTGTCGACGGTCGAAATGGCCGTAACCGATGGGCGTTTCGCGGCTGCCCAACGCGTATCGAACCTCGAAGCGCAAGTCGGTGCCGACCTGTCCGCAAGAATCGATCAGCGGGCAACTGCGATCGTCGATCCCAAGATCGGCGTCGTGACGCAGAGCGTGACGGATCTGCGCAGCGCTTACAATGGCACAGTAGCTACCGTGCAGCAGCAGGCTGGCACGCTGGTCGACCTTGCCGGCAAGGCTACCGCCTATGTCAGGTTGCTCGCCGATGGCGGCAACGGTGTCGCACGGCTCAGCCTCTGGTCGGACCAGTTCGGCGGTGCTTGGGAGTTGATCGGGGACGGTAGGATCGGCGGAAATCTTGTCGTGGATGGCACGATCACCTCGACGAAGATGGGTGCCTCATCGGTCCAACAGGCCATGTTCCTCACGCTGCCTGGCAGCATGTCGATCCCCTATGGTTGAGGAAGCGGCATGGCGATTCCGTATCCGGTATACGAAGACGACCCAAGCACTGGCGGTGGCGGCACGGGCGGTGGTGGTGGCGGTAGCGGAGGCGGCTACGTGATCGGCACAACGATATTTCAGGCCACCTTCAACAAGGCCGAAGCAAACAGCGCGTTGCGCATTCTCGCCTATGCCAGTCTGCAAAGCCCCGACGATCTACAGTTCGCCGGCTACATCACGATCGACGGCGCCCTCTATCAAACCGGCACGGTGAATATCGTGCTCGATCTTCAGCGCTCGTCCGGCGCGATGCCGATAACTCTGCCTGCTTTCGTCACCGGCCTGGCGGCAGGCAATCACACCATCATCTTCTCGATCCGCAACCTTGAGCCAGACGGTGCCCTGACCGTGCTCGCGGGCTCGACGATGGAAATCACCGAACTGAAACGCGCAGCCGTCTGAAAGGACAGGTCATGGAATATTGGATCGTTTACGACCTCGCGACTGGCGCCGAGCGCTGGCGCGGGAGCGGTGTCACGAGCGCAGCAGCGGCGCAGGTATTGCCTGAGGGCCTTGGAATTGTGCTGGTTCCCTCGCAGGCCCTTGAAGGCGAAGCACTCGATCTGGACGTGCTGCGCAATACCGCGTCCGCCAGCATCGATGCCCAAGCTGAGGTGATCCGGCAGAGCATTCTGACGCCCGGCGCCGGGCAGGCGATGACGTATCAACGCAAGGAAGCCGAAGCGCGCGCATGGTCCCTCGACAACGACACCACCACGCCGTTCCTGTCTGCCGAGGCAGGCGCGCGCGAGATGACGATCGCGGACCTTGCGGCCGAGATCATCGAGCTTGCCGATGCGTGGGTGGCGATCGGCGCTGCGATCGAGGGGCTGCGCATGGGAGCCAAGGCCGCGGTGGGCCGCGCTGCGAACCTCGGCGCCATCGTTGCTGCCGGCAAGGTCGATTGGTCCGTCCTCAATGGCTAAGCGCTTCTGGCTCGGGCTGCGCCAGCTGCTCGTTGCGGTCGACCAGCTCGCCTACATCCTGATCGCCGTGCCGATCTATGTCGTTGCGGGCGGGCCAACACCATCGGCCGACGAGACGATCTCCAGCCGCGTTGGCCGCGCCGCGATCAAGGGGCATCGCTGGGGGCTTTTCCTCGAAGCGATCATCGACCGCCTCTTCGTCCTCATCGGCGCGGCGCCAGAACACTGCCGGCGCAATGTCGAAACCGCCTTCCTGGGCTGCGCGCCCAAACCCTAAGGGATCATACCATGAAGAACGCAAGCAACGCGGCCGTCCCGGTCGCGGGAAGGGATGACGCATGAGCGTGACAGCCACGAGCAACTACATCGGCGAGGCGATGCGGTCGACGGCCGCGCTGGCGCCTCCCTCCCTTGCAAACAACCCAGGTCTGCTGGCGTGGAACCTGTTCGTCATGACTGCGGCCATGTGCCTCGGGTTGATGATGGCGGGCAAGCAGGCGCGTCGGATCTGGGCGGCACGCGCGTTTGACCATCCGACCGATCCGGTCTCGATCTATAGATTCGTCATTTTCCTTGCCGGGTGCGCGGTCGCCAGCCGGGGTGGCGCCGAGGCTATCAGCCTCTGGTCGTGGAGCTCAGGCGACGCCCATACCATTGAACGGGTGGCGGAACTCAAGCGATGGCTCGATCCCGTCTCAGTCGGCTGTGGCTTCCTGTGGATGGCCTTGCATATCCTCGCTGAGCCAATGCTCGAGTTCCAGCTGCGCAAGGCTCCCCTGCCCGTCGACATGTGGTCACGCTGGCCGCAGCTGCGCCGGCCGATCACCATTCTCGTCGTGAGTCTTGCAATGGCGACCGCTGCCGTCGGGCTGCGGTAATGCGAGAGGGGGCTATCGCGGCGGTACCGGGCGTATCGGTACCGGTCATCTGGTCTTTTCTCGGCTACAGTTTTCCGGCCGGATCTATGATCGTCGGACTTCTCGCCTGCCTCATGATCCGCCTGTTCATCACGCTCGACACGCCGGGTCCGAAGCGCTGGCTGCTCGATGCGATCGTCACTGGCATCGCGATGCTGGTCACTGCGGTCTGGATCGCAGAACATCAGGTCGACCTCTTCGCCGCGCTCGGCACAGGCGGCGCGCTGGGCGCGATCGGAACCGGCATCATCACCTTCTTCAAGCGGCGCGGGCAGAACGCGATCGACGCGCTCGACGCCGCGCTCCTGGGCAAGCCCAAAGTCCCCGCGGACATGACCGCCACCCTGCGCGAACTCGACAAGTAGGGAATTACGGCCCGCCCCCAGGGTCAGCCAAGGACGGGCCGGCCAGGGCACGGTGGGTGTGGACCCTAGCGCATCGCCAACGAGCGGCCTGGCAGATCGCCTCACCTCAAAAGAAAGAAAGATGATGACGGCATCAGAGCTGGCGTGGCTCGCCGTGTCCGGGTGCTTCTACGAAATCGTACGAGGCTTCCAGTGTCAGGCAGTCACACCGTCGCGCCCTACTCCCTGCTCGCCGTAGCTGGGGCGGCATCGTGACGAGCAGGGAACCCTTCACGGGGAGGCAGAGCCTCATCTGCAAAATGACTAATTGTGGTTAATATTTTGTTAACGGCCCGCCTCAGCGACAAGGGGAAAAGCGCGAGGCGGGCCGGCCGGAGCTTTGAAGAACCCTCTGGCCCAATCTGAACAGCGCCAAGCTCGAAAACGCCTCACCATTGTAAGGCATTAAGCATGACGACGGCATTAGAGCCGGCGTGGCTTCGCCATGCCCGGTCGCTTCTTGGCACCCGCGAGGCGCCGGGGGCGGCGAACAGCCCGACCATCATGGAGTGGGCGAAGAAGCTCGGCACGAAGGTGCTGGGCATGGTCTACAATGCCGACAGCGTGCCGTGGTGCGGGCTGTTCGTAGCCAACTGCCTCGCCGCAGACGGCATTCCGGCCGCGCCCGTCGCGGTCCGCGCCAAGGCGTGGGCGACCTGGGGCGCCAATCTCGCGGCGGATCGAGTCGCGGCCGGCGCGGTGCTGGTGTTCGAGCGGCCGGGCGGCGGTCACGTCGGCTTCTACATCGGCGAGGACAAGACGCACTATCACGTCCTTGGCGGCAATCAGGGCGACCGGGTCAGCATCATGCGAATGGAGAAGTCGCGCTGTATCGCGCGGCGCTGGCCGACCGGGCGCGCGGTCATCGGCGGACCCCGGTTGATGACCTCGACCGCGGGCGTCCCCTCATCTTCGAACGAAGCATGATCTGGGCGGCGGGCCTCGCCCTGCTGCGGCGCTTCTGGTGGGCGGTGCCGATGATCGGCCTGCTTGCCGGGCTTCTGGTCACCCGGGAGACGCTCGCCGACCGCACGGCCACGCTGAAGGTAGAGCGGGCGGCGTGGAGCGCTGAGATCGCGAAGGCCGAGCAGCTGCGCAGCGATGCCAAGAAGCTGTTCGCCGTCCAGCAGACCACAGCGCTGACGACCTTCGCCGACCGCCTCGCAAATCGCGAACCCATCATCCTTCGATCCACTGACACCGTGAGGACCTATGCGCAAACTGCTGCTAGCCGTGCTGCCTGCCTTCCTGCTGACCGCGTGCGCGGCATCGACGCGCTCGACGCTGAGCTATTCGCCGGTGATCCCCCCAGTGCCGGCCGAGGCGAAGAAGCCTTGCACGGCAACGCCGATGCGCCGGCAGCCGGACGGTAGCGCCAACAGCGCGGACGCCGAGGGCTCGCTGCGCGACGCGCGCGCCGACCTAGCACTCTGCGACGTCCGCCGCGGCCTCGCGGTCGATGCCTGGCCGCGCTGACGCGTCGCTTCCCTGATGAACGACCAACCCGCTTCCCTGAATAGGAGTGTCCACGCATGGCCGTGCTGACAAATATCCCAAACAACACGTCCGCGCGTGACTGGCGCGACACGGTGAACGCGTTGATCAAGCGTATCGCTGCGCTTGAGGCAGCTGGCGTCCCGGTAGAGATCCCTGCCCCTGCCTTCACGACGCAGCCAAGCATCAGCCCGACCAGCGGCACGGCAGGCTCAACGCTGTACGCAGCGACGCCGGGCACCGTCAGCAATGGCGCTGTCGTTTCCCGGGTCTGGCTGCTGAATGGCGTCGCCATCAGCAACGGCGTAACCGCTCTGCCGGCGTCGTCCGGTACGCTCGCCTATCAGGAAACGGCGTCAGGCCCGAGCGGTACGACCATGTCCACGGTTCAGGTGGCAGCGGTGACTACGGCCACCGTCACCCCTGCCCCGGCACCGTCTTTCATTTCGCAGCCGAGCATCAGCCCGAACACCGGAACTGCCGGAGCAACGACATTCACCGCGACCGCGGGCAACATCAGCAATGGCTCGATCACCTCGCGGTCGTGGACGATCAACGGGACGGTAATCAGCACCGGCACGACGGCGTCTCCGGCATCGTCTGGCACCTTGACCTACCAAGAGACGGCGACCGGACCAGGTGGCACCACGCAGTCAACGGTACAGCAGGTGACCGTCGCAACGGCAGCAGCGGCAGCGCCGGCCTTCACTACGCAGCCGACGGTCACCCCTTCGACTGGCACGGCGGGGACGATCTACACCGCGACGCCCGGCGCAGTAAGCAACGGCACAGTCACGTCGCGTGCCTGGTCACTGAACGGCTCGGTCATCAGCACCGGCCTGACCGCCACCCCCGCTTCCGCTGGTACGCTGACGTATCAGGAGTTTGCGACAGGTTCGGGCGGCAGTGCTTCGTCGTCGATCTCGACGCGCACGGTATCGGCTGCGGCATCGACCCTCGCCCTTTCGCCAAATGCCCTCTCGATCACATCGAAAGCAGCCGCAGGCACACTTGTATCGAAAATCTCGAACGTCCCGGCTGGTGTCACACCCACGATTACGCCGAACGACGGTCGTTTGATCATCGCAGGTGATGCCGCGTCAGGTTGGAAGGCTATCGTTGGCATGTCCCCGCTGTCGGCGGGGACGATCAATTACGTGGTCGCCGCGGCGGGCGCGACGAGCGCGAGCGGTGCTGTGACCGTATCGGCCGCTTCGTCCGCATCCGGCGCCTTTTTCACCGATCCATTCTTCACCAACGGCATGTTCGCCCGCTCGTAAAAGGTAATTCGACATGACGATTTTACGCAAGTTTGACTCTTCGACCGCGGCCGCTGATGCGATCGACACGCTGAACCAGATCCTCCCGGGCCGCGGCTTGATTGGAGACACGCCCGTGGCGCAGCGAACCCCGATCAACCTCTCGCCGACGATCACAGACGCGACCATGACGGCATTCGCGCCGCTCGCCGGTCTGCCTGGCGCTACCATCTATGTCGACGGGACCGAGACCTATCAGCAGATGCACGGTGCGGGTGCGTCGCTCACGGAAAGCTCGTGCTATGTCCTCCAGACTTATTGCACCCCCGCTCAGCGCAAAGCCAATCTGACGACGGCATTCGGAACGGATGGCTTCTCGACTTGCCGCATCTGCATTGGCGCTTCGGACTTCACGCACCGCGGGCAGAATGGGTATTATACCTATTGCGACGACTGGGATGGCGCCGACGTCACGATGCCGACTTTCACGATTCAGAAGGATCGCGAATACATCATCCCGACGCTTCGTGAAGCGCTGGCGATCAATCCCAAGCTAAAGTTCATTGCGTCACCGTGGACGCCACCCGCATCCATGAAGTCGACAAACTCGCTGATCGGCAGGCCGAACGGCGTGACCAGTCTGTTCGTCGGCAATACGACGAACTACACGGCCTATGCGAATTACTTCGTCAAGTTCCTCAAGGCATACGCCGAGCTTGGCATTCCCATCTGGGCCGTCACGACGCAGAACGAAGCCGGCTATGGGCCACCCAGCTATCCCGGTTGCGTTTGGACCGGCGCGCAGATGGCGGCTTTCGTCAATATCCTGAAGCCCGCATTGAATGCCGCTGGCTTCGGACATGTGAAGGTGCTCGTCGGCGACCACAACTGGCACAACCTTTCGAACTACACCGGTGCCAACGGCGGCCATCTCGTCCGTGATGTTTTCGCCGAAGCATTGGCGGGCGACTGGGTCGATGGTGCCGCTGTTCATGGATACAGCACCACCGGCAAGAATGAGTTCGAACAGGTCCGGTCGTGGAGCCGGAACGCCAAGGAAACGCATTTTACCGAAATGTGCCTGGTCGGCAATCTCTCGAACAAGGTGTCTCTCCAGCAGCATCTGGCGAATGCCATCATCGGCGGGATTCGCGCGGGCCAGAACTCGGTCACGTTCTGGAACCTGTTTCTTCAGCCGCTGTCTGGTGGTCGTTATCAGCCGTTCGCGCCATCCTACGCACAGGTTGCGCCTTGCGCGACGATCTCGACGGACGGCAACGGCACGATGGTGAAGCGGCCGGAATACATGGCCTTGGTGCATCTGCTCAAGGTCATGAAGCCCGGCGCTCGGCGGTGCTACAGCACGACGATCGGCGTGGGCGAGGCAAGCCTCGAAGTTCAGAACGTGGCATTCGCAAACCGCGATGGGACGACCGGCGTCCTGCTTTACAATAACGCAGATACCGCCAAGTCCATTTCTCTGATCGATGGCCCCTCCGGCCTGGTGTCGTTCCTGACGCTCGCGTCCGGTGATATCGTCTCGGTCAATTACACCGCGCCCAAGGGCGTCCCGGCGACCGGCACCGTGTCGGCGCCTGGTCCGGTTACGGGGCTGGGTGCTTCGTCGGCAAACAACGCCAACACACTGGCATGGACTGCGGGGACCGTCCCGGATGCGGGCGGGCTTGGCGGCTACCTCATCAAACGCGGCGCGACTGCGGGGGAGGTAAATCTTGTCGTCGGTGCTGCTGGTCCAGGGGAGACCAGCTTTGTCGATATCGACGTCGTGGCCGGTACCAACTATTTCTATCAGGTGTTCCCGCTCAGCGCGGGTGGCTTGGCCACATCGAGCCCCGTGACTTCCACTACAACTGTGGGTGCATCGTCTGCGGTTCCTGGCGCTCCTGCCATCTCCGTCACCCCCGGCAATGGGCAGAACGTGGTTGCTCTGGCGTCGGTACCGGCGGACAATGGCTCCGCGATCACCCGCTACAACCTGTATCGCTCAACGACGTCCGGTGGACAGGGTACGACGCCAACCGTGCCGGGGGTCACGCTCCCTTACACTGATACAGGCCTGACGAACGGCACGCCGTATTACTACACCCTGGCCGCTGTGAACGGCATCGGACAGGGCCCGCAAGGTGTCGAAAAGTCGGGCATTCCGTCTGTCGCCAGCGCGAACGTTAAGCCGGGGCCGGGTATCCTTCTTTCTGATGACACCGGTCAGGCTGTGCAAACTGCACGGGGTGGAAATCCACAGGGTTGGTCGAACACCAGCTTCACGTTCTCGCCAGCAACGTCGGTATCGAGCCAGCGCAATGCGGTTGTGGGGCCTGACGGCGTAACGAAAGACGCCAGCACGCAGACGTTCACAAACACTGGCGCAACCGGCGGCTATGGTAGTGTCGAATGCGGATCGACTGTCTTTGTGAGTGCGAGCCCCATTTCGGCGTCCATCTGGCTTCGCGGCAAGGTCGGAGGGGAGCTTGTCGTGTTGACGCTGATGACTGAGAAGCACGCTAACACCAGTACGGCGGCTGTTACACTTACGACTGAGTGGGCCAGGTATACTGTTAATCATCCAACCCCGACCTCCGGGACCGGTGCAATTCTTAGCGTCGCCTATCGACCAAACACATTCAACGGCTCCATGTCGTTCGACAGTGCTTGGCCGACCATGGCGCAGTAGAAGGAAAACGACTATGATCCGCTATCTATTCGCCTTTGTTGCGCTGCTCGCCTCCCCGGTGGCGACGCAGACCGAACACATCGTCACCGGAGCCAGTCCGCCCGCGCAGATCAAAATCTGCGCGGAGGACACGCTGGTTTTGAAAAAGGAGCTGGGCCGCGAGTGGGTACGAGCGGACGGCTCGCGTGCTCCTGGTTGGCCCGCATGGAATGACCGCGCTCGATCGAACGCGGCCGGTAATCTGTTCGAGACGGTCGGGGCCACCAAGCTTCGCTTTGTCGGGAACGTCCAGGGCAAGGGTTGGGTCTATGCCCCGGTGAACGCGCGACCTTGCGCCGCTCCGGTAGCGTCAGCGGCGGTTGTGGCACCCGCAGCGCCCGCAGCGCCCGCAGCACCGGCGCAACCCGCAATCCATACCGCGCGCGTCGGCCCTCTGTTTGGGGCGAACTTGTCGGGCGCCGAGGCCAGTGGCGGTGACGCGATCCGACCGTCGCTAGAAGATTGGAAGGGGTATATCGAGCGGTACGGTTTTAAGCTGATCCGCTACCCGTTCAAGGATGACCGGATGACGCCGGCGCGCATCGCCGAGCTCAAGGTCAACGTCGCTTATGCGCGCGGTAAGGGCGTGCCGGTGATCCTGGACAACCATACCTACCGCTGGGATGCGCCGGCCAAGGCGATCGCTTTCTGGACCGGCTTCGCACAGAATTTCCCCGATGACGGATCTGCGATCCTTGACCTCGTCAATGAGCCCCGTGGCTTTGATGATCCGGTGCTGACGAACGACTGGATGCAGTGGGTTCGCGATTCCAAGATCATTATTGCGGGCCTTCGCGCCAACGGGATCAAACATCCGATCGCCCTGGAATGGCCGCAGTGGTCGGCGACCTTCCGCTTCGACAAGAAAGAGGGAGCATGGAAGGCTTGCGAGAGCGCAGGTTGTGCGCTCGATCGTGATACCAACGGCCCCCTCGATCCGCTCAATCGCACCTACCTCAACGGCCATCGCTACTGGGATAAGGGATCCAGCGGCTCCAGCCAGTCGTGCGACATCACGTGGGGCGAGGGCAGCGGCCTCGACGACTTCGCCGCGCAGCTTCGTAGACGTGGCTTAAAGGGCATCATCACCGAGGCCGCATTCGGTGCGCACTTCGGCATTAAGGACAACTGTAAGACCATAGGCAAAAACGCCATTGCCGACATGAAGGCTAATGCTGACGTGCTTTACGGCATCACGTGGTGGGGCGGTGGTCGGGTTTGGCCGGAAAGCTATCTGTTCAAGATCGATGGCAAGAAGGCCACCCGCTACACGATGCCCCTTAATCCGTATCTGATGCAGCTGACGGGTCGCTGATCTAAAATAATTCAGCATGAAAGGAGGTGATGCCCATGACCGGGTACACCGAGTTTCGCCAGTCCGGCCCCTGCCTGATAGCATGGCAGGGGCCGACGCCCGTCGCGCAGATCGCGTGGGATGCCGCTGACAGCGGCTGGTACATCAACTTCTTATTCGTCGAGCAACCACAGCTGCTCGCGCCGCTTCTGTCGAAATTCCGGAAGCTATGGCGCCGCAGCAGTCGCCCGACCCTCTCGTTTCACGCATCCCCCGATAATCAGGTCATCGGGAGGCTTATAGGGATCCTCGGAGCTCAGTGCTCTGCGGGCCTCTATATCATTGTCGACCTGGATCACTCCACCAAAGGATCTCACCATGGGTGACAAGGAAAACCGCGCATACAAGAAGCTCTCGGCTAAGGGTAAGACCGCGTACGGCCGCGATCGCGCGAAGGACGCTTATGCCAATGGCGGCACGTTCAACGCCACCTTGGCGAAGCTGTATGCGGGCCATTACAACGCGATGTGACCTAAGCGCCCGGTTCGAAAGAGTCGGGCGTTTTACCGCAGCAGCAGCGCCTCATCCCCGGGAAGGTAGCGCTCTTCGATCAGGTTCATTGATCGGATCGTCGTCGAGCTTGCTGGGCCCCGATGCAGCCGCCCAGGCCGCGCCGTCTTCGGGTGCTTGCCGCACTCCCCGCACCGGAAGAACCGGGTCATCGACGGCACAGCCTCGGTCCCCGGGTAGGCGTCGACGTTGACCTCCTTATGCCGTCCACAGCCACAGATCAGATCTATAGTCCGGATACCGAGGGACCGCATGGTTCGATTTTAAGTTGTTAAACGTCGACGGAGCGACAGGGCGGCAAATCCAATAAAAGCCGCCTTTATCGAGTCACATTTAACGTCGGCAACGTGTTTCATCACGCGATCGAGGAACCCCCCTCCGTCACAAAGGTCGTTTTCGTCTCGATATTCCGTTGACCACCAATTAAATTGGCGATGATCCGTCTCGATCGGTTTGAAGTAGCTAATATTGTCATGACGTGAATCGTTGGCAATCCGGTCCATTACGAGCTGCACAGCGGCAGCGTCTCCCTCCAACGCCTGTACAAAGCGGGTGCCGTCAAATAGTAGAAGACCGGTGATATTTAGAGAACGGTTTCTGGCGGCAGCAAGGTCGCGAAGGTCGGCCAAGTCTCGCGCCGTGAATCTGTGTTTGGCTCTGCTAATGTAAATAACAATCCGCATTAGGTCCCTCGAACCGAATTGCAGGAGAAACATGTCGATCGACGGGACTCCGGCCGAGAGCAAATTTTCACATTGTTTTGGTTAAAAAGTATTTAACGGCCCCTGATTGAGCTTCGGCAGGGATGACTTACGTCGGTCAGATTGCGTGATCGAGCTCCGATCGTTCCGGTAGCGTGAGTGCCTGTCGGGCAGCGACAGCCATCTCACGAAACGCCGTTTGCCAGGTAGCGCCAGCCTGTTCCCACGGTGTCCGGTCCTCGACCCGCTCCATGCGGCTCTCCCACATGTACGCCGCGACGTGCTCTATAACCGCGTCTTCATCGTTGCTCGTGCAGAGCCGGCACCGTGCAGACATATCAAATCCTTGCAACTTTGTTCCCGTTGCGTTCCATAGAGTGATGCATCGGCAAACGCGAATCACAGTCGACTTAGCGGTCCAGATTTTGCGGTCGACGCTTGATCAGACCAGTTCCGGTCGCGTCGATACCGTAGCCGTTCGCCTGGCGCTAAGATGCCTATGGGGCCACTGTCCCAAACGATGGCCCCTCGTGACGTTCTGGGAAGGTGCGCGGCAAGATAACGAGATCGGCCGTAGCCAGAGCGTGACGGCCTCGTTCAATGGAATCGTGCGCCAGCTGCGCCGATCCGGGGCATATTCCGAGATCAGCAATTTGCAGTAGGTCCGTAAGTGCCTTTGATAACGTCGACTGCAGCGGCGATACGGTGCCAATCCTTTACGGCCACGGGATTGCCGATGGCAGCGACCATCTGATCAACGATATAATCTGGGGTATGTTCGCCGTGTTCGGCAAGGACCACGCAAGCCTGTATCCAGATCTCTCGATTTTCCATCGGCCCACGCGCGCCATCAGCCAATTATGACCACGCTCAGTCGCTCCGTCGTGCCGTCCTTGAAGTGGAGCACCACTCGGTCGGGAAGGACGTCGGCGCGCATCTTTAGTACGCGGCCACGCTCGCTGCGGACCTGGACGATCACGTCAGGTCCAAGGTCACGCTCGAACACGGCGACGTCCTTTGTCTTATCCGCGGCGATCGTATGGACGATCTTGCGTACGCTCACTTGTCGAGGTTACGTCGCTCGATCTCGGCGAGCAGTGCTTCAGCATCCAGGCTGTCTCGTTCGCCATCGGTTTCTCTATAGGCCTTGATCAGGTCCTCATCCGTTGCCCCGACGACTAGTTCACCAATCTGCTGCTGCATGTCGACGATCGCGACTGCCGACATTGGGTCCGCCCACATCGATCCGACCGACGTGTCGATCCCCGGGGTCGGCATGAGCGCGATCACATCCTGCGCAGCCAGAAGCCGCTGCAGTTCGGCTAGGAGGGGTGAAGCAATCAGGGGCTCGGACATATCTCCAACCTAGGCGTGGCCAATCGATTCGGGCAAACTATCTTCGTGAACGGACTGACCGCCTCCATCGTTGGCATCGACGTCCCGAATGAGGACAAGAGCAAGAGCAACCGGCACGCCTGCACGCCTGCACGCCTGCACGCCGCCCCGGCTGATTCCGCTAGGGTGACAGCAATAGATCAAAAACTTCCGCCAACGCGGTGATGCCGGACGTTTTTCTTGGCGGCGGTGCCGGAACGAAGCTATTGGGACGCGTGGCCCTCGGTCAGTCCAGTGATCCCAATGTTTGTCAGCACCGAAGGGCTTGATCCCATCTCGTATCTGTCCGGCCTAACCATGAATGTCCCCACCGCGTTTGCGCAACCGCCTATCTGGCGACCGCGCGGCCTGCCCCGATGGTCGCCGCACTTGAATTCTTGCGAGCCTGCGACCATCGATTACGCGTAGAGCCGCCGGCAGAGCGCCGATCAATCACTACCGATATAGCCGAGCTTCAAGCCTGATGGGCTTTCAGGGCGTCGGCACCCCCCAAACCATGGATACCGGGCCCTATTCGCTGCCGGATAGGGCTTGCTTAAGGGCCTTGAATTATGGACGTCGCATCTGATCACAAGGGGCAGGCGCCCGGCTCCATTCGCCGTTCATTCCTGTGGGCGGCAATCGGTCAGACGGGGATGCTCGTCATACAGTTTGGCAGCTCGGTCGTGCTGGCGCGGATCCTGACCCCGTACGAGCTTGGCGTGTTCGCGATTGCGCTTGCAACGGTCGGCATGATCACCGCGTTTCAGTCGCTTGGCCTTGGCAACTATCTGATCCGTGCCGACGTCGTGGATCGCGATGTCCTGTCGTCGGTCTTTAGTGTCAACATTCTGCTGTCTATCGCTATCAGCGCGATCATTGTCGCATTCGGCCTGCTAGGCCAGGCGCTGTTCAAAGATCCCGGGGTTCAGACGGTGCTGTTCTGGATCGCCTGGACGCCGCTGATCAATGCTCTGTCGCTGGTCCCAACCGGACTGCTCCAGCGAGAGGGAAACTTTAAATCGATCTCAACGATCCGCCTGATAAGTTCTCTGACGGGGACGATCTGCACAGTCCTATTCGCGATCGCGGGCTTTAGTTACATGAGCCTCGCCTATGGCAGCGTCATAACGGCCGTCATGGGTTCAGTTGCGACCTGCCTCGTCGCCCCGCGCCACGTCCAGTTCCGCCTGGGCACCCGTCACTGGCGCGACATCTACAAGTTCGGCTCACGGATGCTGATGATCAATGGCGTCGTACAGATGCAAAACCAAGTATCGAATTTTGCGCTGGGCAATCTTAGCGGGCTGTCGGCCCTCGGTCTCTATTCCCGCGCGAACAACCTTTTCAGCATCCTGTCGGATAACGTGCATACCGTTCTCGCGCGGGTTCTAATCGCCGACTTTGCCCAGATCGCACGCGACGGCGCACCGTTGCGGTTACGCTACCTTCGGGTGCTCGAATTCATGACCGCGATTCTATGGCCGGCCTTCGCCGGCATGGCCGTTCTGGCGGGACCAATGGTTTACATCCTCTACGGCGCGAAGTGGACCGCGCTTGCGCTTCCGCTGGCGGTGCTGTGCTTCAACGGAATCCTGTGGGTTTCGGTTACGATGGCGTGGGAGCTCTTTGTGGTCGCGAAGGAGACCTCGAAACAGGCACGGTTCGAAATTATCCGGGCGACTGTTGGGGTTGCGCTGTTCGTGACCGGCGCACTGTTCAGCCTCACCGGCGCCATGGTGGGCCGCGTCGCCGAAGGCATGTTCGCCGTATTCCTCTATCTGCCGCACATCAAGAGAATGACAGGAAGCCACGACGGAGACTTTCTCCCTATCTATAGACGCAGCGCGGTGGTCACCATCGCAGCGATCTGCCCGCCGCTCCTGCTGATGATGTGGCACGGATGGGATGCCCGGACCCCGTTCGTGCAAGTCGCGATGTCGGTCGTGGCCGGTGGTCTGCTCTGGGCGCTCGCGCTTCTCTACTACCGTCACCCGATCATCACCGAGCTGCGCGGCCTAGCGGCTCGACGCCGGTCCGCCTAGCCAGCCTATCGTCCCGGGTCACCGCCCGACGAGCGTCTTAACCCAGGTCCGCAGCGTGCTCGGGAGCGCGACGCGGAACAGGATTCGTGCCATCACGGTCGGCAGGCGCTTCGCCGGCGCCAGCACCAGCGCCTCTGCAATCAGCCCCTTGATGGCGAGGCGCACGGCGGTTCCAATTATCAATTCCTGCAGCGCTATGCGGTTGTCCGGCGTCATGATGTCGCCATGCGCGTTCAGTGCATCACGGATAAAGCGGCAATCCTCGACCGATGGCTCGAACGGTCTGTAAAAGCACAGCTCGACGAGTTTTGCGGACAGTGCAACTGCAAGCCAGTCCTGCTCCGCCGCGGATAGCTGCGCGCATCCCACCGTGTAGAGGTCCGTCATCGTCGTCGCCTGCTTGATTGCGTCGTACAGCGCGAGATCGAACACCAGATCCGGCACGGTTCGCATGCGCCGCTGCGCCGAGATTGCGACGAGCTGCGCGCACAAGGCCCCCCGGCGCCCGGCAACGACCGACTGGCTCGTAATGCTGCCGTCATGCATTCGGTAACTGCCCAGCGGTTCGGTAAGATTGTGCAGCCGACCGAAGCCCTGAAGCCGCCAATACAGATCGGAATCCTCCGCGATCAGTAGAGGGCGATAGCCACCGGCCGCGTGAAAGCTTTCGGCACGCACCATCAACATCGGCTGAAGCAGGTAGGGCTCGGTTGCAGGGATGCTGAACGGATCAGCGCGCGCGAGATCGCGAAGCCGCGTCAGCGTGCCGAGCCAGCGCCCGTCCGCGTCGATTTGCCGTGCCGCGCCCGCGACCGCAACACAGTCGGGGTTTGCCTCGAGATAGCGGATCTGCCGCTCTAACCGGTCTGGGTTCGACAGGTCGTCGGCATCATGCCGGGCGATAAAAGGGGCGGTGCAGGCCGCAAGCCCCGCATTGAGTGCCGCGACGATCCCACCATTGGCCTGCGTGATGACGTGGATGCGCGGATCCTGTCGCGCGGCTTGTGCGAGCAGTTCCGGTGAATTGTCAGTCGAGCCGTCATCGACGATGATGATCCGGATGTCCCGGATCGTCTGTGCTTGAATGCTAGCCAGGGTCTCGGGCAGGAACCGGCCGGCATTATAGGTTGACATGAGCACGTCGATTTGGGCGGTCAAGGGGGCGTCCTTCATGCGAGTTGCTGGCGGTCGTTGCTCTCGCGGCACGGTCCGGGTCAATGCATAACGGCAAATTATCTTGTTAAGAACTCAGACGGCGAAATCGACCGTCGCTGGCGCGTCAGCCTGAACAAATCCCGTCTTAGTCTCGAGCTATGTAGAACGGCTGTCGGGGCGCTAATAGTCTAGCAGCGCCTCGTCCCCGGGCAGGTAGCGCTCTTCGGTCAGGTTCATTGATCCGACTGTTGACGCGCCGGCCGGGCCACGGTGCAGCCGCCCAGGCCGCGCCGTCTCCGGGCGCTTGCCGCACTCCCGCACCGAACGTGGCCGGCATCTGCCGCAGCGCAAACGCACGAACAATGCTTTTGTAAACAACTCACCCTGCCTCTTGAGGACACCGGATCGTCGTAAGGTCGTCAATACACTGCTAGCAATTAGTATTAATGAAATATTAACCTTTTAACGTCGGTTACGCCGAGATGGTCGGCGTTTTCTATCAGCCCAGAAGGGGACCGAAAATGCGTTATTGGATCGTCGACAAGCCGATTAAGTGATCAGGGCGCCCGGTTCGAAAGAGCCGGGCGTTTCACCGAAACCGCAGCGACCTGTCTGCGGGCAGGTAGAGCGCTTCGGTCGGTTCAACGACTGGATGATTAAGGCGCCGGTTGCGAACTAGTGCAGCTGTGCTGCCTGCAGGCTTCCGACACTAACCCGCGCACGACGTTACGATGTAGTCGGCACTGGTTTGGTTTCGCGACCCCCTCGCCCCCTAGAATGAAATTGTAACTAGTCGCGATCAGTATTTCTGCCATCATTCTCGCATGATGATTCTGTATGGCGTACTCGCGATCGTTTGGGGCCTCCCAATCGCTATTATCCTGGCGACCTCGGTTGGCTATGGTGTCTCTACTCGGTTCGCCCGGTTTATGCAGATACACCTTGGGCTCTGACGCCACCGATTAGAGGCGGTCGCATTCATCGCTGCGGCGACGCCCGTTCGATCATCAGGTAAAGCCTGGGGCTGGACCTTCGCCTGCCTGTACGGCCATCGCGATGATGTGTTTGATAACTGGCTCCGGAATGGCGTTCGCCACGTCAAGCCCGAATTGATCGCGATAAGACCAAGCTACCCAGCCCGAGTACGTAGCGAGCCCGGGTATATCGATTGAGAGAAACCGTCCGACAGTGACCCCGTATTCTGAGCGAATCTTGAAGCCCAGGGTAGACACGTTTTGAATGATTGCCGAATGCTTATCTCCGAGAGACGTTATGAGTACGGCCGGATGACTCATGGCCGTTCGGTTTGAGCACCGCCGATCAAGCGGATTGTTGCCGGCATTAGCCATCGAGCGGCGATAGGTGTTCATGGGGCTATCGTCCGTCAGGGTCGCTAAGATCTGGTTATGTCTGGATTTAACCCCGTCCCGTGGCGCATTGCAAAGGCCCACCGCCCCTTGCAAGTTCTCGTTATGACACACTTGTCACAGCAGCGTTTGATGAACGATCATTCCGCGGATCGGGTTAATGCATCCGCCCGTTGTTAATCGTCTCGACAGCGGCAGCAACACGCGCCCAATCGCCGATCTCGGCTTCGGGGCCCACGATCTGCAGCAAGGTATCGACCATCGGCTCTGATACAAATAGTCTACGTGCCTCGACGATCGTCATCGCCTTAAGCCAAACTTCTCGAGTGCTCATCATAGCCCGAGCTTACGCCGCCTAATCTCGATCGTCAGCGTGTCCGCTATCGGATCGCCGTCATTCCTATCGGTTTGCTCGTCTGCCTCTAGCGAACTACGATCATCGCGGAACTTAGTGACATCGGAATGCACTGACGGTGTGGTCATATCCTAGAACTATGCGCGATTGCCCAATCCGAGCAAGGTATCACGCCCCGCAAAGACACCTTCTGAATAACGTCCAGAGCGGCAGTAGAGCGTCCAGCCGTCGTGACGAAATATTTGGTAAGCTTTAAGCAGCGTCTCCATGACAGGGCTTTAGAATGACGCTTCGAGGCCTTCATCGAGGCCTGAAATTACCGATAGGACATGGTGTCGTTTTGAGGCACATTTACTGCATTCATAGGTCGTTAGTACGTGCTAGGTACAACGAGACGCGAAATTAAGACGTCGAATTTAGGTGCGCGTGGTCTTGCACGCATTCTGTTGGGACAGTTTTTTGCAGACCTTTGGTGCCCCACTTTCGCCGATGCTCGAGAAGTTTGCTTTAAACACAGCCTTGGCAGAGGATGATTGTGCGGCCATAGTGGCGCTTCCCCTTTCGTTACATTTCTACAATCCGGGCAAACATATAATAAAGAACGACGCCACGTCTACGGAATTTCAGGTTCTTGTCTCAGGGTTTGCTATTGCATATAAAGTTACGGGTGATGGATTTCGCCAGATTGTCGGCTTTCGACTACCGGGTGACATAATTAACATTCAGCATATGCAATTTCCGTATAATGATTGCAGCGTGCAGGCGACAGCGTACTGTATGGTAGCCGCGGTAGACGAGACGTTAATCCGCAACTTGACCTGCAAGCGCCCGATCATTTTGAATGCGATAATGGCAAGCGCTCTGATCGAGGCCTCGATTTCTCGCGAGTGGATCGTGAATATCGGACGCCGTAATGCCCGAGCGCGGATAGCGCATCTGTTCTGCGAGCTTGCGAGTAGGCTTGATCCATGCCGGCTAGCAGAAGATCAGCCATTTAGGTTGCCTTTGACGCAGCAACAGATTGGCGATGCTGTCGGATTGACAGCGGTTCACGTCAACAGAACGATCAAGGGTCTGATAAAGGACGGCCTTCTCGAGCAAGACCGCCACCTGATTTCGTCTCCTGCCTGGGACCAACTCAAAAGCGTAGCAGGCTTTAACCGTCGCTACCTCCAACTCGATCAGAAGGCCGCTGCACTCGGACACTCCCAATGACGGATCGAGCGACCGGCGCTGAACGGAAAATACCCGCTGACACGGACGCGCGCATAGCTCGGAGGAAAGCAGCTAGATTTGATAGTTTTCCATTAAAGACTCGCCGCAGCGCGGAAACAACGCTGCTGGAAAGCGTAATGCGAAAGTCTGCACGCTTAAGCCCTATGTCCGCTCTCGCATGGATCGCGCCGATTTGGGTTGGGCTTTTTGTCCTCGACGCTGTGACGGGCCCGCTCTACTCGTTTAATTCAGTGTACCTTGTTCCGCTATGTTTAACGACTTGGTGCTTTGGACGGATCGCTGGCCTCATAGCCGGCACCTCGGCAATTTTCACAACGCTACATTTAAATGGCTTCGCCGATCAAATGTCAGCTAGGGCAACTTCTATTACTGCCGCAGCGGCTGTTTGGAATGCCTCGATGCTTGTCCTCGGAGTGATCTTTATAATCCTTCTTGTAAGCGCCTTCCGTCGAGCGTTCGACCACGAGAGCAGGAACGCGTTGATGGACCCACTCACGGGGCTGGGCAACCGAAGGTCCTTTCAACGTGAGGGCAAGCGACAGGAGTCTTCGGCTGCCCGAGATCGAAGGATCCTATTATGTGGCGTGATAGACTTGGATGGATTTAAGGCGGTAAACGACCAGTATGGACATGCCGCAGGCGATGAGGTGCTGCGTATCGTCGCCCATGCACTCAGCGCGTCCGTTCGGCCTTACGATATCACTGCACGCCTTGGAGGTGATGAATTTGCATTTTGCTTAACAGTTCGAGACGAGGCCGCGGGTGAGCGAAAGTCTAGCAGCATCCATCAGGCGTTGATAGCTGCGCTGGAAACCTCACAGTGGCGTGCAACGTGTAGCTTGGGCGCTGCCACAGGAAGCGACTTTGAGCAGGCCATTCGAATTGCTGATAAGATCATGTACGAAGCAAAGTCGATCAAGAAGTCTACAGTGTCCTAGTGACAGTCAACACGTATATGATGAACTAATAATAAGCGTCCTCGTCAAATCGAAATAGAAAGCGGGCCTTTACACAAGTCTGCTTTAGAGGCGCAACACCTGTTTTGGGTGACCCGTTCTGGTATCTCGCAACGCACACCTTCGCACCATATACAACCAGTGCAACAGCTGAAGCGCGAGCCTCAAACGATCAGTTCATACGGTGAACTTTTCAAGTGTGATCACAATCAGTCAGGCTTAAGTCGCAGCCCAGCTTCCTTCATCGCCACCTGCCCTAGGGCGACAGCGCTCGCGTCTACAAGCGAATCCGCGAGTGTGATGGCCGCTGCGGGGGAAAGGGTCAGCGTGATCCCTGCTCCTTCAAGCCGAACGCAGCTTTTCCAAGGCGTCGCGGTAAAGCACTCAGTATCCAGTACGACGACCATCCATCTCCTATCGTCAAGCCGCAGGTGCCTGAATGGTCTAACGTATCATATTATAGATTGATTATGCGATTTATCTTAAGGGCATAGCGGCGTTGTCTGGATCTCAGCAGCATCCGATGCACAGGCTTGGCGGTCCAAGCCTCCGAGCCATGCTCAGTGAGACAGCTAACGGTCGCGTAGACACACCAGCGGTCCGCTCCGCCCTGCGCTGTCTCTGGCATCACTGCCCCGAGCGCTGGTCCGTCGTGATGTTTGGGAGGGCGCGCAGCAGGATAACTAAATCCGTCGGAGGCAGAGTGTGACGGCCTCGTTCATCGGCATTGTGCGGCAGCTGCGTCGATCGGGCGCATATACCGAAGCCAGCAACGCGCGGGCAGCATCGGCAGCAAAAATTTGCAGTTAATCGACTTTAACCCCATGAAGTTGCGATTACTAAACAGTTCTAATGCATAAATGCCCTTGTCGAAAGACGAGCACTTTTAAATTTGGGGGTTCAAATGCGCTACTGGCCAATCGGCAAGCCCATTCGCGGGTAATGCTGTCATCAGCTCGGGAATAACCATTGTCATCATTGACACATCCCGCAGGGTGTAAACAAGTCCGTGACTAGGACAATGGTGAACCTTACAACGGCTGAAGTTAAAAATGCCCGGCTTTCCGAGTCGGGCATTTTTTGCGTTCGCGACCGCGTCATGTTTTTTCGGGCATCTCATCAGTGCAAGCCCGATGAGCAAGGCCAAGTGGTTTCACTGCCTTTTACATAGCGTTGTACGCAGTCTTAAACAGACCGCCTACCATATAACCAATCAAAGGCGTTCGTTACGCCACACTACTGCAACGGCCCTTCGTTGATCGCATCGACAGCCGCAGCAACGCGCGCCCAATCGGAGTGGTGGGGATCATCGCCCATTATATCGAGCAAAGTGGCGACGACAGGTGCCGACTCCAGTACGCCATGCGTCCGGACAACGTCCCACGCCTTCAGCCACACTTCTCGGTCGCTCATCATCGAGCAAGGCTATGTGTCAGCGGCCGATACGGGTAAACTATCTGCACAGCGCAATGAGCTGCCTTAAGGGTCCAGTCTTCCGACGAGTGCTCCAACAGCAATCACGGCCGCAATGAGTGCCCAACCCTCCCACGTTCGCGGCGTCCATCCTATTCCGACAACCTTTGGCTGAAACCATGTTTTTAGATCGTTCATCTTAATTCCATCGATGTCGAGTCGCCGTTGCACAGAGTAATTTAGACCGTCCGATACGAGGGGCAAAACCTTACATCCCCACAATGGACGAACTGACCACCTCCATTGTCGGCATCGACATCCCGGGCGAGGACAAGAGCAAGAGCACCGGCATATGTAGTACGCGCGGTGTTCGCCTGGACCAGCGGTCGCGTTGCGCCTCAAGCCGACCAACCCGTACGACGAGCACACCGTTGCCATCTTCAACGAGCGCGGCATTCAGATGGGCTATGCAAGCGCTGACGGTGCGCCGCTGATCGGCAAGCAGATGAAATCGCCGTCTTCCAGGCGATACACAAAAGCGGCACCGACATCCGGATCCGGTTCGGAGGCGGGGTGCTTACTCTGCCCGACCGGGTCCCCGCTGTTCTAAAACGCCCGCCTCCCCGCAAGGCGCGGCCGGCCCAGCGACTGGTCGACGACCCCATGCATTCTACCCCGACCAACTGGGCCCGAGTTCAGCGCTTAACATTGGTCCTCGAGTGCGGTTTGACGTATGTTTGCAATATGAAGCCCAGCAAGTTCGTCCCGTACTATGAGCGACTGTTAGGGCGAGCGCTTGGGGCTGACGAACGCGACGCGATCACTGAGGCCCGCGGCAAAAGTGTTGGGAAACGGGACGCCGTAAAAGCAATGCGTGCGGCACTGCTCAAGATGGTGCCTGAAGCGCACGCTAAACCCCGAATTTTTGATTTAACTCAACGCTCGGGAGACAACGCACCCGCGTTCCAACCTAGTGAATTTGCACCAGTGGCGGCGCAAGATCCATAGGCACCATCTTCGGCATGGTGAAGTGCATCGGCCAAAAAAGAAGCCACTAGCGGATTGTTAGATGCGTCGGCGACGTGAAGCGCCCATGCGATCGCGGAACGCAAAATTTCTGCGTCGTGTCCAAAGGGCGTATTCATAGGTGGTTTTGTTACAAAGTAGATCGTCAGAGGCCAAGCCATCCTTCGACAATCAGGGTTAAAATCAATGTATGTGCTTTTTGTCAGCGCGTACGTTTGTCGGGAATGCGCGTATTCTCAACTACCCTAGGCATAACTTGGCCGACTAACTGATCCCACGCACAGCAGCCTGCCGTTTGGCATGAGCGGACGCGGCCAACAGATCCTTCGCTGAGGCCAAAGCTGCTTCGGGTGTCATCGCCATAGCGTATCCACCAGCCTCCACTAAAACCGCGCCCTCGACGGCAATCGCAGTGAACGGGTTAATGCGCAGCGTGTCAGCCATTTGTAGACTCCTAACTTATCAATAGGAGAATACATTATCATCGGTCGGCCATCCTCGATTAGATACCGCGTTCACAACATACGTTAATTCATGTAGCTTTCTGTGCGGACGGGACTGATTTTGACAGTTCCGCCTCGTCATCGTGATGCGGCCGTTAACGGACCATGGCGCAGCCGACGAGATGTTGATTGGACAGCGGAAACGCCGCTTCGACTTTTAGCGTGGCAGCAGGTCAATCACATGGATCAGCACCATTCGCCAACACGCTCTAACCAAGGAACCGTATGCTCTCGAGTTCATGGGGTTCGGATCGGTCATTGCGGGGTGGCCTCGGCGATCTCGTCGACGGCAGCGGCAACCTGGAGCCATTCGCTCCACCTGGGCTCCTCGTCGAGACTGTTCACGATGGCGCGGATTGCCGAGCCCGCCTCTCGCGTCCCATAGGTCTCGACGATCGCCATCGCCTTGAGCCAGACTTCTCGGTCAGTGATCATACGCGAAACCTATGCGGGGCCGACCGATTAAGGCAAACCATCCTTATGGACGAATTAACCACATCCATTGTCGGCATCGACTTTCCAAACGAGGACAAAAGCAAGAGCAACCGGCGCATGGAGTGCATGCTTTGCGCGCCGGGCGACGCGGTCGAGCTGCGCCTCGAGCCGGCCAACCCGTTCGACGATAATGCCGTTGCCATCTTCAGCGATCGCGGCACCCAGCTAGGCTATGTCAGGGCCGAGCGCGCGCCGCTCATTGACAAGCGGATGAAGGAAGGCGAGACGATCGCCGTCTTCCAGGCGATGCACGGAAGCGGCGCTTACATCCGAATACGGTTCGGAGGCGGTGTCCCTACCCTGCCCGACCCGATCCCCGATGTGCCGAAGCGCCCGCCTCCTCGCCAGGCGCGGCCAGCGCAGCGACCGGTCTACGATCCCCACGCGTTCTATCCTGACGAGGAAGGACCCGAGTGGGGAGCGTGATCAGCCAAACATATCCCGCTGGACCTCGTAATCGGAGATGCGGAATCGCCGGCTGATGAACTCAATAAGCTGTTGACCTGCTTCGGTCGGAGTCAATTTGTAACCTTTGCAGACTTCACAATGAAAGCTCGCCCTCATTTGACCAGGTTGGGCTGGCGATGAATTTCCCGTTCCTCCGCACGCTCTGCAGGGTTCCTCAAGGTTCGGTAGACGATCGTTCTGGATGCTCATGTCGGAGGTCCTATCTAGCGCCATTGGATCCTCGAAAGTGAGGAACTGCCGCACAACGACAGCATCGACTGATCCGCTCTCCGGTTCAAGGACAGGGCTTTTTGGCAATGCTATCATGCCGGCTATTTGGCCGGGTTGCGCCCAGAGCCTACGCAGCTTCGATTAAACAAAATTGGTTTGGCATATCGGGACAGTTGCTCTACCCCATTCCTTGCCTGCTGACGGAATTCTGTCGGCATCGGCATCACCCCTTACCTTGGGCGGCTCAGGCTGCCCTTTTTTTGTGCGCTAGCTTTGTGAGCGCCCGTTCTAGCCGAACGAGCATGGGTCGGAGTGGGGTGCCTGACCGATCGCTACCCGCTGTTGCTGCCGAGCCAAGGTGCATCCGGCAAGCAGCTGATCGGACAGCGCTGACGCCGCTTCAATGTCGAGTGTGACAGCGAGGCTAGGGCCGTCGATCAGCACCAGCCCCTCATTGGCCGAGACGCATAAAACTTCAGCTCGCAAGGTGATCAGCATGCCGATTCTCCCACCGGCAATCAGCGGCCAGTGGCTGCGGATCGTTCCAAGCATTGATCCACGGCAGCACGAAATTAAATGAACTTGTCGAGTGCGGCTCTCTCGAGAAACAGGGCCCCGATCGAGAACGGCAAGCCCCTCGCGCATATACCGATCGGCCGTGGCTAACGTATGCCTACCGCCAAACGCTGGAACGAGTTACCTCCCGCAAGACCGTTTAGGTTGATGTTTGTTAGGGCTTTATAGCTTGCCCGCCTCAACCTGCGTCAATTTCACAATATCGATCAATGTGCTTTTAAACCACGTCAAGACGGGCGTTTGAGCATTGATCCAGTGATTTCACATAAATTCCTCATGGGGCGCGGACGCGACCAGCTTTCGATCGAGGAAATAAGAATGATCGAAAGTAAAATTTCTAATGTAATTGACGTTCCAGCGCGAGAGCCGTTAGCATGCCGTGGAGAAGAGGTCGTCAAAAGCACACTGCTCCTAGAAGGCTTTGCATCCAGATATAAAAACGACCAGACCGGTGCTCGCCAAGCAGTTGAATTACATGTACCTGGGGATTTTGTTGATCTCCACGCGTTGCCGTTAAAGCAACTTGATCATGACATCATAACTATTAGTGAAGTTAAAGTTGCCACATTTGACCATCAAGATTTAATGGATATATCACAAAAATCGCCCCGCCTCGCAAATGCTTTGTGGTTTAGCACTTTATTAGACGCCGCGATAAATCGGAAATGGATATTTTCGCATGGACGACATCGTGCAGAAGCACGAATTGCAAACTTTTTATGCGAGATATACGTGCGCCTCGACATGGTCGGCCTGGTCACGGATAACGCGTTTCACTTTCCATTGACCCAGCCTGATATTGGCGAGATTACAGGGCTTACAGGCGTTCACGTTAATCGTGTACTGCGATGGCTCCGTAATCGAGGCCTCTTTGTAGTAGACAAACGCCGTATCCAAATCCTTGACTATGACGGACTTGCTAAGCTCGGGGAATTTGACCCGGACTACCTGTTTCCTTCGTTTGCCAGACCAGAGCATGCTCCTTAAACGGAGGAGAGGTTGAGCGGACGCGATGCCGTCTTATAGGCGATGCACGGAAGCGGCGCCTACATCTGGGTGCGGTTCGGAGGCGGGGCGCCGACCTTGCCCGACCCGGTCCCCGGTGTTCCGAAGCGCCCGCCTCCTCGTCAGGCGCGACCGGCGCAGCGACCGGTCTACGATCCCCATGCGTTCTATCCTGATGAGGAAGGGCCGGAGTTCGGAGCGTAGACATAACGGCTTCCCTTTCGCTGCAGGGAGTTTACCTTGCGTGGCGAAACCAAGCGGATGGATTGATTGTGACAGACACTGTTTGGGCAGACCACGAAGCGGCAACTGCCTACCCCGGTCGAACCGAGTGGCGTGATGTTCCGACGGTCGGCGTTGACCTGATAATGGGTCACGCGAGCGGTGGCGGGCTGCTTAAGATCATCCTCGGTGAAACCGCTTACGATCCATCGCCAAGCGCTACGGTCCCATTGATCCGGCCAGTGCTCACCATAGCCGGTACTCCTAATGTCTTCGAAAATATCGGCCGCGCGATGATCAAGATGGCCGAGCAGCAGCGTGAATTGGGAGAGTGATGATCACCACTCAAGGCGCGATCAAGCGGACCTTCGCCGCAGGTGCGATGAGCATTGTAGTCGGTCCCGTCGTTCAAACGCATACGATGATACAAGGGAGGTTGATCAACGAAAGCCCGCGTCCACCATTGCTAGGTGCGCGGCAGTCTCGAGCCGTCCTATTTGATCAATCCCCGAAGATTAAGGACGCGTCGCAAGCTGAAACATTAACCCCAGACGTGGATTATTCCCAGGAAGTAACTACGGCAGCACCACGGAGCCTCCGCATGATCGAGACCGGCAAGCATGCCGCCGCGTTCGCCCTACTGGGGTCAGTTGCTTCGGGGGTTATCCTCCCTTGGCTTCCCCCACTCGATAATCTGACTGTTCGCCTGATCGTTGTCGTCCTCACGATGACCATCGGCTTCATCGTTCTTGCGCGCGCGAACGCTCGCGTAGCGTAACGCCCGTGGAGGTACTGGCAAAGTCTTGGGTCGACCTAGCGAGCATCGTGTTCGGAATCGTCTATGTGTGGGGACTTCACAGGAACGCGAAACTCAACGGTAATCTCGTGTCCTTAGCGACTGGAATGGTGTTCCTTGAGGGCTTGAGCATCGCTCCCCTCATGTTGATGATTCCAGCGTCTTTCGTACCGGCGGTACTAACCTCGGTGGTTGAGTCCAGCCGTTTGACCCTCCTATCCGCAGCGGTGTTGGCGATCCTTGCCATTGTGGGGCCGCGCTGGAACTCGCCAGCGGCGATTGCCGCCACGCCATAGCTCCGCAGTCGAGCAATCCGCCATCGTCGGGGGCGCCGCTGGCATGCCTGTGGGCATATGGTCCGCCCCAGACGAACCAGCCTATCCGCTCCTGCGGCCACTGGTCGTGACGGCGCACTCGCCCCATGCGATTACCCCGCGTCACGCCGCAGCCTCCTGGGCAGCGTGCTCGATCGCCTCGAGCAAGCGGCGCTCGGCATCGTATGCGCTACCCTGCCACTCCCGCACGACATAGACCGTCCCGTCGCGCATCGTGATCCGCAGGTTCGTATAGCTATGCCCCCGGTCCCAGTTCATGTGCGAGACGTCGGCTGCGCGGAGCCATGCGTCATCGATCCTCACCATCGCGGTCTGCTCAGCCACGGGGTGCCTCCGATAACGGCATGTAGACGTGCCAGACATAATGCCCGGCGATGACGCTGACCACGCTGACGGCGCCGTCCGGCACGATATCCCCCGTCCCCACGACGAAGAACTCCTGCGGGCTCAGGCATGGATCGCCTGACAAGTCCGGCACCTCGTACCAGAACCCGATTTCGCCGTTCTCCATGCGGCCTTCTTGCCAGCTGACCAGCAGCAGCTTGGAGCCTGCGGGGACGTAGATACGTATCCGCCCGGCGACCTTGACGACGTGCTTATGAATCGTGCGCTTCTCAGCCACGGGCGCTCTCCAAATTAAGGCCAGCGATCGGGCCGTTGTAGGAGGTCAGCACGATCACCGGGACGTCGTTGAAAGTGCCGCGCTTCATCCATGACCAGTCAGGCGCTCGATCCTCCATGATCGCGTCGACCATCTGATCAACGGCGAAGCGCGACCATGTCGGAAAGCCCTGCTCGATCGCGGCGTTGCACTCCTCCTGAAGGCGGGAGGCTGCGGCGTCGATTTCAGCGTGGGTCAGCACGGGCACTCTCCAGATTGATGACGCAGACGACCCGGCGTTCCCGGGGCTCGTCGGAGTGGTCGACGGTGTAGGTCCGTCCGATCACGGTGTACGTGACCTTGCGGATGTTCACGAGGTCGCCGCGGTCCGGCGCATGGCTCGAATCCGCGACGACCAGGATGCGGTCGCCGAGGTGGAACTCGATCTGATCCTTCATGCTGCAGCACTCCTGCATTTAGGATTAAGGGTGTCGGTCGTCTCTTTCATCCGGATCGAGAAGCGCAGCGTGGTGATGTCGTAACCCCGCGCCTCGAGCTCTTCGATCAGGGAAGGTCGCTGCTCGAGCGCCATCGACGGGAAGGCGTAGCCATGCCGCTTGTCCTCGAGCGCGGATCCCAACACCCGAGCGTCCGGCTTTTGCGCGCGCCCGCCGCCCCAGACATAGACGAGGCTCGGCGAGCAGTGCCGGTCCTCCCTGCCATAGCCGGCCTTCAACTCGCCCGGCTTGGCCGTCGGCGTCCTGTAACGCTTCATGCTGTCGCGCTCCTGTATCGGGGATTGAGGGTGTCGATGATCATGCGGCGAGCTCCACGGCGGCAGGCCAATCGCCCCAGCCATAGGCGGCCTTGTCCTCGGTCGGGTGCTTGTCCGCTCGCGGACGCGATGGCGTGTCCCAGCTGCGGCCGGGGACGCGCCAGAGCAGCCGCCAGCCCGCCGCGCGCAGCGACGCACCCGTCTCGCTCGCAAGGATGTACGTCAGGCCTCGTCGATATCCCTTGGCGACCGCTGCGCGCCGCGCCGCGCCGTAGAGCATCGAACAGCCATTCGGCTCCCCGTCGGTGCATAGGCGGGTGACCTCCATCGTCAGACCATCCTGCAGCGCGCGGGCGACCGGGCGACCGACGACGGCGATGCCGACCAGCGCGCCGCCCTCCCCCGCCAGGCCGTGAAGCCAGAGGAAGCCCGACACCCATCCGTGGTGACGGTGGTGGTCCAGGACGAACTGCCGCGCCTCGATGCGCTGGACCGGCCGGAGGGCGGTCATGCGGCGAGCCTCATAGGAACGATCCCCGGTTGGTTCGCCGCGACCAGCGCTCGAGCGACGGGCGGGCAGACGCTATTGCCGATCGCGCTGATCTGCTCGGCGATCGTGAGCCGGGCCTCAACCCACTTCCCGCGCAGCATCTTCCGGACGATCGGGTCGAGCACATAGCCCTCAGGGAAGCCCTGCGCCCGTGCGAGCTCACGAGGCTTGAGCATACGCAGGCCGATATCGACAATCACATAGGTGACGGCGTCGATCGTGACGGTGACGACCGCGTAGCGCGCCTTCGTCGTGACCACGTCGAGCGGACGATCCGCAGCCTGGCTCTGTCCACCCTCCCCGTAATATTTGACGAGGAACGCCGCGGTCAGCACCGCCCGGTCAAGCATCTCCGGCGGCAGGTCACCTTCCTCGATAAGCGTCGTCTCGATGACGCCCTGATGCGGTCCGCGCGTAGCAATAGTGCTGACCGGGTCGCGCATGTCGTGGCCTGCGTTTACCGACCCGTCGGGGTTGCTGTTGAACTGCGCCATGTGTGCCGCGACGACCGAGTGATGCTGCCCGCCGGCGCGGGCAGTCTTTAGCGGCTCCTCGGCATCACCGCCGCCGCCCGTCTTATTGCTACCGTTGAACGTCGACAAGAATGCACCGACGATCGCCTGCTTGGATTTGGTCTCGACCGTCTGCGCTGGCGTGTCTGGGCTGGTGGCATCGTTGCCCGTCGCGAACTTCGACAGGAATGCCGCAGCGACGCAGTTCTGGTCCTTGCTCGATGCCGCGATCGTGTGGTGAGGATCTTCGATCGATCGGGTCGCGCCGCCATGCTGGCCGTAGGTGACAAACGGCGCGAGCGTCGTCTTTACCAGCGCATGCTTGGCCGACGAAGCCATGACGGTGCATAGCGGATCGGCCAACGACTTCGGCCGGCTGTCCGCGTTGAACTTTTCCAGATGGGCTTCGACTAGCCCCAGCGGCATCGCGCCGGCGGGGCGGGTCGGGTTACCGTTCCCGGTGACAGTCGGCATCTCTTTGTCGATTGGCGACCCGGTGCTGCCAGTATGAAACTTCGTGACGTGCGGCGCGGTCGTCGAATTCACTAGGTACGGCTTCCGCTGCATGACGTAGCGCACGACGCCGCGCGCGATACGGCGCTTTGTCGCCTCGGCGAGCTCGCGGTCCCGATCGAAGATCGAAGGACACGGGATCGACCAATCGATGCAGCTGGCGGCTGTCAGGTATGGCTGCAGCTTCCCGCTGCGCACGCCCGGCGTGTCCGGCGCGCCATGCGTCACCGCCGGCTTCACAATAGGCAGGCCATCACAGCGCATGACGACGTAAAGCCGTTTCCGGCTGGTCGGCGCGCCAAAGTCGCACGCCTTTAGCACCCACCAAGTCACCTTGTACCCCTCGCCGCGCCACTGGCGGACGAGGCGCTTGAACGCCTTGCCTTCCTGCCCCTTGATCGGCCGGTTGTCAGCGTCGAGCGGCGCCGCGTATTCGAACTCCTCTACGTTCTCCAGGTACGCGACTGTAGGCCGCACATCGCGAAGCCAGGGAAGCACCTCGTCGGCCAGTGACCGGATGCTTCGGTCCTTCACCGGCGCGCCCTTTGCCTTGCTGTACTCTTTGCAGTCGGGCGACATCCACATGCCCGCGACGGGCTGCATGCGCGTCACTGCGAGCGGCCAGGCGGCCCGGATGTCCTGACAATAATGAATAGTGTCGGGATGATTGGCCTTATGAATCGCGATCGCCGACGGGCTGTGGTTGAGCGCGATGTCGACGTCGCGGCCTATCGCCTGCGCGATACCGGTGCTGGCCCCGCCCCCGCCAGCGAAGCCATCAATGAACAGTCCAGTGGCAAGGAAGCCTGAGGCGAGGCTCATGCCGCACCCTGCAAATTAACTGGAATGACGCTCAGGCAGTTTTCCATTTCGCACCCTTTCGCTCGGTGGAAACAGCAGAGGTTTTCTGGTATACTCGCGTCAGAACCGCAGAGTTCTGCCGTGTCGGGTTAATTGACAATTAACCAACCCCGACCCTGCGCAAACGGCGCAATTCCGCGCTTGGCACGACCGTTGCTAGGTTGCGGCAATGTGGAAACGCTTTTGCCGCCTGTTCGTGATCAAGACC
>Ga0265798_10001690_pt1 | contig 33791 bp, 25 predicted proteins | sample P3T30metagenome_FD_192430 | JGI IMG/M metagenome (GOLD analysis project Ga0265798, IMG submission 192430) | Plant litter microbial communities from East Loma Ridge, Irvine, California - P3 T30 | ecosystem: Environmental > Terrestrial > Plant litter > Unclassified | place: USA: California... | reverse complement strand
CCTTCTGGCCGATCACCGACACGTCGACCGGCACCTGGCGCCAGCCGTAGATGGTATAGCCTTCCTCGATGATCGCGCTTTCGACGATCGTGCGGCACGCCTCCTGCGCGCCGAGATCGGTGCGCGGCAGGAAGATCATCCCGACCGCGAGGCGGTTGGGCATCTGGCGATGGCCCGAGGCGGCAACCGCATCGTCGAAGAACTTGAGCGGAAGATCGATGTGCAGGCCCGCGCCGTCGCCGGTCTTGCCATCGGCGTCGACCGCGCCGCGATGCCACACCGCCTTGAGCGCATCGATCGCGGATTGCACGACTCGGCGCGACGGCGTGCCATCGGCTGCGGCGACGAGACCGACGCCGCACGCGTCGCCCTCGAATTCGGGGCGATACATGCCGTGTTCGGCGAGGCGGAGGCGTTCGGAGTCCATGTTGGTCATGCCAACCAATCCTTCTTGTCGGTATAGAGCAAGGCGCGTTCGGCGGTTGCTCGTAGAAGATCTGCGGCGGCAACCGCCTCGGTGAGCTTCGTGAAGCGGGCTTCGCTAGTCAGCGGATAATCGTGCACCAGGCGATTGCGCAGTTTGACGACGGCCATCCAGCTCTCGGTGTCAGCAACGATCTCAAGCGCTTCCATGCGGTTAGTGACGTCGCGCGCATACAGGTCCTTGGTGTCCACGTCGCGCAGCCGAAGGATGGTGCGAAACAGGCGCATCATCTGGTCTTCGAGCTGTTCAACCGTTTTCAGTAACGCCCGTGAGCCGACCCGGCTCGATCGTCCCATCGTCTCGAAAGCCGCGACGTCTGACGGGGCAGCTCCCAGCAACGCCGAGTCTTCGTCCAAGGCCACGAGCAGCGACCGGATGCGCTCGCGGATGATCGGGAGGATGTCACTCTCGGGCGGCGTCACAAGACGATACCATCACGATACGCGACGCGCTCGAATCCGCGCGGTATTCCGCCACGGACCGTGAGCACGACGTCGACCTTCTGCGGGTCGATCCGCTCGAATAGCTTTCGTTCAAACATCGATCGCGCCTGCGTTTCATTGGTCAGCGCATCGACTTCGATGTGAAGATCGATATCGCCGCCCCGTAGTCGATCATCGACGCGACTACCAAACAGCCGGACAACTGCACTCGCGCCAAACACGTCGTTGGTAGCCGTCTTGATGGCCGTTACCTCATACGGTTGTAGCCTCATGCCGCCTTCCTCGCCGCGCTCGCTTTCGCCTTGAGGAACTTATGCATCGTCGCCGCAACGTCACGCCCGTCGCGGATCGCCCACACCACCAGCGACGCGCCGCGCACGATGTCACCTGCCGCGAACACGCCGTCGAGCGAGGTCATCAGCGTCTTGTTGTCGACCAGCACCGTGCCCCAGCGCGTCACGCCAAGCTCGGGCGCGTCGAACAGCCGCGGCAGATCCTCGGCGTCGAAGCCCAGTGCCTTGATGACGAGATCGGCCTGCAGATCGAACCCGCCCTCGGGATCGATCTCGGGGGCGCGCCGACCGCTCGCATCGGGTGCGCCGAGCCGCATCGCGCTCGCCTTCACGCCAGACACGCGGTCTTCGCCGACGAAGCTTTCGGGTGCGGAGAGCCAGACGAACTCGACGCCTTCTTCCTCGGCGTTGTTCACTTCGCGCTGCGAGCCCGGCATGTTGGCGCGGTCGCGGCGGTAGAGGCACTTCACCGAGGCGGCATCCTGACGGATCGCGGTGCGCACACAATCCATCGCGGTATCGCCGCCGCCGATCACGACGACATGCTTGCCCGCCGCATTGAGGCTGCCGTCGTCATACGCGGGGACGGCATCGCCGAAATTCTTGCGGTTCGAGGCGGTGAGGAAGTCGAGTGCATCGACCACGCCGTCACGCTCGACGCCCGGCGCCTTGATCGCGCGCGCCTTGTACACGCCGGTCGCGATCAGCAGCGCGTCATGGCGCTGGCGCAATTCGTCGAGCGTCGCGTCGCGGCCGACCTCGAAGCTTTCGTGGAACACGATTCCGCCCGCCTTGAGCCGCTCGACACGGCGCGTGACGACGGGCTTCTCCAGCTTGAAACCGGGGATGCCATAGGTCAGCAACCCGCCCGCGCGATCATAGCGGTCGTAGACGTGAACGTCATAGCCGTTGCCGCGCAGATATTCCGCTGCGGACAGGCCAGCGGGGCCAGCCCCGATCACGCCGACCGACTGCCCGCGCGCGGGGCCGACGACGAGCGGCTCGACCCAGCCTTCTTCCCACGCGGTATCGGTGATGAACTTCTCGACCGCGCCGATCGTCACCGCACCATGGCCGGAGAATTCGATCACGCAATTGCCTTCGCACAGCCGGTCCTGCGGGCAGATCCGGCCGCAGATCTCGGGCATGGTCGAGGTTGCGTTGCTCAGCTCATAGGCTTCGCGCAGCCGCCCCTCGGCGGTCAGGCGGAGCCAGTCGGGGATGTGATTGTGGAGCGGGCAATGCACCGAGCAATAAGGCACACCGCATTGCGAGCAGCGCCCGGCCTGTTGCTCGGCATCGGGGACCGCATAGCGATCCGCGATTTCCTGAAAATCCTCCGCCCGGAGTTCGGGGTCGCGCTTGGCCGGATAGGCCTGATCGCGATCGACAAACTTGAGCAGTAAAGAGTCCGCCATGCACGCATCCTTTCGAGAAGGCGGCGCATATCGTACTATTATGTCGCCGTCACCGCAAAACCGACGTAAAGGTCAGGAACAGTGACCTATAAAATGTCATTCGGTGGGTGATGTCCGTCAGGACAAAGTGTTTGCACCCGCAAAGGGACCGATCCGGTTCTAAAGTGTCGAAAGCCATGCCAGTGCAATTGCGCCAGCAATGATGCGGTACACCGCAAACGGAACGAACCCATAGCGCGTCACCACGCCGATGAACCACTTCACCACGAGCAAGGCGACCACGAACGACACCGCGAACCCTAGCGCAATTGCGCCAAGCCCGATGCCCTGGCCGCTCATCATCTCATGGCGGTTCTTGACCAACTCGAGCGCCGTCGCCCCCAGCATCGTCGGGATCGCGAGGAAGAAGCTGAACTCTGCCGCGGTCCGCCGCTCGACCCCGAGCGCGAGCGCGCCGAGGATCGTCGCACCGGAACGACTGACGCCGGGGACCATTGCCAGGCACTGCAGGAACCCGATCCCGATCACCTTCGGCAGCGGAATGTCGGCGACCCCGACGATGTTGCTCTTGGGTGCAAGGCGCTCGACCGCGATGATCGCGAGCCCGCCGACGATCAGTGCGATCGCAACCACCTCGGCATTGCCGAGCAATGCCTCGATCTGCTTGTGGATCGCAAGGCCGATCACCGCGGCGGGCACGAACGCGACGAGCACGTTGCGAACGAACAGCAACGACTTGGGCTCTCGTTTCATCACGCCCATGCCGACCGCCCAGAACGTCCTCCAGTAGAGCGCGACGATCGCGAGGATCGCCCCCAGCTGGATGATAACGTTGAACGCACCCCAGCGTGCGGCGTCATAGCCGAGCAGCTTGGTCGCCAGGATGAGATGGCCGGTCGAGGAGACGGGCAGGAACTCGGTGACCCCCTCGACGATGCCGAGGAGGATGATGCTGATGATCTCGTTCACGAAAGTCCCCTTCTACCGCCCCTGGCGCGCTTACCGCCCCGATCGCGGCCCGTGCCTCAGGCCGCGGCAGCCATAGAGAAGCGCCCGCCCTTGCGATACCGCACGAGCCAGGTCGGCGCGACTGCGTCGAGCGGCGTCGGCGTGATGCTCAGCGCCGCAAGACCATTCGCGCCGGGGGCCACGACGTTGTCCTGCGCCAGCATCCGCCACTGATCCTTGGTGATCGGTGCACCGGGCAGGAACCCGAGCCCGGCGATTGCCGCCCCGATCGCATCGGGCAAGTCGACGATCCGGCGCTTGTGCCCGGTCGTCTTGGCGATCCAGCGCACCAGCGCGCCCATCGTGATCGTGTCGGGTCCGCCGAGTTCGAAGGTTTTGCCCGCGGCCAGCTCGGGATGGTCGATCGCGGCGACGACCGCCTGCGCGACGTCACCGACATAGACCGGCTGGAATTGCGTGCCGCTGCGCAGGACGGGAACGACCGGCGCACTGCTGATCATGCCGGCGAAGCGGTTGAGAAACTGGTCCTCGCGGCCGAATACGATCGACGGGCGCAGGATCGTCGCGCCGGGGAAAGCGGCGCGAACCGCTGCCTCGCCATCCCCCTTGGACCGACCATAGCCCGATTCGGACGCGCTGTCGGCACCGATCGCCGACATGTGGACGAGCGTGGCAACCCCCGCGCGCGCCGCCTCGGTTGCGACGGTCTTTGCGCCGTCGACCTGGATGCGCTGGAAATCACCGCTCAGGATCCCGACGAGATTCACCACCGCGTCGGCCCCTGCGACCGCACGCGCGATCGATTCGGGCTTGGTCACGTCGACCGCGACGAATTGCGTCTGGCCCAGGCCGCCCTGAGGTTTCAGGAAAAACGCCTGCCGCGGATCGCGTTGCGCAATCCGCACGCGTGCGCCGCGTTCCAGCAGCGCCTGCGCCACATAGCGGCCGAGGAAACCCCCGCCGCCGATCAAAGTCACCAGCTTGTTGTTCATCGAAAGCGCCTTCTCGAATGTCGATCTGTCCTCTGCCTAGCATCGTGCGTGTTGACAAGACCAACGACGCTCCCCTAAGGCCCGCCACCTACCCAGTGCCCGGATGGCGGAATTGGTAGACGCACCAGCTTCAGGTGCTGGCGATCGCAAGGTCGTGGAGGTTCGAGTCCTCTTCCGGGCACCAGTCTTTAGACTACTCCACCTATGGTAGCGTCACTGTCGATCGCGACGGGCTGCTGGCGTGGCGTTGTCTTGACTTGTTGGAAAATGTTGCTCAGATGTTCTCGCCGCAGAGATAGCGGGGGCGGCATGATTCAGATATCCGATACCGAGCGGCGGCGCGCTTTTTCGGTTTGGTTACGGACCGGGAGATGGCCGACCGTCACCCCGTCCGGCAACGTGGAAGTCAAATTTAACCCTTGGCATGATCCGGCAGATGGACGCTTTACGTTCACTGGTTCGGGGCGTGCTTACGGGCGAAGTGATGGGAACGGGTCTTCTGGCGACGGGAGGTCGGGTAGCGGCGGCAGTCCTACGCCACGATCGGCAGGAGCGCCGCAATCTCGAACTCCGGAAAATCACCACAAGCCCAGCGCGGCTCCAGCGTCCAACTCCCAAAGCAAGATTTTGCGGCCAACGGCGCCATTGCTGAGAGCCGCCAAGCCAAACCTTAACCCCAAGAATGGCTCGACTGGTGCAGGATTCACAGGTGGCGGCGGCGGTCGTTTCGGCGGTGGCGGGGCTTCATCGAGCGAACTCTGGACCGATGATCCTGTACAACAGCGGCAAGTGTCAGGCAGCACCGTCGCAGCCAGAATACAACAAGCAGGAGACTCGCAGGCAAGGATTGAAGAACGGCCCGGCCTTCTCAATGTCGCGCCACCCCTGCATCGCGAAGTTCGCAACGGTTACGAATACCAGATCGATGACAAAGGGCGAACGCGCAACGTTTCCGGTGCACTTGTACTGGCCGGCAAGCAGGAGCGGTCCCGCACGGCACAGGCGCAGGCAGGCGGCAAAGAGCGGCAGCCTTCAGATGATGGCGGTCACTACATCGCCGCGCGATTCAATGGGCCAACCGAGGCGTTCAATCACTTCGCACAGAATGCCAATTTCAATCGCGGCGGTTATCGCGTGCTTGAGGATGAATGGGCGCGAGACAGGCGCACCGGGCGAACCGTGACGGTCAAAATCGTTCCGCGGTTCGATGGCGGGTCGGTGCGCCCATCGGTGATCGATGTGTGGTGGACGGTCGACGGTGAAGAAAAGAGTGCGAAATTTCCCAACAGACGATCGGAGAGAAATCGTGGCAAATGACGAGGCCAATGCCCTGCTCAACGAGATCGGACAATTGCTGGCGGCAGATCGGGAATATCCACTAGAACCCACACTGCTTTATGCCCAGCTCGATGACAACATGGTTGGAGAATCGATCTTCAAGGAACTAGGCAATCAAATCCTGTATCGTCGGCCAATAAATGCGAGGCTATCTTTCGCGCTGCTTGAACTGTGGGAAACGCAGGAGGGCGACGAACGGTGGATGGAGCTCGAGTATCTGTGTCACGACGGTAGGTTTGAGGTAATCTATATCTACACCGACGAGATTGATCCCGACGAGGATGTCGTCGCGCGTCGCGCGCGTGCGGTTCAACGGCGTTTTGGCGATAAGCCGATTGTCTATCCACCCTGGCCACCCCAGGATGAGACACTGGATTATAATCTGTAGGTAGCGGGCCGTCGGATCGCTCGAAATAAACTCTTATAAACTAATGTTTTAGTAAATGCATCTGTCATCCCGTGAGGCAAAAGAATTTAAGATATTCTTCAACCTAAAACGAATAAACCACTTTTAGACTGGATCACAGAGTCGGTATATTGAACTTTTGGTAAATGTTACTTAGGAGGCGTTCCCGCAGAGATGGCGGGGGCGGCGTGATCCAGATATTCGATGTCGGGCGACAACGGGCTTTTCTAGTGAGTTGCGGACCGGGAGATGGCCGACCGCAACCATTGCCGAATTACCGACACGATCGACTCGTTTTTTCCGCGGGGAATACGCCCATGCTGATCCATGTCGCTGTGGGCTGATGCGAGTAAGCAAGCGGCTCCGCGTGATCTTGAGCGTGTTGACGGATCGATCGGGGGCAACGTCGGGTTGGCGGCGGTACCTGGGACAACGCTGGCGATACTTCCGCCTTGCGCCGATTGCGCGCGCTCCAAGCGCTCGTACTGCAACAGCCACTGCAGATCGGCTGGATAAAAAGACCTTTGTGTCCGACAAGCCTTGGAAAGCCTATAACGGCACGGCCACGGGCGCCCGCCCGGGCTTTGTGCCAGCGTTGACGCGAACCCTTCAGGATGGCTCGAAGCAATCGGTCAAATTTGACGGCGTGCAAGGCGAAACCTTGATCGACAGGAAACGGTCCGTCAGTTCAGGGCCGCGGGCCAAAGCACAAACATTCCGGCAGTCCGACGTTTTATCACAGCATAATGTTGTTGCTGTGTGGGAGGTTCCCGACAAAAGGCAGCTAGTCGTAGCCAGGAGGCTACTGAGAAAACTAAAGGTCGGCAACATCAGGGCGAGGATGGTGGAACCATGATTGCCATTCAAGTCGCGCGCATGATCGCCCATTTCTCCCTCTTTCTCGACCTCACGGATGACGACACGCTGGATCCGGACGAGGCGGTCCAAATGATTGAACTACTGGGCGCGGACATCCAGGCGCTGGATAAGCCGTTCTTGCGCGAAGTGGTCGATGCGTTCGCCATCATTGCTCCCGAGTTTACAGGAGTAGCGGAACAGTTGGTGCGGGATATTCCCTATCACTTCTACCTCGAGGAAGAACTGGCGGCTGACGATCCCGAGCGGCTGGCGGAGTTGGAGGCAATACGCGACGCGCGCGACTAAGTGCCGACCGCAACGCCGCAACGCGATCACGGCTGATCCACCGCCTCTGCCGCACCGAGCAGCGGCTGCATCGCGAGCAGAGCCTGCGCACGGTTGGTGACGCCGAGCTTGCGAAAAATCGCGGACATATGCGCTTTTACGGTCGCTTCGGTGATGCCGAGGTCTCCGGCGATCTGCTTGTTCAGTCGCCCGTCGGCGAGTGCGAGCATCACCTTCAGCTGGGCACCCGACAGCGTCGCGATCAGGTCGCGGGCCGAGCGGGTGGGCCAATGGCTCTTGTCGATCGATGGGAAGACCGATGTGCCGGCAGCGATGTCGCGGAGCGCGGCGGTGAGTTGATCGAGCGGCCAGCTCTTCGAGAGGAAGCCTATTGCGCCGAGGACCTGGGCCGCCTCGATCACCGAAGGATCGCGGATGGACGAAACGAAGGCGATCGGAGTCTGGCCGAGGACGTGCTGCAAATGCAGAAGGCCCGAAAAGCCGCGCGAATCGGGCAGCATGAAGTCCAGCAAGACAAGGCTGTAGCCTTTACGGCGAAGCGCAATCGCCCGATCGGCTTCTTCGATCGAACCGGCAGTATCAATCGCGACCCCGGGGATGGCAAGTTTGACCGCCAGCATCAGCCCTTCGCGCGTCAACGGATGATCATCCGCGATCAATACATGTCCTGCTGTCATTCTGGTGTGCGCCTCCTGGATAATGTCTCGTTTCTGCGCCGCTTGTGCCGTGTGCTGCTCCAAGCGTATGAAAGTCCTCTATCAAGATCAACGGTTTCGAACGGGGGCCTCAGAGATTTACGTGCGCGGCTTCTCTGTTCTTGGGCTCGTCGGCACCATGTCCCGGGTGACACCCGCCCTGCGGCAATTGGTTGCACACGGGCATTGCGTATCGTGTGCCAACACGATGGTGGAGGCGCTTGCCCATGCGCAGCGCTTGCCTGATCTCGTGGTCGTCGATCTCGCGTTGCAGGATGGCTCCGCGGACGAGATTATCCGGGCAGTACGCGCGCTGCCGTCGCCTGCGGGGGATGTTCCCATGGTGGCATGCGCAGGGGAGCCGGCCGATCGGGGCGGCCTGTTCGATGCGGTGCTGTCCGACCACCTGGATCCGGCGGCCATGACGGCCGCGATCATGCTGTGGAGTCCGGTCGGATTGCTGGATGGCATCACGCGGCTCGCCGAGGTGTTCGGGGCGAGCGAGATCGACGCGCTGACCGTGCGCTTCCGGACGCAGCTGGCCCAAGGGGTCGTCGCGCTTGATACGACTCCGGACCGGGGTGCTGCGCATCGCATCGCCGGAATCGCCGGCACATTGGGGTTTGCATCGCTCGGGCAACGTTGGCTGGCGGTATCGGAAGGCGATGGGACGATGTGCGAGGCCGCGCGCCGGGAATCCCGCATCGTACTCCACGCGCTTGCCCGTGCGGCACAGGCACGCGGTCTTTACTAAACCTTGGCAGGCCGACGAAAGCTTGGGGCTGTCCGGGGAGGGGATCGTGATCGAAAGGAATACCAAACCGCGCCAGTACCTTAGACTTTGGTCGCAGATCGATATGGCCGTCATCCACAAGTAGTATCCCGTTAACCCCGCTGAGCTTGAGTGGCTTCACCGCAACGGTGGGTAGCAAGCGTGCAAGCAGGGAATGGCAGCAACGGTGGGATTGGACGCAAGGGGGCGCAGTGCGTCACTGCGGCCGTCGCCTTGCTCGCCGCGTCCACCGCGATTGCCGCGACTCCGGCCGGCACGCCGATCGCCAACACGGCCACGATGACCCGGACCACCGATGGCGGCGTGGAAGCGCTCACGTCCAACACCGTCACGTTGACCGCCGCTGAAATCCTCAACGTGACGATCACCGCCGGCCAGGCGACGGCCACGACGCGGAACGGCGAGACCGTTGCGGTCGGATTCGTCCTGACCAACACCGGCAATGGGCAGGAAGACTATCTCGTGTCCATCGACAGCGGGGCGGCTGGTCTCTCGCTCGACCGGCGCGCGATCGATAGCGACGGGGACGGCGTCTATTCTGCGGCGACCGACCAGATGCTCGCAGCGGGGGCAGCGGTACCGCTTACCCCGGGCCAGACCGCTCGCGTGTTCGTCCTGCTCGACGGCGCACAGGTTGCGGCCGCCACCGCGATCACCGCGATTGCCACCGCGCGCACCGGCAGCGGCGCTGCGGGTACGGTCTACCCGAATGGCGGCGACGCGGGCAGCGATGCGGTGGTCGGCCCGACCGGGGCGACGGCGAGCGCCACGACACAGTTTGCCGTGACCGAAGGCGTGCCGACGCTGGCCAAGACGCAGAGCGTGCTCGCGCCGGATGGCAGCGCGCGCGCGGTCCCCGGCGCGATCGTGACGTACCGGCTTGTTGCCAGTTTCCCCGGTGCGGCGCGCGGCGTGGTGATCGACGATCCCGTACCCACGGGCACGGCGTATGTGCCCGGGAGCCTGCGGCTCGACGACGCAGTGTTGTCCGACGCGAGCAGCGACGACGCCGGCAGCGCAACCGCAGCCGCGATCCGCGTCGCGTTGGGCGACGTCGCCGCGGGAAGCCGCAGCATCCAGTTCAGCGTGAAAATCCAGTGAGGAACAGACCGATGTACAAATGCCTATGCGTGGCCGTCGTGGCCGCAGCGACCCACGTTTCCCCCGTACATGCGGCAGGGCCGTTGCAGGTCGAATCACGCGTCCTGACCGAACAGAAGACGCGCGCGGCGGACGGCACGGTGCGGGTCGCGCTGGTTCCCGCAGGCCGGATCGTTCCCGGTGACCGCGTCACCTTCGTGCTCGCCTATCGCAATACGGGCACGCAGCCGATCGGCAATGTCGTACTCGACAATCCGGTCCCCAAGGGGATCGCGTATCGTGCGCCCGCCGCCACCTCCGCCGCGCCCGACCTGTCGGTCGACGGCAAGACCTATGGGCCGCTTGCGAGCCTGCGCGTCGCCACCGCAACCGGCACGACGCGCGCCGCGACCCCTGACGATGTCACCCACGTCCGGTGGCGGCTCGAGCGTCCGATCACGGCCGGCGCGCAGGGCCAACTCGCCTTCGATGCCGTCCTGCGATGATCCAGCACGCCGTCAACCACCAGAAAACACCGCGTAACCAGGGAGTATACAACATGTTTCGGAACAGGGTTCGAACCTTGCTGCTGACGGGATCGGCCGCCGTCGCCAGCATCGGGACCGCACACGCGCAGACTGCTGCGCAAAATACCGCGGCGGGCACGAGCATCAGCAATACCGCGTCGGTGACTTATACCGTCAACGGCACCGCGCAGACGACCAATTCAACCACCGCCACCTTCCTGGTCGATCGCAAGGTCAACTTCACCGTCATCGCCGACCAGGGCGGGACCAAGACGCAGGTCAATCTGGCTCAGAACGATGCCGTCACCAAGTTCAAGGTGACCAACACCACCAACGGCATCCAGGACTTCTTCCTCGATCCCGGCCAGTCGCTGATCGCAGACGGGCTGGTGACCGGGATCGACGATTTCGAGATGCTCAACCTGCGCGTGTTCGTTGATTCGAATGACAACGGCGTTTACGACCCGGGCGTCGACACCCGGAGCTACATCGACGAGCTCGCGCCCGATGCGTCGGTTGCGGTGTTCATCGTCGGCAACGTGCCCGGGTCGGGGACATTCAGCCAGGCAAACGTCAACCTGCAGGTGATCGCTGCGGCGGGTGGCCAGGCGAACACGCGCGGCAATATTCTCGTCGCCGCCGATCTCAATACCGATGCCACCGTCGATATCGTTTTTGCCGACGACGACAGTGACGGTATCGGCGTCGATCTGCTGCGCAACGGTCAGGGCCGCGCTTATGCCGCCTATGAGATCGGGACGCGCAACGTCGCGCTGACCGTGACCAAATCTGCACTGGTGTTGTCAGACGGGGTCAGCCTGCTCGATCCAAAGGCGTTGCCGGGCGCAGTCGTGCAATATTGCCTGCTCGTCCGCAATGCCACGCTCAACGCGTCCGCCAATGGCGTCCAACTCAATGACATCGTGCCCGCCAACACGACCTATGTTCCGGGGTCGATCACGATCGGTGCGCCAGGCGGTACGTGCGTATTGCTCGGGTCGAGCGAGGATGACGATGCCGACGACGCGACCGAGACCGACGGCGTCACTGCGTCGTACAACAGCACCAACCGCAACATGAACGCCACCCTCGGCACCGTCGGCGGCGGCGGGCTGGCCGCAGTCGCGTTCAAGGTGACGATCAACTAGCCGCCCTCGCGCCCACCACTACAGGAGAAGTGTCCCTCCGGCGCGCGAAACCCGCGCGCCGGGGAACGCCCCGCCATGTCCAGATTCAGGCATATCGCGCACCTTGGCGCCCTCGTCGGGCTTGCCGCTGCCGTCTCCGCGACGGCGGCTGATGTGACGCGCATTGCCAATACGGCGACGCTCGGCTTCGATGCCTCGAGCGGCCGACAAACCGTTTCCTCCAATACCGTGGCGCTCGACGTCACCCGTACCAAGCGTCCGACGTCGCTCAGTTTCCGCCTGTTACCCGTGGGGTATCAGTTGACCGGGCTGAAGTGTGAGACCGACCCGCTCAAGTTCACCCCTGCGCCGATCGACGCCGCCACGCTGGCGACTGCGCCCAAGGTGGCTGCGATCGACGTCACCTCGCCGTTAATCCTGGTGCTCGACAATGTGGGCGGGAACCGCGACCCCAAAGTCCGCGAGACCTCGCATATCGCGGTCACGACATCGACCGCGCGAGGCGAGATCGATCTGCTCGAAACCGGGGTCGACACGGGCGTTTTCGCGGGCGGCGTTCCCGAACGCGGCGGCGGCACCGATGAAACCGCGGCGTGCGACGTCACGCGCGGGCGCGGTGTCAATTTCACGCTGTCGTTCAGCGAAGACGAGTTCAGCATGCCGTCGACCACGTCGATCCTGGTCGATCCGGCGGGCTATGTGTTCGATTCGGGCACGGGTGCGCTGGTCGACGGCGCGATCGTCTCGCTGCTCGACGACAACGATCAGCCCGCCGAGGTGTTCGGCGACGACGGGGTCAGCCGGTATCCGTCGACCGTCATCAGCGGCGGGGAAACGACCGACGCCAGCGGCCGTGTCTATGACTTTCCGCAAGGGAATTATCGCTTCCCGTTCGTCGCGCCGGGTGTGTTCCACCTGCGCATCGTGCCCCCGGGCGACTATACCGCGCCGACGACGCGGTCGTTGACCGATCTGACCGCCTTGCGCGACCCGTCGGGCGTGCCGTTCATCCTCAACGATGCGTCGTTCGGCAAACGCTTCACGATCGATACGCCCAACCCCTTCTATTCCGACATTCCGCTCGATCGTGCAGGGGCTAGCAAGCTGCTGCTCGCCAAGACCGCTTCGGTACGCGAGGCGGCGCCGGGGGATTTCGTGCAATATCTGGTGAGCGTGACCAACCGTGGCACCGACACCGCGCGCAACGTCCACCTGACCGATATCCTGCCGCCGGGCCTGCGTTACGAGCGCGGCTCCACGCGCGGCGCGAGCGAGGCGGTACCCGCTGCCGACGGCCGCACGCTCAACATCACGGTTCCCTCGATCCCGGTCGGGCAGCGGGTCGACATCCGCTACGTCGTGTCGATCGCGCCCGGAGCACCGACCGGCGAGGCGCTCAACCGTGTCCTGGCGTCTGGCAGTGCGGGCGCGACGAGCAACGAGGCCGCCGCCTCGGTCCGGATCACGCCTTTGCTGTTCACCAGCGGTTTCACGTTGATCGGCCGCGTGACCGAAGGTGGCTGCGGTGACCCGAACAGCGGGCGCGTCGGCATCCGCGGGATCCGCCTGGTGCTTGAGGACGGGACGTTCGTCGTCACCGACAAGGACGGCTATTATCACGTCGAGGGCATCCGCCCGGGCCGCCACGTCGTCCAGCTCGACACCAACAGCCTGCCTGCCTCGCACGAACCGGTCGCCTGCGACAGCGACACGCGCACCGCCGGCAGCGCGATCTCGCGTTTCATCGAGGCCGAGGGCGGGTTGCTCAAGCGCGTCGATTTCCAGCTCCGTCCTACGGGTGTGAAGGCCGCCGCCGCCAATGCATTGCCGATCACGGTGGCGAGCGATGGCGTCGCGGCGGGCGACCGCGACTGGCTGACGGGGCAGGCGGCGGGGACCGAGATCCTGTTCCCGACCGCCGACACCAACCCGCGTGCGCCAGTGACGCGGGTGGCGATCAAGCATCTCCCCGGGCAGCGCGTGGCGCTGAGTGTCAATGGCACGCTCCCCGACGTGCTCAATTTCGATACGACCGAAACCAACCCGGACAAGACCGTCGCGGTCTCGCGCTGGTCGGGGATCGGGCTCAAGGACGGTGACAATCACATCGTCGCACGCGTGCTCGACGACGCAGGGCGGCTCGTCACGACGCTGGAACGCACGGTTCATTCGTCGACCGCGGCGATCCGCGCCACCTATGCCGCGGAGCAGAGCCGCCTCGTCGCGGACGGACTGACGCGGCCGCTGATCGCAGTCCGCGTCACCGACCGCGACGGTCGCCCGGTACGTGACGGGACGATGGTGCCGTTCACGGTCGACCAGCCGTACGGCGCCGCGATCGACGCGGAACTCGCGCAGCAGCGCCCGCTCGAAGGCCGCAGCCGCGCTGCCGCTACTGCCCGCGTCACTGGCGACGACGGCCTGGCGTTCATCGCGCTCGAACCGACCACGCAGGCGGGCGCGGTACACGTGTCGGTCACGCTCGCCGAAAAGGAGCAGACTCACACCAGCGACATCCGCGCCTGGCTTTCCGGGGCGGCGCGCGACTGGATGGTCGTCGGCTTCGGCGCGGGCACGCTCGGCTACGACACGCTCAAGACGCGCAGCCGCGCGCTCCCGCGCGGGATGCGCGGCGGGGTCGTCAGCGACGGGCAGCTCGCCTTTTATGCCAAGGGGCGGATCAAGGGATCGTGGCTCGCGACGATCGCCTATGACAGCGACCGCACGATCGACCGGAGCCGCGGGCTGCTCGGCACGATCGACCCGGATCGCTATTACACCGTCTATGGCGACGGCTCGCAGCAGGGCTATGACGCTGCGACGCAGCGCAAGCTGTACCTGCGGCTGGAACGGCGCAACCTCTACGCGCTGCTCGGTGATTTCGAGACCGGGCTGACCGACACGCAGCTGACTCGCTACAGCCGCACGCTCAACGGCGTGAAGGCCGAATATCAGGGCAATCGCATCCTGTTCAGCGCGTTCGCGGCGAACACCGACCAGCTGTATGCGCGCGACGAAATCCAGGGCAACGGCCTGTCCGGCCCGTATCGCCTGTCGGGGCGCGACATCGTCCCCAACAGCGACAAGCTCCGGCTCGAGACGCGCGACCGCATTCGGCCCGAGCTGATCCTGTCGGCCAAGCAGCTGACCCGCCACATCGACTACGACATCGACGCGAGCGCGGGCACGATCCGCTTCCGCGAACCCGTGCTGGGGCGCGACGGCGCGAACAACCCGGTGTTCATCGTCGTCGATTACGAAACCGAAGGCCGTACGCGGCAGCTTGCGGCGGGCGGGCGCGCGGCGATCCGGCTGGCGAAGGGCCGCGCACAGATCGGCGCGAGCGTGCTGCGCGACGAGAGTGCGGGGAACGCAACCGTCGCCGGGATCGACCTCAAGGCCAAGCCCACCGCCAACACCGAGATCCGCGGCGAAATCGCAACTGGCGGGCGGCTCGGCATCGACACCGGGCGCGCGTGGCTGGCCGAGGGCGAGGTTCACGTCCGCCGGGCCGACGTTTTGGTTTATGGCCGCAGCCAGGATCGCGGCTTCGGGCTGGGCCAGCAGAACGTTGTCGAGGCGGGGACGCGCAAGTTCGGGATCGATGGCCGCGTCGCGCTCACCGACAAGCTCGCGCTGACGCTGACCGCGTGGAACGCAACGCAACTCGACGCCCCCGGTGCGCGCACCGCGGCCGAGACGCGGCTCGAATATCGCCGGACGCACGGCACGCTGTTCGTCGGCGGGACCTATGCCGATGACCGCGGAATCGACGGGCAGGCACGGCATTCGCGGCTGCTGACGCTTGGCGGGACGCAGGATCTGTTCGGCGGCAAGCTGGTGCTCGGCGCGCAGGCGCAGGTGGCCCCCGGCGGTGACAAGGAAAGCGTCGACTTCCCGCTTCGCCAGCAACTCACCGCCGCGCTCCGCCTGCGCGAGGGCATCCGCCTGCTCGCGGGTTATGAGATTTCGCAAGGGCGCGATTTCACCGCCAATACCGCGCGCGTCGGGTTCGACGTCGCGCCCTGGTCGGGTGCCAAGCTGATGAGCACGCTCAACCAGCAGGCAGCGATCCCGCTCGGCAATACCGCATCGACCGGCGGCGAGAACGGCCAGGGGACTTATGCGCAATACGGCCTCAACCAGTCGATCAAGCTCGGCAAGCGCTGGAACATGGACCTGACGCTCGACGCCAACAGCACGCTGCGTGGCCGCGTGCCAACCGGCGCGCTCGTCAACGCCTTCGCGAGCACCGCCAACGCGCCGATCGCCGGGCAATATGGCAATGACGGCGATTATGTCGCGGCGACGATCGGGGCGGGCTATCGCGCTGAACATTGGTCGTGGAACGGCCGCGTCGAATATCGTCGGTCGGACCAGAGCAACCGCTGGACGATCAATTCCAGCGCGCTGCGCTCGCTCGGCCAGGGCCGGACACTGGCGGCAAGCGTGCGCTATTCGGACCTGACCGACACACGTGGGGCGCGCGCCGCCTTTGGCACTGCCGATCTTGCGCTGGCACTGCGCCCGCAGGACAGCCGCTGGTCGCTGCTCGAACGGCTGCAGGTCCGCAACGAACAGGCCGATGCGGGGATCACCGGCACCAACGTGATCGGCGTGCCCGCTTTTGGCGGCGGCTTCCAGTCGACGTTGCGGCTGATCAACAACGTCGCGGTCAATTACCGCACCGGCCCCGAGGGCGCGGGTCATGGGTTCGAGGCAACGGTCTATTATGGTGCGAAGTGGGTGCGGGGCGCGTTCGGCGACGACGCCTATACCGGCTATATCGACGTGGTCGGGTTTGACCTGCGCCGCGATGTCGGTCGGCGCTTCGACATCGGGGTGCAGGGCTCGATCCAGCACGCCTGGGACCGTGGTAGCATCGCGTTCAGCGGCGGGCCGTCCGCCGGCGTGTCGCCAGCGCAGAACGTGTGGGTTTCTGTGGGCTACAACATCACCGGCTATCGCGACCGCGACTTCGAGGCGGATCGCTACACCCGCTCGGGCGCCTATGTCACCGCGCGCCTGAAGTTCGACCAATGGTCGCTTGGCCGTAGTGGCCGGACGATCTTCGGGGGTGCGAAGTGATGCGGCGGGCGATCCTTGCGCTGGCGGGCCTGGGCATCACGGCGCTTCCCCATGCCGCCGGCGCCGATCCGCTCGGCGTGACCAAGACTGCCGCGGTCGTCGCGGATCAGGTCAACCTGATTGCGCCCAAGGCGCTTCCCGGCGCAACGGTCGACTACCGCGTGCTGTTCACCAATCCGACCGGCAACCTGCTGACCCCGGTGCGCAACATCAGCGTCGAGGATGTATTGCCGACGCGCGTCGTGCTGCGGGTCGCGGATCTTGCGGGGGCGGGGAAAGGGCCGGTCGAGTTCCTCGACGGCAGCCTGCTCGGGCTTGGGTTGCTGGGCAGCGGGCTGACCTGCGGCTTCACATCCTATGCCAGCACGACCGATTGCATCGAGTTCTTCGACGGTACGAGCTGGACCTACGCGCCGACCCCCGATGCCGACGGCTACGACACGCGAGTCCGCGCGATCCGGGTCAAGCCGGTTACGACCTTCACAACCAACGGCTCCTTCCAGATCCGCTACAGGGTAAAGATCCGATGACCTATATGGCTCCCATCGTTCCACCGCACCGGCTGATCGAGCGCCGCGAGGACGAGCGTTACCGCCGTGTCCTTGCGACGGGCAAGCTGATCCTGGGCGATTGCGAGATGTTCTGCTTCGTCCGCGACCTGTCCACGCGCGGGGCCAAGATCGAGACGCTGACGGTGCCGGTGATCGGGCAAAAGCTTGTCTTTGAAATGCGCGGACTTGGTCCTTGCGCCGCGCGCGTGGTGTGGAACCGGGAGCATCTCGTCGGGCTGGCGTTCGATACTCCGCAAGATCTTGGTGCGATCTCGGATGGGGGAACGCGGCAAGGCTATTGCGCCCGCGCGCCACGTTTCGCGACGGATCGCCTTGCGCAGTTGCGGATCGGGGGATCGACGGTCGCGGTCGAACTGGTCGATATGAGCGCGGGCGGCGCCCGGTTGCGCGGCGCGGGCGCACCGCGAGTCGATACCGCCGCGTCGTTGATCATCGACCGGATCGCACCGCGCGCCGGCTTCGTTCGCTGGGTGCGCGATGGCGACATCGGTTTCCAGTTCACCCCGATCCTGGACCTGCCCACACTGATGCAGATCCTGCGCTGAGCTACTTTTTCGGCAATTTGACCGCGGTCACTTCCAGTTCGACCAGATACATCGGGGCGACGAGATTGGCGACCTGGAAGGTCGATCGCGCAACCGTGTTGGGGTTCGCCGCCGAGCCGAAGAACGTCTGGAAGCCTGCATTGAAGCCTGTAAAATCGATCTTGCCGAGTTTCGGGTCGGCCGCGAGGAACGCCTGCATCTTGATGACGTCGGCCATCGCATAGCCCTTGGACTTGAGCAGCGCCTCGATCTTGGTGAGGACGCTGACGGTCTGGGTCTTGGTGTCGCCGAAGTCGTCGACCACCGCTTTCTTCGCGGGGTCGATCGGGTCCGCCAGCTGACCCGACAGGTAGAAAGTCTCATGCCCGGCTGGAACGATGACGCCTTTCAGGATCATGCCGGGTTTGCCGTCCGGGCCGGGGCTGACGATGCGATCGACTTGTGCGGGGGCGGCGTGGGCGGTCGAGGCGAGGGTGAGGGCCGCCACTGCGGTCGCGATGATGAGCTTCATAGGAAAGGTTTCCTTCAGTGGATCAATTGGCCTGGATCGGTTTTTTGCTCGACGGGTCCGGTGCGTCGCCGGTGCGGAGTGCGGCTACCTGGGCCGGGGTGACCGGCGTTGCCGCATTGCCCCAGGAGGCGCGGGCGTAGGTCAACGCCGTCGCAATCTGTGCGTTGGTCAGATCCCCCTTGAACGCGGGCATGCCGCCGCGGCCATTGAGGACGACGAGGATCGCCCCCGCAGGCTTGCCCGTCACCAGCGCGCTGCCCGCAAGTGCCGGGAATGCGCCGCGGATTCCCTTGCCGTCGGGTTGGTGACAGGCGGCGCAATTGTCCGTGAAGGTTTGCAGCGCGGACGGCGCCGGGGAAGCCCCGCCCGCCAATGGCGGGGTGTGGGTGGTCTGGGCAATGCCCGCGACCGCAAGCGTGGCGGCGACGAAGGCTACGGGAATCGAGTACCGCATCGCGCTCACCCCTTCATCGCACGCGCATGGAGGCGTTCGACCTGCTGCCACGCCGATTCGAACGCGCCTGCCTGCCAGCCGCCAAGATAGCTCAGATGCTCGCCGGCGAGATAGATGCGATCATCCGGTTCGCACAGGACCGGATAGGCCGTCGCGCGGGCCTCTTCGCTCCATACGCCCCAGCCGCCGAGGTTGTACTTCACTCGGTGCCACGCGACCGAAAAGCCGGTCTCGAAGCTCTCCTTGTAGGCCGGGAAAATCTTCTGCCCGTAGTCCACCGCGGTCGCCACGCGATCGGCAGCGGACCTGCCCGACACCTTCGCCGCAGCCGCACCGAAATTGTAGTAACCGAGCAGGACGCCCTTCTGGCTCTGCCAGCCGGTCGAGGGCAGCGAGATGCTGTTGATCTCGGGGTTGTCGCAATAGACATGGCCGCCGTAGATCGAGTGATCCTCTTCCCAGAAGCGCCGCTTCATCTGCAACCCCATCTTGCCGACGAGCGCATAGCTGCTCTTTTCCATTGCGGTCTTGAAGCGCGGGGACAGGCCGTGGTCGATCGTCTTGAGCACCGACAGCGGGATCGTGCAGATGCACCAGTCGGCGGTGAGCGTTTCCGCCTGCCCGTCCTTGACCACGTCGATCGTGACGCCGTTGCCGTTCTGCCGAATCCGCTGCACTTCGGTAGAGAAACGGATCATTCCGTTGGGCAGGTGGCGTGCGATCGCCTTGGGGATCTGCTCCATCCCCTGCACCGGCTGGAACATCGTGCGTTGCTGTTCCCAGTCGGAAACGCTGTGAAGCAGCTTGCCCATGCCGCTGTTGAGAACGTCGTTCAGCGCATATGGCGAGGACGGCTTGCCCGGGCCCGGATTGATCCCGGCGCCAGGCTCGACCAGGAACCCGCGCTCTGCCGTGCCGGTGTAGTTGAAGTCCTTCTTGGACAGATACCCGAAGCTCACCAGGAACTCCATGAACCGTTCCTTGTCGGCGGCGCTCATCTGCGCATCCAGTGCCCCCTGTTGCGACAGCTTGGCGAGGATTTCCGATGTGTAGCCGAGCAGGTCAGCCGCGACCTGGCCCTTGCGGATCGGCTTGCCGCCGAGCGGCCCAGGCGCCTTTTCCATGTAGAGGAAACTGGCGTCATTATCGTTGTTGAACAGCTCGAGCGGCACATTGAACAGCTTGGTATAATGCAGCGTCGAATGATGATGATAGGGGATCCGCCACGGACCGATGTTGACGTACAGGCCTTCGTCGAAGTCGCACGTCTGCGGCTGGCCGCCGAGTTCGGTTAGTTGAAACCCTTTGCGCGCGGTCTGCGCGCGGCCGCCCGCGAAGGCGCGCGCTTCGACGACGGTCACGGCATAGCCCGCCTTGGTCAGTTCATAGGCGGAGGCGAGGCCGGCGTTGCCCGCCCCGAGCACGATGACCCGGTTCTTCTTGGGTGTTCCGGCCAGCGACGGCGGGGCCGCCATCGCCGAGCCGATGCCGAAGCCGAGCGCATCCATGCCCGCGAGCAACATTGCCGTACCGCCGGCTTTTGCCAGCTTCTCGAGAAAGAAACGCCGGGTCTGGCCACTCAACGCCATACCCATATCCAGGTCGTTCATCAGACACCCCTTGTTGATTATCGTCGACGCACACAAAAGCGGGCAGGCGTCGCCCCAGACGCCTGCCCACCATGATCAAAGCTTGAAGTTCAGTCGTGCGTAGTAATAGCCGCCGTTGATGCCGTAAGGCGATATGGTCGGGTATTTGCTGGTGGAATATCCGCGCTCGCCGTTGCTCAACTGCGCATTGCGGATGAACTCCTTGGATCGCTCGGTCGGATACTGGTTGAACAGATTGTTCGCCCCGATGGAAATCTTGAGTGGAGCGAAGATCTGGTAGCCAATTTCGAGGTCGGTGAGGAATGCGCTCTTGACCGGTACCTTGATCAATTTGCCAGCGTCCGGCCCGCTGCGTGCCGTCTCGAGCGAATAGACCTCGGAGTAGAAGCTTTCGCGCGCATTGATGCTGAACTTGTTCCACGACCAGAAGGCGTTGAACGTCCCCCGGAACCGCGGCGTGCTATGTTCCAGTTCGACGACGCTGCCCGTGTCGATCAATCCGGTCAGGCCGGGGTTGGCCGTGCTGGAGTATAAGGCAGAGGGCAGGGCATTGATGCTCAACACCTTGTTCGCATTGTAGTTGGCGGTGAAGGTCAGGTCGACATCCCCCATGCTGCCAAGTCCGGCCGCGTAATTGGCCATGAGGTCGACGCCGCGGGTCCGCATCTTCACGCCGTTGACGAAGCTCTGTACTGCGACGCTGCCGTCGGTGGCGCGGTTTGCGCCATCGAACAGGACGTAGCTGGGAATGCTCGTGGCATCGGCGAGCGACCCGATGCTGGTACTGCCCCCAAGCGCGCCGTTGACCGCTCCCAGCACCGCCAACTGATTATAGATCTTGTAGCGATCGTCGTCGTACGGAAGGCAGGCGGCGGCGTTGCTGCCGGCATAGCCCGACGGACAGCGATTGCCGGTGAAGCCGCTGAAGCTCGACGAGATCATGATGCGGTCGCGGATCGTGATCTGATAGGCATCGATCGTCAGCGTCAGGCGGCGAACCGGATTGAAGACCATGCCGACGCTGAAGTTGGTCGACTTTTCAGGCTTCAAGCCACCAAAGCCCAACGCCCCTGCGGCGTCTGACGCCGGCGGGAGAACCCCGCTGACCGAACTTGGCCCGACGTTGATCCCCGAATAACCCCCTTCGGCGAGCGTCGGTGCGCGGAACCCGGTGCTGACCGTGCCGCGCAGCGCGAAAGCCTCCGAGAAATCATAGCGACTGGTCAGCTTGAAGACCGTGGTGTCGCCGAAGTCGCTGTAATGTTCGTGACGGACTGCCGCATCGACCAGCAGGTCGGCAACGGGGCGGGCGCTGACGTCGAGATACTGCGAGAAGTTGTCGCGCTTGTACGTGCCCGCATCGTTGGGGCTGTAGCCGAAGAAGGACTGCGCGCCGCCGCCGTAATAAGACGCCGGATCGCCTGCCTTGATGCCGTAGGTTTCATGCCGGAATTCCAACCCGCCTGCGATATTGACCGGGGCGGACAGCCCGACGTCGAGTTCGTGCGTCAGGTCGAGCGTATTGCTCCACTGCGTCGCGAAGAAGTCACCATTGTGGAAGTTGGTTGGTGTGAACCCGGTATCCCGATACAGCTGGGCGTTCGCCGAATTGAGGACGTTGACCTCGACGAAATCCTTTCCGTAGGTGGAGGCGAGGTCGAAGCCGGTTTTGCCGAAGCTGCCCTTGATGCCGCCGGTGAAAGAATAATCCGTTTCCTGGATATTCTCCTGCGGTTGGAAGCCGCCCGGGTAGAAAGGCACGCCCGCAACGCCGCCTGCTGCCTTCGTGCCGGCGCCGCTGACCACGGTCGTCGGCGGACGCGTGTTTTCGTAAGCCGTTGCATCCTTGTGGCCATAGGTGCCCGAACTGTAGAGTTCGAAGCGGCCGATCTGGTATCCGGCATTATAGTTGACGACGGTCTGATCGATCTTCGGGTCGCCGATGATCCGGTTGGTATAGGGATACCCCGGCAAGTTGCCGATCTGCGGGTATTTCTGCAGCAGATTGATCGCCTGCGGGTTGATATCGCCGCGGAAGCTGAAGCCCTTGCGCTTCTTTTGTGCCGAGATGTTGAGATAGGCACCCTCAAATGGTGCCAGGCCGATATTGGCACCGATGGCATAGGTTTCCCCGCCCTCGTCATAATATTGGCCGCCCGTGGCGTTGGCACTGATCCCGTGATCGGTCTTTTTCTGGATGAAGTTGATCACGCCGGCGATCGCATCGGTGCCATATTGTGCCGCGGCACCGTCCTGCAGGACTTCGACGTGATCGATCGAATCCGGGACGATGAAGCTGATGTCGGGGGCCGCACTGCCGCCGTAGGGACCGCCCGCGACGGACACGTTGGCGGTGCCGTGGCGTCGCTTTCCGTTGACCAGGATGAGCGTATGGTTGGGGCTGAGGCCGCGCAGCTTCAACTGGAGGTTGTGCGCCTGAAGATCGCTGCCGAAAGCCTGTGCCTGGATCGACGGAAGGTTCTGCGCGAGGCTCGTCAGCAGATCGGGTGATCCCGTGCGCTGTAGCGCTTCTGCACCGAGCAACTGGATCGGTGCCGGACTGTCGGCGGCGCGCATTCCAGTGGTGCGGGTCCCAGTAACGATGATGGACTCGTCCGCCTGAGCACTGTCATCTGGTTCATCCGGGACGACGGCGGAGACGGGTTGCAAGGTAACTTGCGCAAAACCTGGTTGCGCAGCAATCAACAACGAAGTCGCCAGAGCGATGCTTGAAATACCGGTCGAGATTCTCATAGATGGCCCCCCATTATGGTTGCCCTCTAGACATCGTCTCCACATCCCGATGGTCATCGCCATCTAGGTGTATAACGCTCACATCTGTTTGGTTTTAAACGATCTACTTACTCCGTGCCTTGAACTCGAATGTTTCACTCTTTTTACGGCTTGGCAATACGCATCGGAGGAAATGTGTACGATATTCGTATCGTGTTCCGATCGAAGGGAAGCGGTGGCGGAACGAGCAGCCTGCGACGTACCGGTCGCGCCAGCGTCATCGCGATTGATGTTTTATCGCTTTTGCCCGAGACATAGGCGCACATGGCAGACGGCTTCCCCAAAGTACGAGAGTGGCACGACGTCGACCGCGAGCAGTTCCGGTCGCAGATCGTCCCGTTACGCCGACCCGCGATCCTGCGTGGGTTGGCGAAGGACTGGCCGGCGGTGCAGGCTGCCGTGCAATCGTCGGAAGCGCTGTGTGACCACATTCGGGCCGCAGACCTCGGCAAACCCGTGCCCGCGTTCCTTGGGCCGCCGCAGATCAAGGGGCGATTCTGGTATCGCGATGACTTGCGCGGCCTGAATTACCAGCAGCGCATCGCGCCGATCGGCGAACTGCTCGACGTGTTGCTGAGCGTGCGCGACGAGGCGGAGCCGCCCGCCTTTTATGCGGGGGCGATCCCGGTGGCGGAAAACTGCCCGAACTTCGCGCGCGACAACGCCACCGACATCGTCGGCGAAGGGGCGAGTCCGCGGCTGTGGATCGGCAATCGCGCGACGGTTTCGACCCATTTCGACATGTCGGAAAACATCGCGGTGGTCGTCGGGGGCAGGCGTCGCTTCACGTTCTTCCCGCCGGAGCAGGTGCGCAACCTGTATGTCGGTCCGTTCGACTTCACCTTTGCGGGGCCACCGGTGAGCATGGTCGATCTGCGCGCGCCCGATCTGGAGCGCTACCCGCGCTATGCCGAGGCGATGGCGACGGCGGAGGAAGCCGATCTCGAGCCGGGGGATGCGGTCTACGTGCCGTACATGTGGTGGCATCAGGTCGAGGCGCTGGATGCGGTCAACGTGCTGGTCAACTACTGGTGGAACATCGGTGAGCGCGCCTGGCCGGGGTCGCCGTTCAAGACGCTGATGCATGCGATCATGACGATCCGCGACCTGCCCGAACGCGAACGCGCGATCTGGCGCACCTGGTTCGATCATTACGTGTTCGATCAGGCACATGATGCGGTTGCGCATCTCCCGCCCGGCGGACGTGGCGCGCTTGGCGCGATGACGCCCGAGACGGTTGCGGCAGTGAAGCAGTATCTGATGGACGAACTGCGCCGCTGACGCGGTTCGCAGCGTCTTACCGGCGGTCGATCGCGCAATAGTGGTCGATGAAGGCCTGATGGCTCGGCATGCGCGCGACGCTGCCGTCCATTGCCGCAGCGATTCGGGTCATCCGTGCGGCCAATTCGGCCTCCGACAGGAAGTCTGCGATCGGATGATGGCCTTTGGGCATGATGTTCTGCCCATGGAGGACCGCAAGCCAGCTCGTCTCGCTGAACAGTTCGTTGTCATGCCGATACAGCCGCGCATTCTCCCGGAAAATCGCGATCCGCTCTTCGAGCGAGGCCGGGATCGCCATCGTCCGGCAGCGATCCCAGAACGCAGTGTCGTCGCGCTCGGTCGCCTTGTAGTGGAGGATCAGGAAGTCGCGGATCTGTTCGTATTCCAGGCGCGTGCGGCGGTTGTAGTAATCGATGTCGGGCGCGTTGAAGTTTCTGTCGGGGAAGTTGGTGAGCAACCGTGCGATCCCCGACTGGATCAGGTGGATCGACGTGGATTCGAGCGGCTCGAGAAACCCGGACGCCAGCCCCAGAGAGACGACATTCCGGTTCCATGCCTTGCGCCTGACGCCCGCTGTAAAACGCAGGAAATTCGGATCGGTGACGGGCTTGCCGTCGAGCCCGGCGTCGAGCGTGTGCAGCGCTTCCGCATCGTCGATATGGTCGGAACAATAGACATAGCCGTTGCCCGTCCGCGATTGCAGCGGGATTCGCCATTGCCACCCCGCCGCCTTGGCGGTTGCGCGGGTATAGGACAGCGGGTCGCCGACACGTTCGCACGCGCGCGCTACTGCACGGTCGCACGGCAGATAGTCGCTCCAGTCGTCATAGCCGGTGCCCAGTGCGCCTTCGATCAGCAGCCCGCGGAAGCCCGAGCAATCGATGAACAGGTCGCCTGCGACGACGCTCCCGTCCTCGAGCAGCAGTGTGTCGACATGCCCGGTCTCGCCATCGAGCCGGACATCGACGATCCTGCCCTCGGTCCGTTGCGCGCCCGCGGCTTCCGCCAGTTCGCGAAGATAGCGCGCATAGAGCGCAGCATCGAACTGGAACGCATAAGCGATTGTCGCGAGCGGCGAGTTGACGAGCGACGGATCGGGCCGCTGGAACTTGTTCGCGCGCGCCGCACCGACCCCGATACTGTAGCGGTCTAGCGGGAGTGCGCCCCCCTCCTGCGCTTGCCGATACCAGAAGTGATGGAAGTGGATGCCTTCCATCTCCTGGCCATAACTGCCGAAGGGATGGATATAGCGCTGGCCGATCCGGCCCCAGTCGACGAACTCGATTCCGAGCTTGAACGTCGCCGCAGTGCGCCGGACGAAGTCGTTTTCGTCGATCCCCAGCAGGCGGTTGAAATACTGGATATGCGGGATCGTCGCCTCGCCGACGCCGACCGTGCCGATCGCTTCGGATTCGATCACGCGGATGTCCATGTTGCCGCCAGCCAGCACACGCGACAGCGCGGCGGCGGCCATCCAGCCGGCGGTGCCGCCGCCGACGATCACGATCTTGCGGATGCGCGCGTCTTCCACCGCGATCACGCCGCCTGCGCCGCGCAATATTGCGCGACGAACTGTTGATGCGTGGGCATCTGCTGCGCCGCCGCGTGGATCGCGCGCTGCATCGACAACAGGCTGTGCGCGACGTCGCCGCTCGGGAGGGTCGCGACGATCGGGTCGCAGGTCGTGGGGATGATGCCCTGGCCTAGCATCACCGCGACCCAGCTCGGCCGGGCGAAAAGTTCCTCTTCGTAACGGAAGATGCGGCCCGTCTCGCGGAACAGCGCGATCTTGTGGTTGAGCGTATTGGGCAGCGGCATCGTGCGGCAGTGGTTCCAGAACGCGCTGTCGTCGCGCTCGGTCGCGCAATAATGCAGGATGATGAAGTCGCGGACCTGTTCGAATTCGGTGCGCATGTGGCGGTTGTATTCGGTGCGGACGATGTCGGGAATGGCGGCGGCGGGGAATAGCGAGATGAAGCGGCTGATCCCCTCCTGGATCAGATAAATGGATGTCGATTCAAGCGGTTCGAGGAACCCCGCGGCGAGCCCAATCGCGATGCAATTGCCGGTCCAGAACCGCTGACGACACCCGGCGGTGAAGCGGAGCTGGCGCGGATCGCCCAAGGCTGGCCCGTCGAGTCCGGCAAGCAGGATGTCCGCCGCGGCATCGTCCGACAGGAAGGCGCTGGAATAAATGTGGCCGTTGCCCACCCGGCGTTGCGTCGGGATCCGCCACTGCCACCCGGCGGTGCGCGCGGTGGAGCGGGTGTAAGGGGGGAGCGGGCCGGTATGCGCGCTGGGCACAGCGAGTGCGCGGTCGCAGGGAAGCCAGTGGCTCCAGTCGTCATAGCCGACCCCGAGCGTATCTGCGGTGAGCAGTGCGCGGAAGCCTGTGCAATCGAAGAAGAAATCCCCGTCCACTGCGCGGCCGTCGACCAGATCGAGCCCGGTAATCGCCTCGGCCTCGGTCGCCTGGCGCACGTTGCGGACGATGCCTTCGACCCGGCGCACACCGCGTGCCTCGGCATAGTGGCGCAGGAAGCGCGCGTAGCGCGTTGCATCGAAATGATAAGCGTAGCGGATCTGCGAGCGGACCGAGCGTGGGTTTGGGTCGGGCAGGGTGAAGCGATCGGCCTGCGCGGCGACCGCGCACAGGCTGTAAGTGTCTATCGGCGCTGGGTTTCCGTCGAGGCGGCTGCGCATCCAATATTGGTGGAAATCGATCCCGCGCATGTCCGCGCCGTGCTGGCCGAAGGGGTGGAAATAGCGGCTGTCGGTGCGGCCCCAGCCGACGAATTCGATCCCGAGCTTGAAGGTCGCGTCGGTCGCGGCCATGAATTCGGCCTCGTCGATTCCCAACATCCGGTTGAATGCAAGGATATCCGGGATCGTCGCCTCGCCGACGCCGACCGTTCCGATCGTATCGGATTCGACCAAGGTGATCGTCACGTCGCGCGGTTCGAGCAAACTGGAGAGCGCGGCAGCGGTCATCCAGCCCGCGGTTCCGCCGCCGACGATGACGATATTCTGGAGATTTTGCTGCATTTTCATCGCCGGTTTCGGAGCAGATACTGCTCGAGTTGCGCGCGATAGGTGTCGCAATCGGGCAGGTTTGCGACGGTTTGTGCGATGCTGCGCTCGAGGTTGGTCAGGAACGCGTTCACCTGCGCAGGTTGCGCGCGGTCCGCGAGGCGATCGTGCCGCGCCGGGCGACGGCCCATGCCCAGATGCAGGATCGTCCAGTCCTCGGGATGGAACGGTTCGAGATCGTAGGCGACCAGCAGCCCCCGGCTTTCGAACATCTCAAGCTTGCGCACCAACGCGTCCGGTTGCGGCTCCCCCAGCGCCGCGCGCCAATAGGGCGTGTCGGGAAGCCCGTCCGTGGCGAACAGCGCGCGGGCGAACAGCGCGGCGTGGTGGGTGTCCTCCCGACAACGCCGGTTATATTCGGCGCGTTCGACCGCCATGCCGCCCATGTTGGGAATGAGCGACAGCAGGCGTTCCAGGTCGCGTTCCAGCAGCATCATCGGCGCGGGCGTGAGCGGTTCGAGGACATAGGCCACATGGCCGATCCCGACGCAATTGGCGGCCCAGGCGTGGGGGCGACGGTGGAGCGTCGTCTCGCCGACGAGCTTGGGTGCTGGACCGTGCGCGGCGACCCCTGCCTCGCCATCCGCGAGGTCGTACACCGTGACGCGGCGGGTTCGCCCGCGCAGGGGCACGTCGCTGCGCCAGCCGTACGGTGTTGGAATGACGGTACGAACGGGTTTCCCCGGGCGGGCGGCGGGGGCGTCGCTTGCGGCGATGCCGATGCGGCGCCCGGCCTCGCCCTGGGGCACGAGGTGCGACAGCAGGACCGCCGCGGGGCCGCTGCAATCGACGTACAGGTCGGCGCTCAGCACGCGTCCGTCGCTCAGCCGGACCCCTGAGATCGTATCCGCGTCGATCTCGACCGACGCCAGCGCGTCTGCAACGCGAACGACCCGGCCCGGTGCATCGGCGACTGCCGTCTCGAACAGACGCGCGTAGGATGCGGGATCGAACTGATAGCCATAGTCCGCGCGCGACAGCGGATGCTGCGCCGCCTTGGCCGGGTCGCGTGGCGGATGCGCGAAGGCACCGCGCTTCGCCGCCATTGCCGCAACGAGATAGGGTTCAAGCCGGTCGATCCCGACCGCCGCCAGATATTGATGCAGCAGAACGCCGTCGACGACCGGGAACGGCAGCGCGAAACACTGCGTCCACGACCGCTTCCCGCCCGCCCAGTGATCGTAGCGCGTCCCCCACGAAAAGGCGGTGTCGCTGTCGAGCGTCAGCGCGGGTTCGGCGACGCCTGCGGCAAGGTTGAACGCATAGGCGGACGGCGCAGTGACGTTGCCGTAGAACAGGTCGCTCTCCGCCGTACCGCCGATATCGAGGAACGTGATGCGGATCGCCGGGGGGAGTTGCCGTGCGAGGCTGGCGACCGTCATCCACGCGGCAAGGCCGCCCCCGCAAACGAGGATATGCGCGATCGGGGATGGCGGCCGGTTGGCGGAAGCGGACACGATCGCGGTTACGCCGCCGTCGCCGCGCGCGAGAGGCTGCCCGCGCCGCCCATCCGCCGGATATAATCGGCATGGTCGGGGGTCGCGCGGACCGCGCCGGCAACCGAATCGCGGATCGCGGCGGCGCGCGCGGTGAGCGCTGCGTCGCTGATCGCATGAGCACGCGGATCATGCCCGGTCGGCATCAGATTTTGCCCCATCATCACCGCAACCCAACTGGGGGGCAGGAACAGGCCGAATTCATAGGGGATGACGTAGCCGCGCGTCGTCCACGCGTCGATCTTCTGCTGCAGGCTGTCGGGCAGTTTCAGGTCGCGAAAATGACGCCAGAAGGGGGTGTCGTCGCGTTGCGTGGCGACATAATGGAGCAGCAGGAAGTCGCGGACGCGTTCATAGTGCAGCCCCATCCGCCGGTTGTATTCCGAGACGCTGGGAGCGTCGAACCCGCGATCCGGGAACAGCGCGAGCAATTCCGTGATGCCGTCCTGGATCAGGTGGATCGAGGTCGATTCGAGCGGTTCGAGGAAGCCGCCCGCCAGCCCGATCGCGACGACGTTGCGCTTCCAGAAGTCACGTCGACGCCCGGTGGTGAAGGACAGCCGCCGCGGGGTCGCCTGCATCGGCGCGTCGAGATTGTCGACCAACTGGTGTTCGGCGTCATCGTCCGAGATGAAGCTGTTGCAATAGACATGGCCGTTTCCGACGCGGTGCTGGAGCGGGATCCGCCATTGCCATCCCGCGGTCCGCGCGGTCGCGCGGGTGAAGGGCCCGAGCGGACCACGGCTTTGCGTCGGCACCGCAACCGCGCGGTTGCACGGCAGCCAGTTGCTCCAGTCGTCATAGCCCGACGCCAGCGCGCCTTGGATCAGGAGGCCGCGGAACCCGGAACAATCGACGAACAGGTCTGCCTTTATCGCGCTGCCGTCCGCCAGCACGACCGTGTCGACGAAGCCGGTTTTACCGTCCAAATTGGTCTGCACGACCTTGCCTTCGATGCGCTCGACGCCATGCTTTTCGGCGTAGCGACGGAGGAACGCGGCGTAGAGCGACGCATCGAACTGATAAGCATACCCAAACGTCGACTCAACGCGATCGAGGTTGGGCGACGGATGCTGGAAGCGGCTGTTTTCAGCCGCCACGATCGGGAAGGAATAGTCGTCCAGGCGGCCGGTGGCACCCGCGGCGCGCAAGCGGAGCCAGTAATGATAGAAGGGAACGCCATCGATCGCCGGGCCGAAATCGCCGAACGGATGGATGTAGCGATCGCCGATTCGACCCCAGTCGCAGAACTCGATGCCGAGCTTGAACGTCGCCTCGGTCGCGCGCATCAGCTCCGCCTCGTCGATGCCCAGTGCCGTGTTGAAGGCGCGGATGTGCGGCAAGGTCGCCTCGCCGACGCCGACGGTGCCGATCTCGGCGGATTCGATCAGCGTGATCGTGACGGGCAAGCCCTTGAGCTTGTTAGCCAGTGCGGCCGCCGTCATCCAGCCGGCCGTGCCACCGCCGACGATGCAGATGCTGGTGATTTCGGATGCGCGCGTGCGCGCATCGCCGAACGGCTTTGCTGGCATCTCTACTCCCCCAGCCGGGGTAGCATCGCCAACCGGCGTGTCCAATACCGGGAGTTCAATTTCTGTAACGTTTTGTCATCATTGGTGTTCTCGAAAGACGGTCAAAGGCGCAGTTTTGAGCGGTTTTTGGGCCGATTCGGAATTATTTCAGAAGCCCCATTGCGGCGCGATTAAGTCAGAGTATAAAAGTTCCATTCACTCGGGATCCGCGGTGTGATGGCCAAAATGGCCACGCACCAACAACCGGCGGACCGACAGGGTGGAAACTGGGAGTTGCCGGAGCAATCCGGTTTGGAGGGGATACCATGATGCGGTTTTCTGCGCGTACGGCTATGCCATGTTCGGCGAAGAGCTTCCTGCTGGCGACATCGGCGATTACACTCCTTTCCCTGCCGGCATTAGCGTCCGCGCAAACGTCGCGTCCGCGCACCGACATCGTTCCCCCGGAACAGACCGAGGTGCCGCTGCAGGACGACAAGCAGATCGACTCAGCCAGCCCGACCGCCACCCTGCCGCGCAACAATTTGCCCGCGGGTGATAGCGATATCGTCGTGACGGGTATTCGCGGTGCGCTCAATTCCGCCAAGGAAATCAAGCGCCGCGCGAGCACGTTCGTGGACTCGATCAGCGCGTCGGACATCGCGACGCTGCCCGATCTGTCGGTCGCCGAAGCGATCGGTCGTATTCCGGGCGTCACCATCTCGCGCTTCCCGACCGGTGGCGCCAGCCCCGATTTCCCGTCCCCAGAAGGCCGCGGCAACCTCGTCCGCGGTCTCGGCTTCGTGCGGTCGGAATTCAACGGTCGCGATGCATTCAGTGCGAATGGCGGCCGCGCGCTCGACTTCTCGAGCATCCCGCCCGAACTGGTTGGCGGTGTCGACGTCTACAAGAACCAGAGCGCCGACCTGATCGAAGGCGGCATCGGCGGCACGATCAATTTGCGTACGCTCGAGCCGTTCGATCGCAAGGCCGGCATCTTCGCGGTCGCGTTCGACACGACCTATTCGGATCTGCGTAAAAAATGGTCTCCCGCTGGTAGCGTAACCATCGGGAACCGCTGGAAGACGGGCATCGGCGAGTTCGGCATCATCGGATCCTTCTCGCAGTCCATTCTCAACTCGCGAATCAACGGGTGGCAGCAGAATGCGCCGATGCCGCGTGTGCTCGGTGCGAACGGCAACATTCCCGAAACTTCGCTGACCGGCGCGAACAAGCTGGGCGAGTTCACCGGGGTCGATCCTTCGCAGATCATCGGTGCGACGCCCGGCTTCCAGATGCGCACCAACGACGTCGAGCGCGACCGCAAGAGCTACTACCTTGCCGGTCAGTGGAAGAACGACAGCATGCAGCTGACCGCGAAGTACATTCGCGTCGATCTCGACATCGACAGCGTCGAGCGCACGCTGGAGTGGTTCCCCGAGCACGATACCGGCACGACGATGGGCGTCAGCAACATCAAGCTGAACCCGAATTTCGGCTCGGCGGGGCTTCCGATGTGCAGCGGCCCGGGTGGTTTCCCGGCCAACCCGGGGGATTGCGAGACGCTCATTCCGGTGAAGGGCGGCCTGATGGAATCGGGGTTCGTCACCAACAATGCGGATTCCTGGACGGGCGCGCGCGGCGCGCCGGTGGGATCGCTCGGGATCGGCAAGACCGAGGAATCGCGGACGCAGGACTTCACGCTCAATTTCAAATGGAAGGTCAGCAACCGCCTGAGCCTGACGCTGGACGGCCAATATACCAAGGCCAGCGCACGGCAGCGGGAGATCTGGGGCGGGATGAACACCTACCTCAACTGGAACATCCGGCAGAACCTCGACAATCCCACGATCGATTTCGTGATCGACCCGGCGCATCGGTTCAATCCAGGCCAGACCCGCTTCACCGGCGATGCCGATGCGGCGAACGGGAACCCGGCGGTGTATATCCCGCTGCCGACCAACAGCGGCGATCTGAACGGCGCCAACTGGCAGTTCGCCGCCGACCGCTTCCAGGTCGGCACGGGGGATCTCTACGCACTGCGCGGCGATCTGGCGTATGACGTGTCGGGCGGCGAGGGGCTGGCGAGCTGGTTCGACAGCATCAAGTTCGGTGCGCGCTTCTCGGAACGCAGCCAGGTCAATTCGGAAATGGCGCTCAACTGGGGGTCGATCGCGCCGGCGTGGGATGGCCGCGGCGGCTTTGCCGTGGCGGGGACGTTCCAGGATCCGGCCGCCGGTTTCCAGTCGGTCGATTTCAGCAAATTCTTCCGCGGCGGCGTCGTCGGCGGCACGAACAATTCGTTCGTCTTCGTCAATGAATCGCTGTTGTCGGATTACGACAAGTTCCGGAACTACATCAACAGCGAGCCGCAACTCGCCGGTCGCTATGGCTGGGTGCCGCGCGGGGAGGCGGATGGCTCCGCCTTCGGGAGGGCCACGTTCCGCCCCGAGGATACGTCGGACATCACCGAGAAGACCAAGAACGCCTACCTCCGCGTGGATTTTAAACAGACCTTCGGTAACGGCATGTCAGTCGACGGCAACGTGGGCCTGCGGTACGTGCGGACGGACCTGACATCGTCGGGGTTCCAGGCGTTCCGGCCGTTCGTGGCGGACAACCAGACGCCGGCGATCGACCCGGTGACGGGTATTCGGACGCGTACCGACGATGCCGAAAGCCGCGACGATCCGGCGGATTTCCTGCCGGAGTCGATCGCTTATGCCGCGCAGGCGGCGATTCCGACTCAAGTTACCCTGGTCGACGAACGGTGGTTGCCGTCGTTCAACATGAAGTGGAACCTCAACCGCGAGATGCTGATCCGCTTCGGCTTCAGCAAGGGGCTCAGTCGCCCGAACGTGCAGGACCTGCGCGCCTCGCAGGAATATGTCGTGACGACCGAACGCACGGCGTTCCCGCCGATCACCGACATCAACGATCCGCTCCGCGGCATCGATCGCGGCGCGCAGAGTATCCGCGTCGGCGAAGTCCGGGTCAGCCGCGGCAACCCGTTCCTCAAACCGACCACCGCGAACAGCTTCGATCTGTCGTATGAATGGTATTTCAAGGGCGGGTATCTGTCGGTCGCGG
>Ga0265798_10001689_pt1 | contig 33803 bp, 34 predicted proteins | sample P3T30metagenome_FD_192430 | JGI IMG/M metagenome (GOLD analysis project Ga0265798, IMG submission 192430) | Plant litter microbial communities from East Loma Ridge, Irvine, California - P3 T30 | ecosystem: Environmental > Terrestrial > Plant litter > Unclassified | place: USA: California... | reverse complement strand
CCGTAGAGCGTCGGGGCGACCGCGCCGGCGATCTGGCCGAGGGCGAAGAAGTAGCCGATCACCTGGCCGCGCAGCTCGAGCGGGAAGATCTCGCTGACCGTGAGGTACGCCGAGGAGGCGCCCGCCGACGCGAAGAAGAACGACACGCACCAGAAGATGGTCTGGGTCGTCGCGCTCAGCACGTCCATGTGGAAGAGCACCGCCGAGACGGCCAGCACCACGGCCGAGACGCCGTAGGTGAGGAAGATCATCTGGCGGCGGCCCCACGTGTCGAACAGGTGGCCGAGCAGCAGCGGCCCCAGGAGGTTGCCGATGGCGAACGGGAAGAAGAAGTACTGCGTCGACGCGGGGTCGGTGCCGTAGAAGTTCTGCAGCACGAGGGCGTACGTGAAGAAGATCGCGTTGTAGAGGAACGACTGCGTGATCATCATCGTCGCGGCGACCAGCGTGCGCTTCGGGTAGTCGTGCACCAGGGTGCGGAAGATCACGCTGAACGGGATGCGGCCGTCGCCCGCGATCTCGAGCGCCTGGTCGTCGCGCACCGGCTCCAGGTGCTTGCCCTCCGCCTCCACCCGCTCCTCGATGTCGGTGACGGTGGCCTCGGCCTCCTCCTCGCGGCCGTGCGTCATCAGCCAGCGGGGGCTCTCGGGGATGTGCCGGCGCAGGTAGATGATGACGAGCCCGAGCACCGGGCCGATGAAGAAGCCGATGCGCCAGCCGACGTCCTCCGCGAAGTAGTCGGTGTTCAGCAGGAAGAGGTTGGCGGCCGAGCCGAGGGCCGCCCCGCCCCAGTAGGTGCCGTTGATGGCGATGTCGACGCGGCCGCGGTAGCGCGAGGGGATGATCTCGTCGATCGCGGAGTTGATGGCGGCGTACTCGCCGCCGATGCCCATGCCGGCGATGAACCGGAACACGGCCAGGAAGGCGAAGCTCGGCGAGAGGCCGGCGAGCCCGCTGGCCACGAGGTAGATGGCCAGGGTGAGGATGAACAGCTTCTTGCGGCCGAGGGTGTCGCTCATGCGGCCGAAGACGAGGGCCCCGGCGACCTGGCCGAGCAGGTAGATCGTGCCGAGGTAGCCGACCTGCGCCGCGTCGAGGCCGAGGTCGGCCTGGAACCCCGCGGAGGCGACGATCTGGATCTCGAGCCCGTCGAGCACCCAGGAGAAGCCGAGGCCGACGACGATCGTCCAGTGGAACCGGGTCCAGGGGAGGCGGTCCATCCGGGCCGGGACCAGGCTCCGTCTCGGGGCGGCCGACGGCCCCCCGGCGGTGGTGGGCGTGTTCGACATGGGAGCCTCCCCGGGTGCTGCGCTCGACGTGCTGGGTCGGCCGCGGCGCGGGTGCCGACGACCGGTCGAGCGGTGCAGAGCGCGCAGTGCTGCAGCCTCTGCACGGACTGCGACCGGTCGAAGCTACTCCCCGCCGCGAGCCGGTGACCGGCCGCGACGGGGAGCAGGGGGAGGAGCAGCCGGGGAGGCGCGGAGCGGGCCCCGGAGGAGTCGGTCGCCTAGTGCGCGACCACCTTCTCGGCGCCCTCGACCACCGGCGGGCGGCGGACGAAGAACGAGCCCACGACGGCGAACAGCGAGATGACCGCGCCGACCAGGAACGCGGCGCGCACGCCGCTGCTCGCGGCGGCGACCTGCCCGGCCCCGTCGGAGGCGGCGGCGGTCGAGGCGATGGTCATGACGGTGACGAACACGGCCGTCCCGGCGGCGCCCGCCACCTGCTGCACCGTGCCGACGATGGCGCTGCCGTGCGAGTACAGGCGCCCGGGCAGCGAGCCGAGGCCCGACGTGAACAGCGGGGTGAACATCAGGGCGAGGCCGATGCTGAGCGCGACGTGCGCACCGAGCACGAGCGGGATCGGGGTCGCCTCGGAGACCGTCGACAGGACCCACAGCACCGCGCTGACGAGGGCCGTGCCGGGCACGAGCAGCACGGTCGGGCCGTGCTTGTCGAACAGGCGGCCGACGATCGGCGACAGCAGGCCCTGCACGAGGCCGCCGGGCAGCAGGAGCAGGCCGGTGGCGAGCGGGTCGAGGCCGTGGACGTTCTGCAGGTAGATGGGCAGGACGATCAGCGTGCCGAAGAGCGCGATCATGCCGACGCCGAGCACGAGGGTCGACATGGTGAACGTGCGGGAGGCGAAGGTGCGGAGGTCGAGGAGCGCGGTGTCGGTGCGCTGCAGGAAGCGCTGGCGCAGCACGAACGCGACGAGCGCCACGACGCCGACCGCGAGCGGCACCCAGGCCGGCACCGCGGCCTCGGCGCCCTCGCCGAAGGTGCTGAGGCCGTAGACGACCCCGCCGAAGGCGAACGCCGAGAGGATCACCGACAGCACGTCGAGCGGCACCTTCGTGGGCGTCGTCACGTTCTTCACGCGGACGGCGCCCAGGGCGAGGGCGGCGAGGGCGATCGGCAGCACCAGGATGAACATGAAGCGCCACTCGAGCACGCTGAGGATGAGCCCGGAGATGGTGGGGCCGATGGCCGGGGCGACCGAGATGACGATCGAGATGTTGCCCATCGTGCGGCCGCGGGTGGCCGGCGGCACGAGCGTGAGCACGGTCGTCATCAGCAGGGGCATCATGATCGCGGTGCCGGAGGCCTGGACGACGCGGCCGATCAGCAGCACGCTGAAGCCGGGTGCGATCGCCGAGATGGCGGTGCCGAGGCTGAACAGGCTCATCGCCGTGATGAAGACCGGGCGGGTGTCGAAGCGCTGCAGCAGGAAGCCGGTGATCGGGATCACGACGGCCATCGTCAGCATGAAGCCGGTGGTGAGCCACTGCCCGGCGGTGACGGTGATGTCGAGGTCGCGGGTCAGGCTCGGCAGGGCCACGCCCATGATCGTCTCGTTGAGGATGACGACGAACGCGGAGACGAGCAGCAGGCCGATGACCAGCTTGTTGCGGGCGGCCGTCGCGGCGTCGGGGCCGTCGTCGGCGCCGGCCGCGGGGGCGGCGGTCGTGGGGCGGGCGGTGTCGCTCGTCATGGCGGTGCTCCTGGGGAACGAGGGCGGATGGCGGGAGGCGACCTCACCGTCGAGACGCTCCAGGGAGAAGGCGTCGCCCGGCTGGATCATTCCCGACGATCTGCCCTGGATGCGCCGAGAGCCCGCGGGTCGCCCCGAGGGGCGGCCCGCGGGCTCTCGTCCGTGCGGCGGAGCCGTCAGACGTCGCGGCGCTTGACGGCGGCGACCGCGACGACGAACAGGGCGACGACCCAGCCGGCGAGCACGGCGAGGGCCTGCCACGGCGTCAGCACGACGGCGTCGTCGACCGTCGGCGGGGTCAGCATCGACGACCCCTCGACCTGGTACTCGAAGACGCGGGTGGCGGCCTGCGGCGGCGTGAACTCGTAGAGCGTGTAGATCCACGGCTCGGCGATCACGGCCATGCCGATGGAGAAGATGATCGGCAGCACGAAGACGAGGCCGATCGAGGCCGCGATGCCGCCGGCGCCGTTGCGGATGATCGCGCCCAGCCCGAACGAGATCATCGCGATCATGGCGACGCTGGCCGCGGCGCCGACGAGCGACCACCAGAGGCCGCTGTCGCCGAGGTCGAGGTCGATGCCCGTCGACGACGACAGCAGGGGCGTGCTGACGAGCGCGGCGACGACGAGGGCGAGGCCCGAGACGACGAACGTGCCGACGCCCACGATGAGCACCTTGGCGACGAGCGCCGCGGTGCGTCGCGGCACGGCCGTGAAGGTCGACCGGATCATGCCCGTGCCGTACTCGCCGGTGATGACGAGCGCGCCGAGCACGGCGGCGACGAGCTGCGCGAAGGCGACGCCGATCGTGATGACCTGCACGCCGAGCGCCTGCTGCTGCTCGGGCGTCGCCTCCATGCCCTCGAAGCCGCTGGCGACGGAGGCGAAGAGCGCGGCGAAGCCCACGACGATGACGGCGATGACCGCGAAGCACCAGGCGGTCGAGCGGAGGCTGCGGAGCTTGATCCACTCCGAGCGGACGACGTGCGCGAACGTCACGCCCGGGCCGACGGCGTGGCCGTGCGTGGAGCGTCGGGTGGGGGCGGGGGCGGTCATCGCGTGGCTCCGGAGGTCGGGGCGGTCTTCTCGGCCGCGGCGGGGGAGGCGGGGGTCGGGTCGGCCGAGCCGCCCGCGTGGTACTCGACGGAGTCCTGCGTCAGCGACATGTAGGCCTCCTCCAGCGAGCGCACCACGGGGGTGAGCTCGTGCAGCACGATGCCGCGCGAGGCGGCGAGCTCGCCGACGCGGGCGGCCGTGAGGCCGGGCAGCTCGAGCGAGCCGTCGTCGGCGGCGACCGGCTCGACGCCGTGCTCGCTCCGGACCAGCTCGACGAGCTGCGCCAGGTGCGGGCTGCGCACGCGCACGCCGTCGCCCGACGCCTGCGAGATGACGTCGCTGATCGGGGCGTCGGCGAGGACGCGGCCCCGGCCGAGCACGATCAGGTGGTCGGCGGTCTGGGCCATCTCGCTCATGAGGTGCGACGAGAGGAAGACCGTGCGGCCCTCGGCGGCGAGGTGGCGGGCGAGCGTGCGCACCCAGACGACGCCCTCGGGGTCGAGGCCGTTGACCGGCTCGTCGAAGATCAGGGTGGCGGGGTCGCCGAGCAGCGCCGCCGCGATGCCGAGGCGCTGGCCCATGCCGAGCGAGAAGCCGCCGACGCGCTTCTTGGCGACCGGCTCGAGGCCGGTCAGCGCGATGACCTCGGCGACGCGCGAGCGGCCGATGCCGTGGGTCGCGGCCATGGCGTGCAGGTGCTCGGAGGCGCTGCGGCCGCGGTGGACGGCCTTCGCGTCGAGCAGCACGCCCACCTCGCGGAGCGGGGCACGGTGCTCGGCGTAGGGGCGGCCGTTGACCGTCACCGAGCCGGAGCTCGGGCGGTCGAGCCCGACGACCATGCGCATGGTCGTCGACTTGCCGGCGCCGTTCGGGCCGAGGAAGCCCGTCACCATGCCGGGGCGGACGGTGAACGACACGTCGTCGAGCGCCACCTTCTGCCCGTACCTCTTCGTCAGCGATCGAGCCTCGATCATCGTGCGTCTCCTCCGTGGCGCCGTCTCGGCACCGGGTCGGCGGACCGTCTCGGCGCCGTGGCGCCGCCCCCCGTGCGGTCGCACGGCGGTCCGGCTCCGACACTAGGGCGGCGGGCGCCCGCGCGGCATCCCTCGAACGGACGAGGTGCGCGGGCTCCGTCCGCCGCCGCGCGGCGGAGCGGCACGGGCGCAGGTGGGCCGGGCCCGACCTTGTTACAGTCGCCCGGTGACGACCGACGCCCTCCTCGCCTCCCTGCCCGCCGCCTCCGGGGGGTTCCTGCTCTTCGACCCCGAGGCGCTGCTGCCGGCCCTCGGCCCGTGGGCGCTCGCCGGCATCTCGCTCATGGTGTTCATCGAGTCGGGCGTGCTGTTCCCGTTCCTGCCCGGCGACTCGCTGCTCTTCACGGCGGGCCTGCTGCACGAGGCCCTCGGCCTGCAGGTCTGGGTCATCGCGCTCTGCGCCTTCGTCGCGGCGGTGCTCGGCGACCAGGTCGGCTTCTTCCTCGGGCACCGGTTCGGCCGCCGGTGGTTCCGCCCCGACGCGCGCATCCTCAAGACGGCGCACCTCGAGAAGGCCGAGGCGTTCTTCGCGAAGTACGGCGGGCTCTCGCTCGTGCTCGGCCGCTTCGTGCCCATCGTCCGCACCTACGTGCCCCTCGCCGCGGGCACCGCCGGCTACACGTACCGCAAGTTCGTGGTCTTCAACGTGCTGGGCGCCTTCCTCTGGGCCGTCGGCATGACCGTGCTCGGCTCGCTGCTCGGCGGCATCCCGATCATCCGCGACCACGTCGACGTCTGGGCCATCGTGCTCGTGGTCGTGTCGGTGCTGCCCGTGCTCGTCACCCTGCTGCGCTCCTTCCTCTCCGCGCGTCGCGTGCGCGCGGCGGAGGCGGCGGAGGCGCAGGCGGCGAAGGGCGCCTAGGCACCGTGGCCACGACGGGGCGCCGACGGTGCTGACGAGCGCCGCGGAGGCGGTGGCGCGGGCGCTCGCGCTGCACCGCGCCTCCGGCGGCTCCCGGGTGCTGGTCGGCGTCGCCGGCGAGCCCGGCAGCGGCAAGAGCACGCTCGGCGCGCTCGTCGTGGCGGGCCTCCGCGAGGCCGGCACGTCGGCCGTCGTCGTGCCGATGGACGGCTGGCACCTCGCGAACGCCGAGCTCGACCGCCTCGGGCGCCGCGACCGCAAGGGCGCGGTCGACACGTTCGACGGCGACGGCTACCTCGCCCTGCTGCGCCGCCTGCGCGAGCGCGGCCCCCGACCGGTCTGGGCCCCCGACTACGTGCGCGGGCTCGAGGAGGCGGTGGCCGGCTCGGTCGCCGTCGGCCCCGACGTCGAGGTCGTCGTCACCGAGGGCAACTACCTGCTCGTCGACGACGACCCGTGGCGGGCCGTGCGCGAGGCCCTCGACGAGGTCTGGTTCGTCGACGCCCCGCCGGAGGAGCGCCTCCGCTGGCTCGTCGCGCGCCACGTGCGGCACGGCATGGCCGAGGAGGCGGCGCTCGCCTGGGCGACGGGGCCCGACGAGGCGAACGCCCGGCTGGTGCGCTCGACCCGCGGCCGTGCCGACGAGACGGTGCGGCTCGCCTCGTAGGCTGGTCGCATCATGCGACTGCTGCTCATCCGCCACGGCCAGACTCCCGACAACGTGATCGGGGCGCTCGGCACCACCGTGCCCGGGGTCGGCCTCACCGAGCTCGGGCTGCGCCAGGCCGCCGCCCTCCCCGCCGCGCTCGCCGACGAGGGCATCGGCGCGCTGGCCGTCAGCACGATGCTCCGCACCCACCTCACCGCGGCGCCGCTGGCGGAGGCGCTCGGGGCCGAGCCCCTCGTGCTCGACGGCCTGCGCGAGGTGGAGGCGGGCGAGCTCGAGCTCCGCACCGACCCGGAGGCGGCCGCCCGCTACCTCGGCACCGTCGCCCGCTGGGTGGTCGGCGACCTCGACGCGCACCTCGACGGGGCGGAGGACGGCCACGCCTTCCTCGCCCGGTACGACGAGGCGATCGCCCGGGCCGCCGCGGGCGGGCACGAGACCGTCGCGGTCGTCAGCCACGGGGCGGCCATCCGCGGCTGGACGGGCTGCCGGGTCGAGGGCGCCGGCGGCACCTTCGTGCGCGACCACCAGCTCGGCAACACGGGCGTCGTCGTGCTCGAGGGCGACGTCGAGCGGGGCTTCCGCCTCGTGGCGTGGGAGGGCACGCCGGTCGGCGGCCCGCAGCTCGACGACCCCACCGCCGACGACCCGACGGGCGAGGCGCCGGCCGACGAGGCCGCCGCGGCCCGCTAGGCGGCGACCACCTCGTCCTCCTCGGTGACGGGCGTGCGCTCGTCGGCGAGGCGGGTGCGGCGCACGCTCCCGAGGTGGGTGAGCAGGGCGACCAGCAGCCCGGCGACGAGCCAGAGGGCGAGCACCAGCAGGTCGCGCCCGATGCCCTGGCCGGGGAAGTAGACCGTGGTCTGCGCGGCGTGCAGCCAGGCGGCGCCGTTCCAGAACGTGCTCAGGCCGCTGAAGAACGACGGCACGAGCGCGGCGGCGAAGACCCCGCCGGAGCTCGTGAAGTTCAGCATCACGAAGAGCATCGTCAGCACCGGGGTCGTCCAGTGCCGGAGCAGCGGGTGCAGCCCGACGCCCATCACGACGACGGTGCTCACGTAGAGCCAGCTGAGCAGCCACAGCGGCCAGATCGCGTGGTCGACGATGCCGTACACGGGCCCGACGACGACCGCGCCGATCGCGGCGACGACGCCCGCCGTCACGACGGCGATCCCGAGCCGCGTCGCGAGGCCGGTGCGGGCGGCCGAGACCACGGCGGAGATGGCCGCGGCGCTGGCGTAGCCGCCGACGCTGAGGGCCACCAGGAGGAAGAACAGCCCCTGGCCCGTCGGGTCGCCCTCGCCCGAGGGCACGACGTCCTCGACCTTCACCGGCAGCTGCTGCTGGTACGCCACGGGCAGGAAGACCTTCTGCACGACCGACGCCGTCGTGTCGCTCGCGGCGCTCGAGACGTAGAGGGTGGCGTCGGTCGCGGTGGCCTCGTAGGCGGCGACGACGTCGCGGTCGCGGACGAGCGACCGGGCGGCGTCGGCGTCGGCGACCGTGCGGACGTCGAGCTCGTCGGGCGCGGAGTCGTTGAGCGTCTGCGCGAAGACCTCCGCCTGCGGCGTCGTGCCCACGACGGCGACCGGCAGGTGGTGCGGCGCGGGGTGGCCGAACGCCCCGAGGTAGGCGAGCGCCATGCCCGCGGCGAGGAAGAGGGGGATCAGCAGGTGCAGGCCGAGGCCGCGCCAGGAGCGGAGCCCGGGGAACGACCGTCGCGGCCGGCGGTCGCCGAGGTGGATGTGGACGCTGTGCCCGCCCGGGGCCGGGGCGGGAGGGGCGGCGTCCCCCCGGGGGCTCGACGCGGGGACGAGCTGGCGGGACGGGGCGGGCGGGGTGGACGACACGGGACTCCTCAGATCAGTGTTGCATTGTGCAACTATCAACTGTACGCCTCCTCGGCGTCGACCGCAGCCGCCGGGCGGGGTCGCGGGACCGGCCCGCGGTGCCGGCGGCGGACGCGTGGCTAGGGTGAGGGGGTGGAGCGAGGCGACGAGACGACCGGCATCGACGACGTCTACGCCGAGCTCGAGCGCGTCTCGCGACGGGCCGTCGCCCGCGCCCGCCACCGCAGCGCGCCGCTGTCGTTCGTCGAGCACTCCCTCGTGACGTTCATCGCGACCCACCCCGGCTGCCGAGCCGTCGACATCGCGGCCGACTTCTCCCTCAACCGCTCCACCGTGTCCCGGCAGCTCGCCGGCCTCGTCGAGCTCGGCCTCGTCGCCCCCGTCGACGGGGCGGACGGCGCTCGCCGGGGCCAGGTGCTCGCCCTCACCCCGCGCGGCGACGAGCTGCTCGCCCGCTCGGTCGACGCGAACCGCGCCGCCCTCGCCGAGCGCCTCGAGGGCTGGCGACCCGAGGAGGTCGCCGAGCTCGCGGCCTCGCTGCACCGGCTCAACACGGCCTTCGGCGACTGAGCCGACGGCCCGGGGAGGCGCCCCCGGCGGCCCGCGGACACCGCGCCTCCTCGGGGCGTCCGGGGGACAAGATCCGTCACGGATGTGACTGGTGTGACTCGAGTCGTCGCCTGTGGGACCACAACTGGGGACAGATCGATGCCGGGGAACCTTGCAGCAGAGGTTTACCCTTGCCCTCCTCCGGCCTAGTCTGGGACAGTCCGTCGGCCGGGTGGACGCGCACTCGTGGCGTGTGGACCGGTGCTGCCCCTCTGAGTTAGGTCCCGCCTCCGTGAGTTCCCCCTCCCTCGTCTCGCCCGCCCGGCGCGCCCTCGGCGCCGTCTCGACCCTGCTGCTGGCCCTCGCCTTCGTGGTCGCGGGCGTGGTGGTCGTCGGTCCGTCCGCCCAGGCGGCGGGGTACCCGAGCTGGGACGACGTGACGGCGGCCCGGGCGAACGAGTCGTCGAAGCAGGCGCAGATCTCCGAGCTGCAGTCGCTGCTCAGCGGCCTCCAGTCGGCCGCCTCCGACGCGCAGGCCGAGGCCGACCGCCTCGGCGCCGTGTTCCAGCAGGCGCAGCAGTCCGTCGACGACGAGGCCTCGAAGCTCGCCGAGCTCGAGGCGCAGGTGGCCGAGAAGAAGGCCGTCGCCGACGAGAGCGAGAAGCGCGCCGGGCAGGTCTCCGCCCAGCTCGCGCGCACCGGCGGGGGCGACGTCTCGACCCAGCTCGCCGCCGACGGCCAGGGCGCCGACGACCTCCTCTACCGTCTCGGCGCGATGAGCAAGATCACCGAGCAGGCCGAGGGCATCCGCGCCCAGGCCGTCGCCGACCGCAACGTCGTCCAGTCGCTGACCGACCAGGCGAGCGTCGCCAAGAAGGCCCTCGACGGGCTCCGCGACGAGGCCCAGGCCTCGATGTCGGAGGCGCAGGCCGCCTCCGACGCCGCTGCCTCCGCCGTGGCCGCGCAGCAGGAGAACGAGGGGCGCCTGCAGGCGCAGCTCGCCTCGCTGCAGAGCGCCACCGCCGTGACCGAGCAGCAGTACCAGGCGGGGGTCGAGGCCGAGAAGGCGCGCCTCGCCGCCGAGGCCGCGGCTCGTCAGGCCGAGGCGGCCCGTCAGGCCGAGGCGCTCCGCCAGCAGCGCGCGGCAGCCGCGGCGGCAGCGGCCGCGGCGGCAGCGGCGCGTCCCGCTCCGGCCCCCTCCGCGCCCGGACGGCCGAGCGCCCCGGCGCCCGCGCCCTCCGGCGGCGGCAGCGGCTGGGTCCGCCCGAGCGGCGGTGGCATCTCGAGCGGCTACGGCATGCGCGTGAACCCCGTCACCGGCATCTACACGAACCACGACGGCGTCGACCTGGCCCCCGGCTGCGGCTCGCCCATCTACGCGGCCTCCTCGGGCACCGTCAACTACGCCGGCTCCTACGGCGGCTACGGCAACTACGTGCGCATCAACCACGGCGGCGGGCTCAGCACGGCGTACGGGCACATCGTCAACGGCGGCATCCGCGTGTCGAACGGCCAGTCGGTCGTCGCCGGCCAGCTGATCGCGCTCGTCGGCTCCACCGGCAACTCGACCGGCTGCCACCTGCACTTCGAGACCCGCGTGGGCGGCGCCTCCACCGATCCGGTGCCCTTCATGTCGGCGCGCGGCGTCAGCCTCCGCTAGCCGCCTGCCGGCCGAGCCGTCGCGGGTCCTCCGTCGGGCGGGGGCGGTGGGATGATCGACAGGTGACGAGAACCACCGACCTGCCCCCGCTCCGCCTCGAGCACGTCGCCTACGACGACCCCCGCGCGGTCGACCTCCGCGCCCGCATGGACGTCGAGATGTCGGCGGTCTACGCCCTCGGCCGCGGCCCTGAGCCCGTCGAGGTGACGCAGGCCCGCGACGCCGCCCTGACCGTGCACCCGGAGGCGGTGCGCGAGACCGTCCTCGTGGTCGACCCCGACGGCGCCGCTCACGGGCACGCGGTGCTCTACGACCGGGCGGGCGAGTGGGAGGTCAAGCGGGTCGTCGTCGACGCGAGCAGCCGCGGTCGGGGCATCGGGCGCCTCCTCATGGCCGGCCTCGAGGCCGACGCCCGGGCGGCCGGCGCCCCGCGCATGATCCTGCAGACGGGCGACCGCCAGCCCGACGCCGTCGCGCTCTACGAGAAGGTCGGCTGGAGCCGCATCGACGTCTACGAGCCCTACGCCTCGACCATCCCGCAGTCGATCTGCTTCGAGAAGGTGCTCTCCTGACGGCGACGCGAGGGCGGTTAGGGTGGGCACCGTGATCACGCGACGCGACGCCGCCCTCCGGCTCGACATCCCGCTCGAGATGGCGGCGCGCCACGGCATCCCGTCGCGGCTGAGCCTCGACGAGCTGCTGGCCCTCGAGAAGTCTCCGCCCGCGTGGCTCGTGCAGTCGCGCGCCAACCGCACCGGCAAGCCGGTCTGGGTCGACCTCTCGTGCGTCGTCTGCGGGTACCACGAGGCGGCTCGGCCGAAGAAGTGGTGGCCCACCTGGACCCACCTCAGCTGCGACGACCACCACGCCGACGAGCTGCCCGACCCGGTCGAGGGCGCCGTGCGCACCGAGGTCGACGGCATCGGCAGCCGGTTCGTCGCGATCGTCGACGTCGAGCTCGAGTCCTAGCCGGCGCGGACCGGCCGGAGGCGCGGGGCGACGTCGTCCGTCGTCCGTCGTCCGGACGCGGTCAGCGCGGGGCGATCGCGTAGGCGACCGAGGCGGGCGGGTCGATGCCCGCGAGCACGTGCACGGCCGCCTGTCGCACGTCGTCGGCGAGCATCTGGCGCTGGATGTGCTGGTCGTGCCAGTGGGCGAGGTCGTCGACCGTGACGGCGTGGGCCTGCGGCTCGGCTCCCTCGACGGGCTCGGCGACGACGTAGCGGAACGCGACCGCCTCCCCGCCGGCCTCGAGCGTGCGCCGCTCGCCGAGGGCCTCGCCCGTGCGGGCGTCGACGAACGACTCCCGGCCGGGGTCGTCGGGGTCGGGCAGCAGCACGTCGACCCGGGGGTGCGTCGCCCGGGCGTCGGGCGCGACGACCGCGGTGCCGATGCGCGCCTCGACCACCACGAGGCTGCCGTCGTGCGGCGCCGCCGGGCTGACGTCGTGCCCGGCCGCGACGTCGTCGACGACTCGTCGGGCGGCCGCCTCGACGGCCGGCTCGGCGTCGCGGAGCCGCAGCGCCGTGGCGCGCAGCCACGACTCGAGCGCGGCGGCCTCCGCGGGGCTGAAGGGCTCGGGCTCCCACGACTGCACGGTGAAGGCGGCGGCCTCGACCGACCACTCCCACGACAGCAGCACGCGCGTGAGGGCGCCCGGGCGGGGGAGCACCGCGAGGGTGCCCTGCCGGAGCCCGGGCGACCACAGCAGCTCGGGCTCGTCGAGCAGGTCGCGCACCCCGTCGGCGGCGACGAGCGACTCCGGAGGCGCCGCGAGCGACACGCGCACGAGTCGCCACGGGGTCGCCCGCGCCGGGACGACGTCGAGCCTGCGGGGCACGGTCACGCCCTGGTCGGGCTGGTCAGGGCGGAGGTCGGCGGGGGTCACGGCGACCGATCGTGCCACGCGCGCCTCCGAGCAGGACGAGAACGGCCGAGCCGCGCCGGGGTGCGGAGTTGCTCAGAACGTCAGCTGGTCGACCGAGGTCAGGGGCACCCAGCCGGGCCGGACGCCCTCCGGCGGCTGCACGGTCGGCACGACCTGCAGCGAGTCCGCCTCGGCCAGCTGGGCCAGCTCGAGGCCGGTGAGGGCGGCGATGTCGCGCACCGGCACCTGGTACGTGCGGTACTCGCCGAGGGGCGGCGGGTCGCCCGCCTCGTGGGCCCGCGCGAACGCGGCCTCGAGGTCGACCCCCTCCAGCTCGGGCCCCTGGTCGAGCAGGTAGCCCGCGGTGCGGAGGGCCGCGCCGTCGCGCGTCGCCCAGGCGGCGACCTTGAAGAAGCGGCGCGGGATGCGCACCCCGCGGTACGGCGCGTCGTCGTCGAGGAGCACGGGGCCGGTGAAGACCGTCAGCCGCTGCTGGTGCACCTGGGCGTACTGCAGCACCTGGTCCTCCAGGCCGAGCCACAGCTCGCTCGACTGGTTGAACTCGGCGGCCTGGGGCGCGGCGTTCGCGTACGAGAACGTGTCCATGTTGGCCCGCGACGCGACCGCGGGAGGACCCCAGACCGGGTCGCGCCGCCGCACGAGGTGACCCCGGTCGAGGTCGTTGCGGCTGTACAGCTCCGGCCCGCACTGCTCGGACGCGGGCACGCGCTCGTCGAGGTGCCAGTCGTCGCCGCGGTCGAGGTCGACGAGCGAGGCGCCGTCGACGTTGACCGCCGTGAGCGCCGCGAGGCGCCGCTCGGGGTCGAGCAGCACCGTGAAGTGGGCGTAGGGCAGCTCCCGGACGACGCGGCCGCCCGTGTCGGGCAGGGGCACCCCGACGGCGAGGAACCCCGCGTCGTAGCCGGACGAGGCCACCGCCTCGGGGCTGCCGGGCAGCTGCTCGTGGTCGTCTGCGATGCTCATCCGCGCCTCCTCGTGGCAGGGCTCGGTGCCCCTGGGGACATGGTGCACCTCGCCGCCGACACCCGACCGCCGTGCGTGTGGGTCCGCCGGGAGGGCGGGGGACGCCCGGACGCCCCGGGCCCGCGCCGGCCTAGCCTGACGCTCGACGGGCAGGTCGCCCGTCGGCCGCGACGCGGCCGGGACGCGAGGAGGACACCATGAGCGACACCGAGATCGGCGGAGCGGTCGACCCGGGCGACGGCGACGTCGTGCCCGACCCGGCGGTCGACCCCGACCCCGAGGTGGCGACCGAGGCGAGCGAGGGCGACGACACGGTCACGGGCGACGACGCCGAGCGCCTCGTCCCGACGGGCGTCGACGACGTCGACGTCGACGTCACCGAGAGCGAGGGGCCGGTGCTCGGCGCGCCCGAGTAGCAGCGGCCCGGGCGGCACCGCCGCTGCGCACGAGGAGGCGCGGTGCAGCAGGCTGCTGCACCGCGCCTCCTCGACGGGGCGGCGGCCGGGGCCGCGGGCGCGCTAGTCGGCGAGGATCGCGTAGAGGGCGCGCCGCGTCTCGTCGAGCTTCGCCGTGGCCGCGGCCCGCTGGGCGTCGGTGACGCCGGTGCGGAACTGCTGCACGGCGCCGAAGAGCTTGCCGAGGCTCTCGCGGAACTCGTCGCCCTGGCCGTCGTCGGCCGTGGCGGCCCACGCGGCGTCGATCGCCTCGGACTGCTCGGCCACGTAGGCCCGGCCGGCCTCGGTGAGCGAGTACTCGCCCTTGGCGTCGGTGGCCGTCTCGACGCCGTCGACGATGAAGCCCTCGTCGACGAGCTGCTGCAGGGTCGGGTAGACCGAGCCGGGGCTCGGCTTCCAGACGCCGTCGGTGCGCTCGGCGATCGCCTTGATGAGGCCGTAGCCGTTGGAGGGCGCGTCGGAGAGCAGGGAGAGGATCGCGAGGCGGACGTCGCCTCGGCGGGCGCGCCCGCGGCCGCCGCGGTGCGGGCCGCCGGGGCCGAAGCCCGGGAAGCCGGGGAACCCCGCGCCGCCGGGGCCGAAGCCGGGGAAGCCGGGGCCGGGTCGGCCCGAGCGCCCGAAGGGGCGGCCGAAGCGGGCGCCGCCGCCGAACGAGTCGTGGGCGTGGTGGTCGGTGTGCTGGTGGTCGTCGTGGTGGGTCATGGCGTCTCGCCTCCGGGTCGGGGGTCTCGACCGGGCGGAGGTCGCCGGGCGCGGTGCACCGGGGCGACTCGGGGTCGAGTGTCGCGGAGTGTTCCGCGATGTGTCGACGATATGTCGCCGACAGTCGCCCGTCAAGCCGGTGAGGGGATCCACGGCGACCGCACAGGACGACGGAGGCGCGCCCCCGGGCAGGGGACGCGCCTCCGTCGTCGGGTCGAGCGGCCTCAGCTGGCGGGGGCCACCCCGAACGCCGTGGCGAGCTTCTCGATCTTCTGCGCGCGGCCGAGGCGCGGCAGGTCGCTGCCGTCGCGGATGACCCGGCCGCGGCCCTCGAAGTCGGCGAGGAAGTCCTGCGCCCAGGCCACGTCGGACGGGGTCGGGCTGATGACCTCGTTGATGACCGGCAGCTGCTCGACGTCGAGGCAGAGCTTGCCGGTCAGGCCGAGCGCGACGGCCACGCCGGCCTGCTCGCGGAGCACCGGGTGGCTGCTGCCGACGGTCGGGCCGTCGATCGGGCCGGGCAGGCCGCCGATGCGGCTCGCGACGACGAGGCGGGAGCGGGGGTAGGCCATGGCGAGGTCGTCGGCGCTGGTGCCCGTGTCGCGGCGGTAGTCGCCGCTGCCGAAGGCGAGGCGGTAGGCGCCGCGGGCCTTCGCGATCGACGGGCTCTCCTCGATGCCGAGCGCCGACTCCACGAGGGCGAGCACGCGCACCGCGCCGCCCAGCCGGTCGAAGGTCTCGGTGACGTGCTCGGGGGCCTCGGTCTTGGCGAGCATGACGCCCTGCAGGCCGGGGAGGCCGAGCAGCGCGTCGACGTCGTCCGACCAGAAGGCGGTGGAGCGGTCGTTGATGCGCACCCAGGCCTGGCCGCCGTCGCGGAGCCACGCGACGACGTCGTCGCGGGCCTCGGGCTTGCGGGCGGGGTCGACGGCGTCCTCGATGTCGAGCACGATCTGGTCGGCCCGCGAGGAGGCGGCCGGCGTGAAGCGGTCGGGGGCGGTGCCCGGCACGAGCAGCCACGAGCGGGCGATGTCGGCCGGCGGCCGCGGGCGGCGGGAGCCGTCGGCGCGCAGCGGGGAGGGGGTCGACGGCGACCCGTCGTGGGGCACGGTGTCGGGGGTCTCGGTCATGGGACGTCCTCGTCTCGGTCGGCAGCCCGGGGGCCGCCTGCGGCGGTCGTGTGCCCCACGGTACCGGTCGGGGGCGGCGGGCCGGTCCGTCGCCCCCGGGCGGGGCGTCCCGGCTTCTGGGAGCAGACGGGCGTACCGTTCAGCGAGATCACAGGCGTCCCGCGCCGCGCCCCCGCGCACGCGACGACGCCGGACCGACGCAGCAGCCCCGCCGCAGCAGCCCCGAGACGCCAGGAGCGACCATGACCGACGCCGACCACCCCCGCCCCGACGACCGCGACCGCGACGGGCGTCCGGTCGAGCCGGCCCGCGACCCCGCCGACGCCCCTGCGGTCGACTTCGGCGGCCCGGCCGAGCCGGCGCGCGACCCGGCCGACGCCCCCGCGGTCGACTTCGGCGGCCCCGCCGAGCCGGCGCGCGACCCCGCCGACGCCCCTGCGGTCGACCCCGGCTCCCCGGCCGCGTCGGAGGCCGACCGTGCCGAGCCCGTCGACCCCGCCGGCGACCAGGCCGGCCGTCACGACGACGACGTGGAGGCGCGGGGCGAGCTCTTCCCGCCCGCCGCCTCCCTGCGCGACGACGAGGCCACGCCCACGACGGCCGACGGCTCCGTCGCCGCCGCCGAGGTGCCCGGGGGAGAGGGCGGCCGCCGCGGCGACTCCGGCCTGGGCGGCGACTCGGTCGAGGGCGACGCCTCCGTCGACCCCGACCGCCTGCGCGACGTCGACGGCGATGCCGACCGTCCCTCCGACCGCGACCGCGCCTCCGCCCGCGACGGCGAGACCGAGGTCATCGCCCCCCTCGACGAGCGCCGTGACGACGCGTCCGGCACGAGCCGCGCCGACGCCGACGAGGCAGGCGCGACCGACCGCGACGGCGACCACGACGCTGCCCGCCCCGTGGTCCCGCCCGTCGTGGCGCCGACCGACTCCGGTGCCCGCGCCTGGTCGGTCGCCCCGGCCGGCGACGACGACGGCCCCCGTCGTCCGCTCCACGACGACGAGGCCCTCCGCGCCGCCGAGGCGGCCCGCGACGAGCCCGTCCGCCGCGACGACGACCGCGACGGCCGTGACGACTCCACCGTCGCCGCGCCCGTGGTCGCCGGGGCGGCCGGCGTCGCCGCCGGCTCCGCGGCCGGCGCCCGCTCCGACGACGGCCGCTTCGGCGAGGCCCGCACCACGGCCCTGCCCGCGCACGGCTCGACCTCGACCGGGGCGATCGAGCGCGACCGCACCGGCGGCTACCCCACGACCGACGACGGCGACATCGACCGCGTCGGCCTCCGTCGCGACCTCCTGGCCGAGCAGAAGGAGGAGTTCGGCGGCATGCGCATCGGCGCCGGCCTCCTCGGCTGGTTCGCCGCCACGGGCCTCGGCGTCGTGCTGTTCACGATCCTCGCCAGCATCGTCACGGCGATCGTGGTCGGCTCGTCCTCCGACGCGAGCGCGGCCACGCTGCGCTCCACCCTGGAGGACCAGGGCACCGTGCTCTCGCTCGTGATGGGCATCGGCGTGCTGGTGATCGTCTTCGTCGGCTACCTCGTGGGCGGCTACACCGCCTCCCGCGTCGCGCGCTTCTCCGGGTTCAAGCAGGGCCTCGCCACCTGGCTCTGGGGTCTCGTCATCACGATCGTCGTCACCGTCGTGGTGGGCATCGTCGCGGTGCAGACCGGCGACCAGAGCGCTCCGAACTCGATGGTGCCCACCGTCGACGACCTCACCTCGATGTCGGTCGAGAGCCTCGTGTTCCTCGGCCTGCTGCTCGTGCTGAGCTTCGTCGGGGCCGTGCTCGGCGGCGTCCTCGGCCAGCGCTGGCACCGTCGCGTCGACCGCTTCATCCCCGAGCACCAGGTCTGAGACCCGCTGCCCCGCACGACCCCACCACAGAGACAAGGAACCACCATGCGCCTCCTCGACCGCTCCTCCCTCGTCCGGACGACGCTCGGCGTCGTCGCCGCCGGCACGTTGGCCCTCTCGCTCGTCGCGTGCTCGTCGACGTCCGACTCCGAGAGCAACAACACGGCCCCGACCCACCCGGTCAACGAGCCCGACGAGCGCGAGACCTCGAGCCCGGAGGCGCCCGTCGCCTCCGTGCCGAGCCTCGCGGGCGGCGTCGACACGCAGGTCGCGGTCGACGCGAGCTTCGTCGACGCGCTCGGCACCCTCGGCCTCACGCCGGGCGTCGTCGGCACGGCGACCTTCGCGGGGGGCACGTTCTCGTTCCCGATCACGGGCGGCAACGTCGAGTACTACGGCCCCGACAGCGACGTGCGCCCCTACGTGCAGGGCTTCGTCGAGCACGACGGCTCGGGCCTCAGCCTGACCGCCGCCGACGGCACCGTCGTCGAGCTGACGGACTTCGACATCGACCCCGGCGAGTCGAAGCTGTACGGCGACGTCACGGTCGACGGCACGAAGGCCGCCGAGCACGCGTACCTGTTCAACCTCTGGGGCGGCACCCTCGAGCCCCTGCGCACCGAGGGGTCGAACGCCGTGCTCGAGGGCACGACCGTCCACGTGAGCCCCGACGCGGCCGACCTCCTGAACGAGACGTTCGGCACCGACGCGGTCGCCGACGAGATGCTCGTCGGCGTCGCGACCATCACGGTCGCCACGAAGTAGCCGCACGCTCGTCCCGCCGAGACCGCTCGCCCCTGCCCGGGGCGGGCGGTCTCGTCGTGGTGCGGGCATCCTGGGAGGCGGCGCCTCGTGTGCCGACCGCCGCAGCACGTCGGCCCGGCCCGGCGCAAGCCCCCCGAAAACAAATGTTCGGCATGCCGAAATCTGTGTAGGGTCGGGGCATGCCGACGACCGAGACCAGCCGCCGCGACGACGACGTCCCGCAGGAGGCGCGGGCCGGCACCCCCGGCCCGGTCGCCCCGCCGAGGCCCCGGGGCACCCTGCTCGGACCCGCCTTCGTCGCGGCGATCGCCTACGTCGACCCCGGCAACGTCGCGGCGAACCTCACCGCCGGCGCCCAGTACCAGTACCTGCTGCTGTGGGTGCTCGTCGTCGCCAACGCCATCGCCGTGCTCGTGCAGTACCTGTCGGCGAAGCTCGGCATCGTCACCGGCCGCTCGCTTCCCGAGGTGCTCGGCGACCGCCTGGGGCGCCGGCGCCGCCTCGCCTTCTGGGGCCAGGCCGAGATCGTGGCGGCCGCCACCGACGTGGCCGAGATCATCGGCGGCGCCCTCGCGCTGCAGCTGCTGTTCGGCGTGCCGCTGGTCGTGGGCGGCCTGATCACGGGCGCCGTCTCGCTCGGCCTGCTCATGCTCACCCGCTACCGTCGCGGGCACGTCTTCCAGACGGTGGTCATCGCCCTCCTGGCCGTGCTCACGATCGGGTTCTGCGCGGGCCTGCTCTTCTCGCCTCCGTCGGGCGGCGACATGCTCGCGGGGCTCGTGCCGCGCTTCGAGGGCAGCCAGTCGGTGCTGCTCGCCGCGTCGATGCTCGGCGCCACGGTGATGCCGCACGCGGTCTACCTGCACTCGGCCCTCGTGCGCGACCACCACGGCACCGTCGCCGAGGGCGCCGACCGCCGCCGCGTCCTCCGCGCGACCCGCTGGGACGTCGTCTCCGCCCTGGTCGTCGCCGGCGGCGTGAACATCGCCATGCTCGTGCTCGCCGCCTCGACCCTGCCCGGCCGCACGGGCACCGACACCATCCCCGGCGCCCACGACGCCATCGCCGACGCCCTCGGCCCCGTGGTCGGCGTGCTGTTCGCCGTCGGCCTGCTCGCGTCGGGCCTCGCCTCGACGTCGATCGGGGCGATGGCCGGCGCCGAGATCATGCGCGGCCTGCTGCACGTGCGCCTGCCGCTGCTCGTCCGCCGCGTCGTGACGCTGGTGCCCGCCCTCGTGCTGCTGGCCACCGGCATCAGCCCGACCTGGCTGCTCGTGCTGAGCCAGGTGGTGCTGAGCTTCGGCATCGCCTTCGCGCTCGTCCCGCTCGTCGTCGTCACGAGCGACGCGCGCCTCATGGGCTCCGGGGTCAACCTGCGGCCGACCCGCATCGCGGCGTGGGCCTGCGCGGGGGTCGTCGTGGCCCTGAACGTCGCCCTGATCGTCCTGACCGTGACGGGCGCGTAGGAGGCGGTCCGCGCCTCCCGCAGGACGGCCGCCTCCCTGAGGGGCCAGCGCCGGTGCCAGCGGCGGTGCCCGCCTCGGGGTCGGCTGAGCGACCAGCCCCGGGGTCAGCCCCGGGTCGCCTCGTCGTCGCTCGCCCGGTGGTCGTGCCGGCGGTCGTGGTCGCGCTCGGCGCGGTCGTAGGCGGCCTCCATCGCCTCGGCGTGGTCGGTCTTGGCCTCGGCGATGCCGTCGTCGTCGCCGCGGGCGATCGCGACGCCCTCGCGGAGGCTGGCGCCCGCCGCGGCGAGCGACTCGCGGAGGGTCGGGCGGAAGTCGCGACGTTCGTCGCCGTCGCCCGCGTCGACGTACTCGTGCAGCACGCGGCCCTCGTCGGCGTGCACCGGCTTCTCGGCGTGCTCGACGCAGAGCCGGGCGACCTCCTGCGCGTGGGCGTGCATGACGGAGTGCGCGGCCCCCGGCATCTCCCAGAGGCGCGACGAGGGCAGCAGCTCGCCGACCCGCTCGACCCAGTCGCGGGGGGCGACGGCGTCGTGCTCGCCGCGGATGACGAGCGTGTCGGCCTGCACCCGCGGCAGGACGTCCTCGATCCGGTAGGTCATCATCTTCGGCAGCACCTGCGAGAACCAGTGCACCCCGCAGGCGAGGTAGGCCCGCAGCGCGAGCACCTTGATGCGGCCGGGCTCGTGCCACGCGGCCTGGACGAAGCGCCGGCCCGCCGTGAGCACGCGGCGCTCGGCCGGGTTCACGACCGGCCCGATCAGCACGAGGGTCGACAGCTCGGGGCGGCGGGCGGCGAGGTCGGCGACGATCTGCGTGCCCATGGAGTGCCCGACGACGATCGGGTCGTGCAGCCCGAGGTCGTCGATCACGGCGCCCACGAGGTCGGCGAACTGCGAGATCTCGAGCGCCTTCCCCGGGTGGCTGACGCCCGCGAAGCCGGGCAGGTCGACGGCGTGCACCGGGCCGAAGCGGTTGAGGTCGGGGGCCAGGCGCTCGAAGTAGTCGGACGAGACGCCGATGCCGGGCACGAGCACGAACGGGCGGTCGCCCGTCGTGCCGATCGTGCTGACGCGCACGGCGAGGTCGCCGCGCTCGACGCGCTGCACGGTGACGTGCGTGCTCGACTCGTCGCGGTTCCTCCTGCGGGTGCCGGCCACGCGCCTCCTCGGGTCGTCTGCGCGACGGGCTGCCGCCGCAGGGGGCCCAGTCTGCCACCGGCCCGCGATGACGACCCTGTGCGCGGCGCGGCCGGCCGACGACCCTGTGGGCGGCGCGGTCAGTCGACGAGCGTGTAGAGGCTCAGCCGGTTGCCGTCGGGGTCGGGGAAGTCGACGACGTCGAGCACGCCCGGCACGTGCACCACGTCGGGCAGGTCGAGGCCCAGCTCGACGAGCCGCGCCCGCTCGGCGTGCACGTCGTCGACGCCGAGGCGCAGCACGGCGGTCGCGGAGCCGGTCGGGGCCTCCTCGCCGAGCTGCAGCCAGCAGCCGCCGAGGTCGTACTCGACGATGCCCTCGACCGGGTCGAGCTGGGGGCCGTCGACGTCGAGGACCGTCTCGTACCAGCACCGGGCCGCCACGAGGTCGCTGACCGAGAGCCCGACGGTGACGCTGCTGATGCGCATGCCGGGAGTCTGGCAGGGGCCGACGGCGGGCGGCGGCGCCACGCCCGGGCGGTCAGCGGGCGAGCACCGGGTCGAGCGCCCGCAGGTTGCGGTGCAGCACCGTGGCGAGGGCCACGCGGGCCGCGGGGCCGGCCGCGCGCATGAACCAGGCGGCGGGACGCCAGACGACCCGGATGTCGAGCGTGACGCGCCCGTCGTGGTGCCGGGTGACGAGGTAGCTCTCCCAGCCGCGCTGGGGGTGGCCGACGAGGGCGGCGTGGCCGAACCCGGCCGTCCGCTCGTCGTCGACCACGGCGAAGACGCGGCACGCGACCCGCGACCGGAGCGGCCCCACGGGGATCGCCCAGACGTTCACCGCGCCGACCTCGGCCCGCTCGGGCACCTGCTCGGGCACGAAGCCCGACCCGCGGTGCACCTCGAAGCGGAGCACCGCGTCGGCGGCGCGGCGGAAGTCGTCGTCGCCGTGGCCGATCACGCGGCTCGCCGTCGTGAGCCGGAACCCGGGAGGCGCGTGGCGGGTGAGCGTGGGCTGGCCGTCGAACGCGTAGCCGGGTCCGAAGCCGCGCGGGGCGGTCGATGACGTCATGCGGCGAGCTTGTCACGCCCGCCTGCGTGCTCGGGCAGGATCGGGGCGTGACCGACACCTCCTCGAGCGCTCCCGCCTCCCCGAGCGCTGCCGCCTCCCCGGGCGTCCTCCTCCTGCACGGCTGGCAGAACCGACGCCCGGCCGACCACTGGCAGCACTGGCTGGCCGACGAGCTGACGAGCCTCGGCCACGTCGTGCGCTACCCGCAGCTGCCCGACCCCGACGAGCCGAGCCTCGCCGCGTGGCAGGAGGTCGTGCGCGCCGAGCTGGCGGCCCTGGCCGGCGGCCCCACGACGGTGATCTGCCACAGCCTGTCGTGCCTCGCCTGGCTGCAGCTGCGGGCCGGCGACGACCCTCCGCAGGCGGACCGCGTGGCGCTCGTGTCGCCTCCCTCGCCCGAGCTGATCGCCGGGCAGGAGGCCGTCCGCGAGTTCGCCGGGGGAGGCGCCCTCGACGTCGGCGGACGGCGGCTCTCGCTGGGTGCCGGCGGGCGCCCCGGGTCGACGCTCGCCGACGACGCCGTGCTCGTCGCGGGCGACGACGACCCCTGGCTGCCCCTCGGACTGGCCGACACGTGGGAGGCGCGGGTCGAGGCCGGCCGGCACGTCGTGCCCCGAGGCGGTCACCTCACCCCCGACTCGGGCTACGGCCCGTGGCCGGGCGTGCGGGCGTGGGCGCTCGGGGCGGGCGGCGAGGCCTTCGGGCCCCGAGGGCCCGCGGCGGCCGGAGCGGACCGGGCCTAGCTCGCGGCCTGCGCGGCCTGCGCGGCGACCGGCGCGAGGAACGCCGCCGCGGCGCGCGCGAGGTAGCCCGGGTCGTCGACGCCGCAGAGCTCGCGGGCCGAGTGCATGCTGAGCAGGGGCACGCCCACGTCGATGGTGCGGACGCCGAGGCGCGTCGCCGTGATCGGGCCGATCGTGGAGCCGCACGGCACCGCGTTGTTCGACACGAACTCCTGGTACGGCACGCCGGCCTGCTCGCAGGAGCGCGCCCACTCCGCCGCGCCCGGGCCGTCGGTGGCGTAGCGCTGCTTGGCGTTGATCTTGAGCAGCGGCCCGCGGTTGACGACGGGCTGGTTCACGGGGTCGTGGCGCTCGGGGTAGTTGGGGTGCACGGCGTGGCCGGCGTCGGCGGAGAGGCACCACGAGCCGGCGAGGGCGCGGAGGCGGTCGGTCTCGCTGCCGCCGAGGCCGGCGGTCACGCGGGTGACGACGTCGGAGAGCATCGGCCCCGCGGCGCCCGACGGGGTCTCGGAGCCGACCTCCTCGTGGTCGAAGGCCGCGAACACGGCGACGTGGTCGAGGGCCGCGCCCGACGCCGCGACGTCGAGCAGCGCGACGAGCCCGGCGTGGGTCGAGGTCAGGTTGTCCATGCGTCCGGCGGCGAACAGGTCGCCGGCGAGGCCGATGACGGCAGGAGGCGCGGTGTCGGCCACCGAGATGTCGTACCCGGCGACGTCCTCCCCGCTCAGGCCGGCGAGGCCCGCGAGGTGCCCGAGCACGTCGGCGTCGGCGAGGGGGCCGACCCCGACCACCGGGTCGAGGTGCCGCTGCGGGTCGAGGGCGAGGCCGTCGTTGACGCCGCGGTCGAGGTGGACGGCCAGCTGCGGGAAGCGCAGCACCGGCCCGGTGCGGACGAGGTGCACCTCCCCGGTGCGCGTGACGAGTCGGCCGGCGAACTCGAGGTCGCGGTCGAGCCACGAGTTGTAGAGCGGGCCGCCGTAGACCTCGACGCCCGCCTGCAGCCAGCCCCGGGTGCCCGTCGTGCTCCTCGGCTTCAGCTTGAAGCCGGGGGAGTCGGTGTGCGCGCCGACGATGCGGTACGGGGTCGTCGCGACGGCGCCCTCGGGCTGGATCCACGCGATCACCGCGCCGTCGCGGACCACGTAGCGCCGCCCGGGGCCAGTCGGCCAGGCGGCCCGCTCGTCGAGCCGCTCGAAGCCCGCCTCGTCGAGCCGGCGGGCGGCCTCGGCCGCCGCGTGGAACGAGGAGGGGGAGGCCTGGATGAAGGAGGCGAGGTCGTCGAGGTGCGCGCGCGAGGAAGTCATCCCCACCAGCATGCCACCCCGGCCCGCAGCCGTCGGCTCGGCGTCCGCCGGGTCGACGGCTCCGGGCCGGAGTCTGCCGGGTCAGCGCCCGGCGCTGCCGCCGACCTGGGCGCCGGGCTCGGGTCCGCTCTCGCCGCGGCCGACCTCGTCGTCGGCGACGAGGCCCGCGGTCGCCTCGCCCGAGTAGCCGGCGGGGTCGACGGCGACGTAGTCCTCCTCGCCCGAGGTGGTGCCGCCGAGCGGCGAGACCTGCTCGTCGTCCGACGTGGGCTCCGCGTCGTCGCCGGCTGCGGGGGAGCCCTGCGGGTCGTCCCGCCACGTCGCGAGCGCCGCCTCCTCGACGGCCTGCTGGTCGTGGTCGCTCTGGTCGCTCATGGGGCGTCCTCTCGTGGTCGTGCCCCCGACCCTAGGCGCGGGCCGCCCCGCCCGCCCGCCGCCCTCGGGGCCCGCCGGCGTCGACGGTCCAGGAGAGATCCGCGCCGCGGGCCTCGACCCACGCCCGCGGCGCGTCCTCCACCTGAGTCCTCGACGCGCGCAGGCCGCGGCGGGTCAGCCGGCAGCCAGCCGCACGAGCTGGACCACGGCCGCGCCGGCGAGCGCGACCGCGAAGGCCGCCGGGCCGACGCGGCGGCCGACGAGCGCGACCACCGCCCAGACGCCGGAGGCGAGCACGAGCCACGCGAGGGCGACCACGGCGACGGTCGTCACGACCTCGGGCGCGCCGTCGCGGGCGAGCAGCGAGAGCAGCCCGGCGACGGGCGCCAGGACCGTGATCGGCCGCGGGAAGAACGGCTCGCGCGGATCGGCTCCCCCCTCGTCCGGCAGGCCCTCGTGGTCGAGGAGGTGCCCCGGCAGCAGGGGGACGAGGTCGACCGGCAGGGCGTCGTCCGCGCCGAGCCGGAGGTAGCGCCGCACCCGTCTCATCGTGCTGATGTGGTCGAGCACCCGGCCGAAGGTCTCTCGTTCGTGCTCGGTCGTCCAGCCCGGGACGAGCAGCCCCCACCGGGCGGCCTGGTCGACCTCGCCCTCGGAGCGGGCGAAGTCGGCGAGGGCCATGCGCACGGTGACGTCGCGGGGCTGCTGCTCCGCGAGGGCGCGCAGCAGCAGCCGCGCGGGCGCGGTCTCGCCGCGGGAGCGGAGCGTGCGCACGGCGTCGAGGGTGAGGTCGACGTCCACGAGCGCCAGTCTCGCGGGTCGTCGGAGCGGGTCGGGGGAGGCGCGCACGGAGTCGCCGACCGAGCGGCGGGGAGACCTGCCCGAGGCTCCTGCGCCCCGCCGACCCCTGTCGTCACGAGCTCTTGACAGCGACGGGCCCTCGTGTACAGTCTCGAACACCTAGCGCAGCTAGGTTTTGACTCGAGGAGGCGTCAATGGCCCTGTCCGGCCCGCGCGGTGAGACCGTGCTCACCCAACCCGTCAGCACGATCCGAGTGGGCAAGGGCTACCTGGCCGCCCTCGGCTTCGCCCAGTTCGGCCTGTTCGTGGCCCTGCTCTCGCCCGTCTTCGTGAGCATGCAGCTCAAGGCCCAGCAGCTCGCACCCGACAGCCCCGAGACGCTCGTCGGGCAGGTGCTGCCGATCGGCGCCCTCGGCGCCCTGATCGCCAACCCGTTGATCGGTGCCCTGAGCGACCGCACGCGCACCCGCTGGGGCCGTCGTCGCCCCTACCTCGTCGGCGGCGTGGTGCTGCTCACCGTCGCCCTCGGCCTCGTGGCCGCGGCTCCCGACCAGCTGACGCTGACCCTCGCCTGGCTGCTCGCGCAGGTCGCCGCCAACGCCGTGCTCGCCACCCTGATCGCGAGCTTCGCCGACAACGTGCCCGAGGTGCAGCGCGGCCGGGCCTCGAGCATCATCGCCCTGGCGCAGAACGTCGCCATCCTCGCCGGCCTGTACCTCGCCGTGTACCTCGTGGGCGACCTGCCGCTCCTCTTCGTCCTGCCGGGCGTGCTGGCCGTCGTGCTGGTGCTCGTCTACGCCGCCGTGGCCCGCGACGAGCTGCCCGCGTACGAGCTCAAGAAGTTCACCGTCGTGAACCTCGTCAGCTCGTTCTGGACCAACCCGATCAAGAACCCCGACTTCGGGCTCGCCTGGTGGTCGCGCTTCCTGATCACGCTCGGCACGTTCATGTTCACGACGTACCGCCTGCTCTACATGCAGCGTCACCTCGGCATCGAGGACCTCGGCGAGGCCACGGCCGCCGTCGCCTTCGGCGTGCTGCTCTACACGATCGCCCTGCTCGTCAGCGCGGCGGTCTCGGGCTGGCTGAGCGACCGCACGGGCCGTCGCAAGGTCTTCGTCGCCGGCTCGACCCTCGTCTTCGCCGTCGGCCTCGTGATGCTCGCCCACGCCGAGACGGTCACCGGCTTCTACGTCGCCGAGGTCGTGATGGGCTTCGCGTTCGGCATCTACGCCGCGGTCGACACCGCCCTCATCGTCGACGTGCTGCCGAACGCCGACCGTCCGGGCAAGGACCTCGGCGTCATCAACATCGCCAACGCCCTGCCGCAGTCGCTCGCCCCGGCGCTCGCCCTGGCCCTGCTCGGCATCGGCAGCTCCACGAACGACAACTACGTCGTGATGCTGTGGGGCGCCGGCATCGTCACGGTGATCGGCGCGCTGGTGATCATCCCGATCCGACGGGTGCGCTGAGCAGCAGCCCCGAGGAGGCGGTGGTCGCCCGGTCAGGCCGGCGCGGCCACCGTCGCCGTGCGGAGGGCCAGCTGCCAGACGAGCCGCACGTGCTCGGCCATGTCGGTGCCCGGATCGAGCATCCACTGCAGCTGCATGCCGTCGCTGACGGCGACCAGCACGCCGGCCAGCGTCGCGGCGTCGACGTCGGGGGCGATCTGCCCGTCGGCCCGGCGCCGCTCGATCGCGGCCGTGAAGTCGGTGCGCAGGCGCGCGTAGCGCTCGACGAAGTAGTCGCGGGCCGCGTGCCCGGGGTCGCTCGTCGCGGCCGTCGACAGGCTCGCGAACAGCTGCACGAGGCCGGGCGTCTCGGCGTTGTGGCGGATCACCTCGAGCAGCAGGTCGACGATGTCGTCGAGCTCGGCGTAGCGGGCCGAGTCGGCGTCGTCACGGGCGCGGAGGATGGCCGTGAACAGCTCCTCCTTGCTGTCGAAGTAGTGCAGCAGCCCGGCCTGGGTCAGGCCGACCGCGTCGGCGAGCTCCTTCACGGAGGTCGCGCGGAAGCCGTTGCGGGCCACGACCTCGAGGGCCACCCGGAGGATCTCCTCGCGCTTCGCGATCCCCTTCGCGTACGAACCCCGCTGTGCCATGTCCGCCAGGCTACCCATCCCGGCGGCGTCGCGGCCCCGCGCGCCTCGCGAAAACCCACCACCGTTCGGTTTTGTCCGGTACCGTTCACCCCACGCGGCGCTGCGCAGGCAGCGACCGAACTCCGACCACCACCTGGAGGCCCCTCGTGACCACCCTCTCCGCCGGCGACGACGCCGTCGCCGCCCGCCTCGCCGAGCTGCTCGGGCAGCTCACGCTCGAGCAGAAGGTCCAGCTGCTCACCGGCCGCGACTTCTGGACCAGCTGGCCGATGGAGCGGATCGGGCTCCGTCGCATGCTGTTCTCCGACGGCCCCTCCGGGGTCCGCGGCGAGTTCTGGGACGAGCGCGACCCGTCGCTCAACCTGCCGAGCGGCACGGCGCTCGCCGCCTCCTGGGACCTCGACGTGGCTCGCCGCTACGGCCACGCCTCCGCTGTCGAGGCCCGCCGCAAGGGCGTCGACGTCGTGCTCGGCCCGACCATCAACCTGCACCGGTCGCCCCTCGGCGGCCGCCACTTCGAGGCCTTCAGCGAAGACCCCGTGCTGACCGCCGACCTCGCCGCCGCCTACGTGACGGGCGTGCAGGAGAACGGGGTCGGGGCCACCCCGAAGCACTACGTCGCGAACGACTTCGAGACGGAGCGCTTCACCGCCGACGTCGTGGTCGGCGACCGCGCCCTCCGCGAGCTGTACCTGCTCGCGTTCGAGAAGAGCGTGACGGAGGCGCGGGCCTGGCTGGTCATGAGCGCCTACAACTCCGTCAACGGCACCACCGCCACGGAGAACGACCTGCTCGAGACGCCGCTGAACAGCGAGTGGGGCTTCGACGGCGTCGTGATCAGCGACTGGACGGCCGTGCGCTCCGTCGACAGCGCCCGCGCCTCCCAGGACCTCGTCATGCCCGGGCCGGCAGGCCCCTGGGGCGAGGCCCTCGTCGAGGCGGTCCGGAGCGGGTCGGTCGCCGAGGCCGACGTCGACCGCAAGGTGCTCCGGCTGCTGCTCCTCGCCGCACGCGTCGGCGCCCTGGACGGCATCGAGGGCACCGAGCCCGTGCACGTCGAGGACGGCGTCGCCTTCGCCCGCGAGGCCGAGGCCGCCGGCTCCGTGCTCGTCGCGAACGACGGGCTCCTGCCCGTCGCCCCGGGCACGGTGCGCCGCATCGCGGTGATCGGCGACAACGCCGACCGCGCCCGCACCCAGGGCGGGGGCAGCGCGACCGTCGTGCCCGAGGGCGTCGTCAGCCCCGTCGAGGGCGTCCGCGCCGCCTTCCCCGACGCCGAGGTGACCTGGTCCGTCGGCGCCGTCGTGCAGGAGGGCGTGGCCGAGCTGCCCCTCGCCGAGCTGACGAACCCGGCGACGGGCGAGCCCGGCGTGCACGTGCGCTTCCTCGACGAGGCCGGCGCCGAGATCTTCGCGGAGGAGCGACGGGCCACCGCCCTCGTCTACCTGGGCGGCGACGCACCCGTCGACCGCCTGCACGAGCTGGAGGTCAGCACCACCTGGACACCCGCCTCCTCGGGCCGAGTCCGGCTCGGCTTCGCCTCGATCGGCGAGGCGACCTTCGTGGTCGACGGCGAGGAGCTCTTCACCGCCCGCACCGAGGCCGACGGCGACGAGCTGGGGGCGGCCCTCCTGGCGCCGCCGAGCGAGTCGCACCCGCTCGACGTCGAGGCGGGCCGCCCGGTCGAGCTGGTCGTCCGCTACCGCCGGGCCGAGACGAGCGGCGAGGCCTTCGCCGGCACGATGATGTTCACCGCCGGGCTCGACGCCGACGACACCGACCCGCAGCAGCTGATCGACGAGGCTGCGGCGGCCGCGGCGGAGGCCGACCTGGTCGTGCTCGTCGTGGGCACCAACAGCAAGGTCGAGTCGGAGGGCTTCGACCGCTCGACGCTCGCGCTGCCCGGCCGCCAGGACGACCTCGCCCGCGCCGTGCTCGCCGCGAACCCGCGCACCGTCGCCGTCGTGAACGCCGGCTCGCCCGTCGAGCTGCCCTGGCGCGACGACGCCGCGGCCGTGCTGCTGACCTGGTTCGGCGGCCAGGAGTACGGCCACGCCCTCGGCGACCTGCTCACCGGAGCGGCCGAGCCGGGCGGACGCCTGCCCACGACCTGGCCGGCGGCGACGGCCGACGTGCCGGTGCTCGACGTCACGCCGGTCGACGGCACGGTCGCCTACGACGAGGGCATCCACGTCGGCTACCGGGCCTGGCTGCGCGCCGGCACGGAGCCCGCCTGGCCGTTCGGCCACGGCCTCGGCTACACGAGCTGGCGGCAGTCGGGCCTCGAGGTCTCTCGCACGGTGGCCGAGGGAGGCGCGGCGACGGTCTCCGTCGAGGTCGAGAACACGGGCACCCGCGCGGGCAAGCACGTGGTGCAGGTCTACGCGTCGCGACCCGACTCGGTCGTGGACCGCCCGGCGCTCTGGCTCGTGGGCTTCCGGCCCGTCGAGCTCTCGGCGGGGGAGTCGGCCACGGTGGCCGTCGAGGTGCCTGCCCGGGCGTTCGCCGACTGGCGCGACGGCGCGTGGGCGCACGAGCCGGGCGAGTTCACGCTGCACGTCGGCACCTCGGTGGCCGAGCTGCCCCTGACGGCGACGACGGTGCTCACCGCCTGAGGCACCGGCGCGGCGCGGGCCGGCAGGCGTGCTGCCGGCCCGCCTCAGGGCGCGGTCGGCAGCACGGCCGCCCAGAGGTGGAACAGGGCGTAGGCGCGGAACGGCGACCACGGGGCCGAGGCCGCCTCCGCCTCCGCCGTGCTGACGCCGCCGAGCACGCGGCGGAGCACCAGGTCGCCGGCCGGCCACGCGTCGCGGTCGGCGAGGGCACGCACGGAGAGGTACTCGACGGTCCACGGCCCGATGCCCGGCACGGCCAGCAGGCGTCGTCGCGCGTCGGCGAGGTCGACCTCGGGCGAGACGACGAGACCGTCGGCGACCACCGCGGCCAGGGCCGAGAGGGTGCGGGCGCGGGCGTTCGTCACGCCCACCGCGGCCCGCAGCTCGTCGACGTCGACCGCGGCCAGCGCCTCCGCCCGGGGGAAGCGTCGGAGCCCCGTGCCGGGCACGTCGACCCCGTGGGCCGCGACCAGCCGCCCCGTGAAGGTGCGTGCCGCGGCCAGCGAGACCTGCTGCCCGAGGACGGTCATGACGGCCGTCTCGAAGCCGTCGGGGCTGCCCGTCACCCGGATGCCGGGCCGCGCCCGCACGAGCGGGCCGAGCACCGGGTCGCCCCGGAAGGCCGCCTGCACCGGGGCCAGGTCGCCGTCGAGGTCGAGCCACCGGCGCGTCAGCGCGTCGGCCCGGTCGAGGTCGCGGTCGCCGAGCTCGACGCCGTCCGCCGGCACGACGTCGACCTCGACGACGTCGGCGGCGAGGTGCACGTCGAGCCGCACGAGCCGCGCACCGTCGCCGTCGCCGAGGTCGACGACGCGGGAGTGGGTCGACGCCGCCACGTCGGTCAGCTCGGCCCCCGGCACGCTGTGCGCGGCGAGCAGTCCCACCGCGTGCGCCGGGTCGTAGTCGCCCTCCACCGCGAGCGACAGGCGCCGGACGCGGGAGTCACGGGTCGCCGCCGCCCCGGAGCCCGAGGTCGTCACGGGGTCGCCTCCCACACGCCGGACGACCCGCGTCGGTGGCTGCCGAGGAGGTGGGTGTCGACGATGCCGGTCGCCTCCATGAGGGCGTGCATCGTCGTCGGGCCGACGAAGCGGAAGCCTGCCGACTTGAGGGCGCGCGAGAGCGCGACGCTCTCGGGCGAGGTCGTCGGGACCTCGGCCGCCGTAGCCGGGCGAGGCGTCTCGGCGGGCCGGAAGCCCCAGACGAAGTCGACGAGCCCGCCCGCCTCGCGCAGCGTCACGGTCGCCTGCGCGTTCGCGATGGTCGCGTCGATCTTCAGGCGGTTGCGCACGATGCCGGCGTCGCCGAGGAGGCGAGCACGGTCGTCGTCGTCGAACGCCGCCACGACGTCGGGGTCGAAGTCGCGGAAGGCCGCCCGGAACGCCGGCCGCTTGCGCAGGATGGTCGCCCACGACAGGCCCGACTGGAACGCCTCGAGGCTCAGCCGCTCGAACAGCCCGCGCTCGTCGCGGACGGGCATGCCCCACTCGGTGTCGTAGTAGTCGCGGAGCAGCGGGTCGACCGCCGCCCAGGCCGGACGGGCGAGCCCGTCGTCGCCCACCACCACGCCCGTCGTCTCGTCGGTCACGACGTCGCCTCCAGGTCGATCAGCAGGGCCTTCGCCCGGGGCCCGCCGCGGTAGCTCCCCGCGGTGCCGTCGCTCCGCACCACCCGGTGGCAGGGCACCACGAGCGGCAGCGGGTTGGTCGCGCAGGCGGTGCCGACGGCGCGCACGGCCCGGGGGCTGCCGGCGGCAGCGGCGACCGCGGCGTAGCTCGCGGTCGCGCCGTAGGGGATCTCCGGCAGGTGCTCGAGCACGGCGAGCTGGAACGACCGGGAGAGCCGACGGTCGAGCGGCAGGTCGAAGCTCCGGCGGCGGCCGTCGAAGTACTCGTCGAGCTCACGGGCGACGACGTCGAGCCGGGCCGGGGCACGCAGCACCCGGGGGCTGACGGTCGCCGCGAGCCGGTCGAGCACGGAGTCGTGCCCCTCGCCCTCGAAGGCGACGCGGACGAGGCCGACCTCGGTCGCGGCGAGGAGGAGGCGGCCCACGGGGGAGTCGACGGCGGTCCAGGCGACGTCGAGCACCCCGGCCTCCGCGGCGCTCCCGGCGAGCCGGGAGCGGAGGGCGTCGAGGTGCCCGCGCTCGTCGGGCGTGCCGGGGGCGGCGGGCGTGCCGGGTGCGTCGGGCGTGCCGGGCGTGCCGGGCGCGGCGGTGGTCGGGTCGGTCACGGTGTCCCTCCGGGTCGGGGCGGTGGGGAGGCAGGGGCGGAGGCGCGGCGCTCCGAGACGGTCGGGGCGGGGGACGGCCCCAGCGCGCGCCGCAGCGCCGCGACCCCGTCGGACGCCGCGCGCCGGGCCGCGTCGTGGCTGACGCCGGTGGCGTCGGCGACCTCGCGGTGGCTGAGGCCGGCGAGGTGGTGGCCGACGACGGCGACGCGCTGCCGGTGCGGCAGGTCGCGCACGGCGCCGAGCAGCTCGTCGTCGCGCGCGATCACCTCGTCGAAGGCGCGGGGCGCCGGGGGCTCCGGCAGGGTCTCGACCGGCAGCGCGCGCCGGGCCTGCCCGCGCCGCACGTCGATCGCCTTGCGGCGGGCGACCGTCACGAGCCAGGCCTCGACGTCGGTGTCCTCCGGCAGAGCGGGCCACGCGACGAGGGCGGCGAGGAACGTCTCGGACCAGGCGTCGTCGGCGTCGGCCGGGGGCAGCACCGACCGGCAGACCCGCAGCACGGTGAGCCCGTGCTGCTCGACGACCCGGTCGAAGCGCTCCACGTCAGAACAGCCGGCCCGCGCGCAGGGCGGCCGGCTCCTCGAGGGCGAGCAGGAACCGCTTGCGCTCCAGACCGCCCGCGTAGCCCGTCAGGGCGCCCGAGGAGCCCACCACGCGGTGGCAGGGCACGACGATGCTGAGCGGGTTGAGGGCGTTCGCCGCGCCGACGGCCCGGGCGAGCCCGACGCCGCCGAGCTGCACGGCGAGCTGGCCGTAGGTGCGGGTCTCGCCGTGGGGGATCGTGCGGAGGGCCGCCCAGACGCGCTGCCGGAAGTCGTCGCCCCGCGGGGCCAGCGCCAGGTCGAAGGCGGTGAGCTCGCCGGCGAAGTACCCGCCGAGCTGCTGCTCGACCTGCCCGAAGTCGCTCGCCCCGGTGCCGACGGCGGAGCGAGGTCCGAGGGAGTCGCGGGTCGGCCCCCGTCGGTGGCCCTCGAACCACAGACCCACGAGCCCGTCGGCGCCGCCGGCGACCGTGAGCGGGCCGACGGGCGTGTCGACGGTCGTGTGCACGACGTCGTCGGGGAGGAGCGTGCCGCCCGTGCCCGGGTCGCCCGTGCGGGGGCTGCCCGCTGCTCGCATGCTGGTGGTGCTCGTCACGGTCGTCTCCTCGCCTCGGCCGATGCTACCCACGCTGAAGACGCGCCAGGGGCGACGGATGTGAGGTCGGGTCCCCCTCTCGTCCCCCGACCGGTCGGCGGACACCCGAACGGGCCTGGTAGACCAGGAGGTGCACCCCCGGGTGCAGCCCGGTCCGGGACCTCCACGCTGTCGGGTGCGTCGGAGCACCCGGGCCGGGTCCCCCCCGCCCGGCGTCGAGGCCGTGCCGTCGAGACCACGGCCCCGAGACGACGGCCCCGAGATCGCGGCGCCGGTCAGTGCCGGGTCTCGAAGCCGCCCTCGCCGAGGGGCGCCAGCTCGACGACGTCGACTCCGTCGACCCGGGAGCCCTGCGGGCCCTCGGCGAGCCACTCCAGCAGCT
>Ga0265798_10001688_pt1 | contig 33807 bp, 41 predicted proteins | sample P3T30metagenome_FD_192430 | JGI IMG/M metagenome (GOLD analysis project Ga0265798, IMG submission 192430) | Plant litter microbial communities from East Loma Ridge, Irvine, California - P3 T30 | ecosystem: Environmental > Terrestrial > Plant litter > Unclassified | place: USA: California... | reverse complement strand
TCCAACCACCAATCTACACCAGTCACGATCGATCAGTCTCGGCTCCCATGACTCGTGATCATTCTCATTCCCTTTCTCCGGAACTTGTCGATATTCACGCCGTACCCGATTTCAGTATTCAAGCTCCTACTGGTCCTGCTGTTCATGTACCTTATTCGGCCGTTGATGGGTATTACAATCCTTTGACGCATGCTCCTCCTCGGTTGAATGAACCGACGCAGGACGGTCGACTACATTCGGCTCCACCGCATATGCAAAGGTTCAACAGTCTTCCTTCTGTTCCGACTCAATCCTCCATTTGGGCCACTGCGCCATTATCGGCTGCCAGTAGTACGTTCACCCAGCTGTCGAGTCCGATTCAAGACATGGGTCAGATTGAAGCGAAATGGGTCAACATGGATTCTCAAGATCAGATTCAAGATCAGTCCGCTCCGAGCTCTACTCCGAATCAACAAGTCAATCAAGTTCCGACTCCTACTTGGTCGCAGCCGATCCATTATCCTAATCCACCTCATCCGCAGATCGTTGCCCGAAACCCATTTTCGACGCCATTGACAAGTTATTCGTTGTCAACTCCTTCGCTCAATGGTAATAGTCCGATGTACGCTCAGTCGCCATATATGCTTTCTCAAAATCAACAGCAATATCATCATCAGCAACAGCATCCGCTTCACCTTCAACAACCTGCCCCTCCCATGCGAGTCCAACATCATTACAACGGTATCTCTCATTCGCAATATCCGACTCATCCTCAACAACCACCTCAGCATCTTCAGGCGCATCAGCATCACTCGCAACCTCTTCCACAACAGCAGTATCTTCCGACTCCAACACCTATCACGCCAAATTACAATTTCACGAATTATCGAATGGTCTCTCAACCCACTTCTGCTCTCGCCTCACCAGTCACCTTTTCGGGTTATCACACTGCGTCACACAATTCTCCAGTCGACCCAAATCCTCGCTCGGTCAGTGATGAGTATCGTCAACATAATGTACTCCTGACTACTCCACCTCGATATACTCAAGAAGTCAATACGGTCGGATTGGGGATTTCTAATGTCCATTTCGATGATCACTCTCATCGCTACATTGTCGATTCGGATCGCCTACTAGATCCTGCTCTTAGCCTGGATGTCAAGCAGGAGCGCCAGAACACACAATCGCAATCACAATTGACGGAAATGGTAGAGACGTATATCGAAGGAGAACCTGAATTGGATAGTGATGGAGATGAATTTATATTCGAAGATGAATCAGATGAGGAATTCATCCCAGGGAAGAAACAGAAGAGGAAAACAAAGCCGGGGCGGAAATCAAAGGGAGGACAAGGGCATAAGAGGAGTTCAAGTGGGAATGAAAGTGGGAATGAAAGTGGTATCAAAATGTGAATAACGACGACTCGGTAACGACAACGGCAATGGCAATGACAATAAGACAAAAACAATCAGAAGAAATTAAACATACATCTCCAATCAGCGACATCCGCATTTCCTCTTCACTCTCATGGCATTTTTGTAGATAGCCTCGTGACTTCAGTCTGAGGTTTTGTGATGACTTTTCAGACTCCAGATACAGTAACGACAGACTGGGCGAGTAGATACCAAATATACGTGTTTATAGATTATTCCACTCGATGCATCCACCATGACGACTACCTTCTATACGCCTGAGTACCTGAAAGGTCAAGCGACTGGCTCGATCTCCTAAGACAGATCACGAAGCCCAAACAGGAAGGATATCATTACATATGCATCGTCATCATCATCAGCATCATCAAATTTATTGCGTATAGTACCGATCCCTATCCATCAGCAACGACTTGTACACCGTCGAGAGGGGACTTACCCAATATGTCCCATCCCTGGCGAGACAACCCAAGCCCTCTTTTCCGTAACACTAACACTCTCCCTCTTTGTTCTCGAAAATTTCAATCTTCTCATCTCAGCTTCTTTCTCACTGATCACATCCTCGTTCTTTTCATCAATGTCTCCAGGTCTCTCATCGATGAACTGAGCTCCGAAATCGCCTTCTCCAGCTGCTTCACCTAGGAGTAGACCGTTCATCGGAAAATGCATTTCTTCGAGTCCGGGATCGACTGCTGCTGTCACGATTCGAACTTGAGGGAATGCGCGGTGGACTGATAGATGGCCTCGGCGGGCGATAAGGAAAGTAAGGAAGATGATGTTGGATTCGGGGACACCGTGGTCTAGTAAAACTCGGATTGCCATCACTGTCATGAGTTACATCCGATATATGGTCTGACTATACTCACTGGCTGCAGCTCCTGTCCCCATCTATCATCAGCTTGACTGACGTACGTGACAATGTTAGCTTACTTGTGAGTCCATCAGGAGCACTCTGACATTCTTGCTCTCCTCGCTACACTTTACACATTTGGGCAGATCACTGCTGAGCAATAAAGGCTCTCCGGTCTTTGGGTCCGACTGAATGAGCATAGCTCCAATCTGAACATCCCGGATGACCCGTCTGAGGCCATATGAGAATGGTCCACCTGATCTCAGAATCGAAATCCCCACCAAAGCCTACTGTATAAGTATCTCTTCAACCTTGAAGTAAGAACGACTGACATCGTTGGTCTGGGTGACACCGTCAAACTTGATATTCAAGGGTGTTTGCACTTCCTTTGGACAATGTGGAATGAGTTCGAGAGCTTTCTCGACTATCAGAGTAGATAGCCGGTCGGCGTAAAAGATGAAATCCCCTCTCGCCGTTCGTTGATCCCGGAGTATCGTCATGATTCCCTGTTGATCAGCTTTAGCCTGGTCAGCAGGTTGGGTCAGCTTACGAGTAATTGATTAGTCTGCTGCAGTACCACCACTCCTGATTCAGCCTCATGATGTTCCGTTTCCGACTTCTCCTCCTTTTCGCCTATTTTCGATAACATATTCCTAAACCTCAAAGACCGCGTATCGAGCTGTTTATTGATATGCGTAACGAGAAGATCAATAGCTACATTGTTACTTGATCCAGGTACGATCTGCTATGAGCGGCGTTCAAGTCAATGACGTACAATATCAGCATGCCGGGAAGAGGGGTAGACGAAATTATCATAGCTGCTCTTGACAAAACGCAGGTACTGTTCCATCAGCTGGATCTCAAACAAGAGCGGGGTAAAGCTGACCTGATCGAGAATTCCATCGATATCCCTTCCACGTTCTTTGATATCCCGCTTTATACGTCTTGCCAACATCATGTCTGAATCGCAATTCTGCCAAGTCAGCTTATGCTAGAGAAAGCTGACAGCTGACATACCACAAAGACTTTGAGATCATATAGAGACCTCATTTCCGGTGACTGAAGAGTCATGATGCCCTCGCTACAAGTAAGGTATTTGCGTGGCAGAGAGGAATATTTTGGCTTACACGATGATAACACTTGCTCCGTACAGGTATTTCTTCTCCGGCATACGCTCTACAATGAGTACAAGCGCTTGTGATTAACATACGGTGATGGTTGAAAGAGTAGACTGGGATCTACATGTCAGCTACCACAGACTTCTAAGTGATCCGACTCACCTCAGTTGCTCGCCCTGCTTTGAGGTCCGCTAAGCACTGTCTGTCAGCTTCAGCTCTCTTATCCCGACCTCATCGAAGCTACCTTGGCGAACAAGGCAGTATCGATCGAATCAGGGTGATCTACCTCGTCAGCTGCTTGTACAGGCATCGACTGCTTGACGTACCCAAATCAAGGTCATTATCGAAAGCGAGCTTGATCTCCTCAGGTGTATGCCGGCGATAGAAGGAATCCTGCGACAGAATCAAAACAGTAGGAATATGATCTAGTTGCTGGAGAATTGCCCGAGCAACCGAGGTCTGCTCATTAGCTAATATCCCCAGGTCAGAGCAACTTAGCTGACCTTTCCGGAAGCTGAACCTCCAGCTATGCCGATGACATATGCCTCTACATTCTTTCCATCTGGTCCATACCATGGCGCACGGCCATGAGATGCCATGACTACGTTCTTTCTCTTTGTCTGGGGTGCTGACATGCTTTGATTATGGGTATATTGTGCTTTCAGGTCGACACAAGACTGAAGGGGTGGAGGATTTGGTTGAATTGAATGTCAGGTCACGTGGTCGGATATGACCGTCGGTGGCTTGGCGAAAGGGGGGGGACCTTCCTGAGGGTATCTCTGTCAGAGGTGGCCAGGGGTATGAATCAGTCTGGGGTTATAGACAGTCGTCTATTGCAGTGTGATCATTCAGCCTGTACAGTCAGTGAGAGCTCCCCCGGCTGGCACAGCACGCTCTCGGCTTTAAGGAGCGAGATTTGAACCCATGCCACACACACACAGTCATGCACACACATACACCTTTGCGTTACAGCGGCTCTGTTCGAATAAATCTCATCATCTGTCACAAGGTCATACAGCGAGCGACAATAGATCACATAGCCTACTTCCGCTTGCATCCACCACTCCCGGAACCCAGTCGCGTCGCGTCGCGCTTCCCGACATCAAACCATCCTCCCTGTTGAGGTAGCTTCCCGATCTGGACCGCATCTCCCACCTTGCAGGATCTCGAATTTGTCGACCATCCCCGTCATATGTCATATAAAGTCTGCGAGCAGCAAAGCCGTTTCGCTTGATAGATACGCCCACCACAATTGTAGAACATGAGCAACTTCTAATTACTCGGACGCGAAATTACTCTTTATGGATTACGCGTTTAATCTAATGAACCTGATGTGACTACTATCGAATACCTGTCCTCTTACTCCTATACTTGGTTTCCTGTTCGACCCTACCTGTATTCTGTGGTTCTCTTGTTCATATAGTACCTGTTCTAAATCTTGTATAATCAGTCACTTGTTTATATTCTCCATGCGCTGACTCGACGTCGCCATCAATACCGACACCAAACCCGACGACGACATCAAATAGCCGGACGCACCCCGAATTATTACCGACGAACCATACGAAACTCGACCGAAGACAGACAATGAAGAGACCTTTTTCCGCAATAAACGAAACGGTCCTAGCCCCGGCGGCTGGCCTCATCGTTGATCAAGAGGAAACAGATGTAACGGATGTAGAAGAGCACTCTGCCCTGGAGGTCGAGCTGGACAGGGGGGATGCAATCTTGGACAGTCTGAAATTCGTCAAGAAGGACAGACTGAGGTGGTTGACGCAGACCTCGGTATGTCTACACCTCTCTGTCACAGGGTGGTATGGCTGATGTGCAGAGCGCAGATGCTATCGTCAATGCACTTGACAAGTGCGGATTAACCGAGGGAGATGCTTTATCACGGAAACGAAGACGATACGAACGACTCGGGAACACGATTCAAGACAGTCTGATCACTAGAAGGAAAGGCAAAGGTGTCAGGAGGGCACCATGCGGATCAAGAAGAAGGACACTGCAAGCTCCCGTCGACCAGAAGGATCCATTGACGAAATTACGGGTATTTAAGGATATGAAGAAAAGCAAGTCAAAGGGTAAAGGCAAGATGGCCATGCCTGCGAGAGGGAAACATACCAGGACAGATTCATCAAGCACCGAAGACCACAGTATCTCCGATATCGAGGAAGTTCTGGAAGACGACGAGAGGATGGACCTTTCCGATATCGAATGGTATACACGACAAGATTTCGATGATTTCGAGAAAGAGCCTCGTACTCCCGTTACGAAAGCCAGATTTTACGATGAGCAGGATGATGATCTTGACATGTCCGAGGTCGAGCTGGATGTTCTGGCTTCACCCATGTGTATTTCTCCATCACCTCAAGGTACGCCTCGAACCGCCTTTCAAATTCCTGCCAATCCTATCGTCTCGATTCCCGAACTCAACAGCGTACCCGTGTGCCTATACCGCCCAACAGCCGATATCATTGAAGAAGTCTACACACATCTCGGACTCAGTATGTCCGATCACCGTGGGATCAAAGTCCTCAGGGATCTACTCGACACTCCATCAACGGGAATCTCAAAACCGAAATCATCGCGATATGAATTAGGCTCTAGTGGTATCTTCCCCAACCGTCCCACGGCAGCTAAAGATTGGGCGGCATTAAGTCTTACTCGGAAAATTATCCGCCGAGATAGATTGGCAAAAACAGCGATATATCGATTTACATTCCGATACCCCAAGGAAGAAGTTCCAGCAAGATTTTTGAAATGGCAGACTTGGAATCATCCTACACTAGCCGAGATCAAACAGGGTCTACGATTCAAGTTGGATGAGCGGGTCGAGGAAGTTGAGGTTGAAAGTGAAGTCGCTTCTTCACCTAGCTCGCCTGCTCTGGTTGAAAGCGAATTGGACGATTTGGAAGACGTGCCAGAGATTGACGATATTCTTTCCGTCGCAAGCGAGCTAGAGGAAGAGGAAGAGGCGTCTACTGTAGACATGTCTGAATATGCCGAGACGGAAGTTGCCGAGGAGGTCAATGAAGCCGAACTCACCGAGACCGAGAGCGAAATCGATGATGCAGAGGAGGACGAGCAATTCTTCCATGCTCTTGGACTGAGTGGTGTCCCAGAGTATGAATCTCCAGGACGACCTATTCGAGAATCAACACGAGGAGCTCCGATCTACAGCCGACTCTCCAGGGAACGAGACTCGGATAGTCCACCTAATTACGCTCCTCGGAATTACCGAGACCAGTCACCAACCCCTCCACCGCCATTTAACGCTCAAACCGATAACGACGTCATTGTACTTCCTCATTTCTCCCCTCTTGCTCTGGTACCAACTGTCCTACCCCAGCTTCTCCCAGCCTTTGAGTCGGCAGCAGCGACTCGTAGAGTCATCTCCCCCCTCCCCTCTTCCGAACGACGAATACGATCAACAAGGGCCCAAAGAAGGGTTGTCTCGGGCGAAATCGTTATCCCAGGCGCATTTGCTCAACAAACATCGTTGCAGAACCGGACACCACCGACTCCGACACCCGCTCCTCGTCGTGCTGCTGCGGATGACTCATTCCAGCATGCACTCGATATGGAAGAAGCGGAGACTGCTCTTGAGCTATTGGAACCCGAGCTCGAATCCAGCGCAGAGGGTCCATCGGGGGTGATTGGGTGGGGGGCTAGTGTGGTCCGATCGTGGTGGAGACGATAGATCTTCTCTCGTTGTTTCAGGTCGACATTTCGCTAGTTACTACTGTATCATTATTTCATATCACGCTCATTACATGGTGTACGTTCAATTTATCATTTTCGGTTGTGAAGAAATATCATCAATGCATTTTTCGGAATATTCAGTTGGTTCATCGGTTGGTGCGATACTGACTGATACGCGATCTGTCTACTTGCGTACAGACTAGGTTATATTTCTTACAACAGGACTTGAAAAACGATCTCCACCGATTTGCGATATACACCGACTACTTGAGACGCCAAAACCTGATCCCATCCGGAGCGATAATCCCAAGTTCACCCGTCTCTTTCCTCCAGAAATGCCCAATCACCCTATTCTGCTTTTTATCAGACTTCATCGTCTTGGTTGACCCTTCTTCTTGGTGAGGTGGCTCGAATCGCCATCCCTTCCCTGTTCTGAAATCAAAGACTTCGATCCCTTCATCGGTAGAGACCGAGTAGACTACTTTCATTGAATTCTTCGACTCCCCTATCGATCGAGCAAAACGAGCCGTCTGAACAGAGAAAAATCCGCCGACCTGAGGTCGAACACTTGGATCCAGCGATTCGATATCGGATTTCTCCATACTCAGTTTCCTCTCTTGCACGAACTCGAGCTTGCCCTCTGCAAACTTGAATAATCCGAGACGACCTTGCGAGTCACTTCCGACAAGGATGTATTGTTCATCCACCGAATCATCGCCTTCGGAAGACCAATCGAGTATCCGACACCCTCTGGGTCCATAATCGTATTCAGAGATTTCCGTTCCCGTGTTGACGTCCCAGACTCTAATCATTCCTGCCCTATTGGTTATCAACAAATATTTCCCATCCGGGCTGAACATCGCTGCTTGTATCTGTCCTGATTGTTTCCAACTGCAAACTTCCTTTCCAGTCAGATCATGGACACGAAAATCTCCCTTCCATCCTCCACTCGCAACTAGGCTATCGTCCGGCGAGAATCCTGCCCAAACGATAGAATCTTTTTGGCCTACCAGCGCCTTCGTGGTGCGATTCGCAAAACTGTACAGGCAGATGTCGAACGTGTTGCTGATGAAACCGGTAGGACTCTCAGGAGGCGCAAAGATCAGATATTCTCCCGAGTGGCTGAACAAGGGTGAATCTGATGAGATACCGATTCTACCATTGATTCGAGCGGAATAGGGAAGTCGATTTCCGGGATCGTAACGTTCGATTGAAGATCTCAGTAGGCTCTCCATCTCTTTCGTTGCGTCGTCTGGCAATTCCAAGGTGTCCCCGAGTCGAGCAATGACGGCCTCGACGCCAGCCTTGGCAGCTTCTGTAATTGCAATTGGGACCGAATCTTGATTCTGCTGTGTCGGTTGTTGCCGGTCCAAATCCCAGACAATGATCCCATCAGAGTCGGAATCATTGGCAATACGTGGTCCCGTTATACAACTTGACCATGAAACAAGTAGATTCGGATCGGTGGGTGAGAATCCGAGTGTCCGGATCTTCCAAGCGTGTAGACTCAGTACCGTCCTGTCGCCGGTATCGAGGTTGTATATATCGATGTTTTGCTCATTGGCTATTGCCAAAATCATTCCAGTCGAGTTGATAGAGAACGTAGAGCCCGACCCAAGCACAGAACATTCGAAAGGCAGGAAACGGTCTTCAGATCCGAAGACCAGAGTCTTCTTGTCCGTCTCGGCTTCGGCAGAGTCCATGGAATGAAAGTCGGTCGCGACAGCATATTGCCATATCTTTCGGACTTGGTAGATCGAGAGTCCTGGAGTTCGGTTCGGGCGCTTCATATCAGACTATTGGGCTGACATATGTCAAGTACGCTGACACTGAGTAGACGAGATGTGAAGTGGCGACCTCCCCCACTTTAAGGGACTTGGCGAATAACGTGGCAAGCCAGCTTGCGTTTGCATGTTCTCTAACCTTTTGTGTCCCTCCTGTTTGAACACTCACCCGCACAAGTAGTCCTGCGGGCAATGCAGCTGAGCTGTGCAGCGTCAAGTTGCGCTGCCAGTGGCTATTGGTTATGCAGTACAGGCAAGCTCAATTGTACAACGATAATCAATGCATGATCAAGCAAGAACTCAATCACTCTAGACGCCAGAACCGTACCCCGTCCGGAGCGATAATTCCAATCTCCCCTTTCTCCTTCCTCCATAGGTGTCCACATATCGCAGCCTCTCCATGTGCAGCTTGAATGAATTGTGTTGGTCCACATATCGCAGCCTCTCCATGTGCAGCTTGAATGAATTGTGTTGATCCATCTTCATTGTAAGGCGGTACGAATCGCCACCCCTTTCCCGTGACAAAGTCAAACACTTCTATCCCTTCATCAAGCCGAACTGAGTAGCTCAACTTGAGCGAAGCTTCATATCCTTCCGAGGAGAGCAAGAACTTTGGTGTATGGACACTCATGTATCTGGCCAAGGTTTGGCGCATTAGCGGGTCTGGCGTTTCAAAAATGCATCTGTCCATGCTCAATTTCCGTTCCTGAAGCATTTCGAGCTTGCCTTCTGAGGTCGCAAATAATCTGAGAGCACCGTGATTTTGGCTCCCTACGACAACGAATTTCCCATCGGGTGACCAATCAATCGTACTAAACCAAGGGAGCCCGTTGTCGCATTTCGTCGTTTCCTCACCCGACTTCAGGTTCCAAATCCTCACGACCCCTGAACTGTCCAGTTCCGCCAAATACTCTCCATCTGGACTGAAGACTGCTCCGCAACTTTCTGTTCCCGTTCTCCACTTCCACACCTCCTGCCCACTGACGTTGTGGACGTAGGTAGTCCTATCACGTCCAGCGCTAGCGATTAGGGAATCGTCAGGCGAGAAGCGTATCCAATCGATTGCTTTTTTGTGACCTGATAGAATCGTGGATTGACGTGTTGCAAGATCGTATAGACATATATCCCAAGATTCGCCTTCGCCGTAGCTTGGTAAGGGACCTGGAAGGTAGATCAGGTATCCCCCGGAATTACTGAACACAGAAGAGTGATAGGAGGTGACAATTCGCCCATCCAGTCGAGAGGACGTCGGCACATGGCTGCGGGTCTCGTTCCGTGTGATTATCGCTCTCAACAAGGTCCTCATGTCCCACTTTTCTCCCATCGACATTCTCATGTTCGAGCCTAGTGTAGAAACAACGGCCTCCACACCAGCTTTGGCCGCGTTGTCGATCAGCCTGGGTCCTAGAGTCCGATCGACGCCCTTCTGTGCTTCTACATTCCAGAGGATGATATCATTGTACTCGGGATGCCTGTCGTTCGGTCGTAGTTCCGTTTCCGACCAGGATACCAGTAAGTTCGGATCCGTTGGCGAGAACACCAAGGACCTGACTTCCGAAATGTGTCCAATCAATACAGTCCTATCCCCAGTCTCGATGTCGTATATGTCGACATTCTTCCCGTCAGGTATAGCGAGTAGATTACCAGAAGAGTTAATTGAGTGGACGAACCATGTCTTTTCGACCGGGTGATCGAAGGGTAGGAAACGATTCTCGGTGCCATGACCTAGAATCTGCTTCCTATTCTCGTTAGTCGGATCTATTGAGTGGAAGTCAGTGTCAATGGCGTATCGCCATAGACCACGGGCTTCCTCTCTTGGCAGTCTACGTCTCGCGGTCATACGCGTTGGCCATGAGAGGTGGTGATAGCTGAGTGCTCATGAACCTGACAGCAAACGAGACGCTAAGTCCCACTGTGCCAAGCGACAGACTTGGCGAATGACGTGAAGCTGCATGTTGTCTATGTGATCCTTCTGTTTATAGCTGCCGCCGACCCAATGCAATAGATCTACCGGCAATGCAACTGAGCTATCGGTGAACGCTAGCGCATACATCGTCAAAATGTGTCCCGCACGAATCTCGGCTACATAGCATGGGCCAGCTCCCGAGGCGACAACGATGCCGACTGATATAATAGCTCATTCAAGCCTCCAGAATCGGATCCCGTCCGCAGCAATAATCCCAATCTCCCGCGCCTCTTTCATCCAGATATGGCCCACCACAGCAGTCTGCCCATCTCCGGCTTTGGTCATCTGTACGGACCCATCGGCATCGTATGGCGGGACAAAGCGCCATTTCTTGCCTTTGTCAAAATCAAAGACTTCAATCCCCTCATCCATACTGACTGAATGGACCATCTTCAGTCCATCTCCCTCATTGTTGTCGGAAGGAGGGAGGAATTGAGCGGTATGAACACCCAAAAATCCTCCCACCATTCGTCTCACGTTCGGATCGAGAGATTCCAAGTCGCAATTCTTGGTACTCAAACTCCGTTCTTGAAACATCTCGAGCTTGCCATCTGAAGTGGCGAATAATCTTAGTCGTCCATGGTTCTCACTTCCGACGATGATATACTTTCCATCAGGAGACCAATCGATCGTCCGACACCATCTCGGTCCATTATCAAATTTGGCCGTTTCCTCCCCTGTTCCCAGATCCCATATTCTCACCATACCCGCACCGTCTGTTCCAGCCAAGTACTTGCCGTCTGGACTAAACACCGCCGCCCAATTCTGTTTCTCCGTATCCCATTTCCACATCTCCCTGCCCGTCAGGTCGTGGACTCGGAAATACCCATCCCACCCTGCAGAAGCTACCATCTCGTCATTTGGTGAAAATCCCGTCCACATGATCGAGTCTCGATGGCCCGAGAGAGTGGTTGTGGTGCGTTTTACGAGATTGTAAAGACATAGATCCCATGTATCGTCGCCATTACTGCGAGGTCGTCCACCGGGTCCATAAATGAGGTAATCGCCGGAGTTGCTGAAGAGAGGAGACTGGAAGGAAGTACTGATTCGCCCCTTCAAACGGGAGGTGCTTGGTACGCGACTACGAATGTCGCATTGTACGATCAATTTTCCAAGGGCATCCTGCATGAGATCCGAGTCATCGCTCGATACCTTCAAGCTGTCTCCAAGATGAGCGATGGCCGCATTAATACCCACCTTAGCAGCCTGATCAATCGGCGCGTTGACTCGAGATTTGCCTGCTGCCTGTTGTTCTTGCATGTTCCAGATAATGATATCGTCATTCTCGGTATCGCCCCGGCTCGACCCATACATGCCACTGGAGTATGATACCAGTAGATTTGGGTCGGTAGGTGAGAATCCAATCGTTCCTACTTCGGAGGTATGTCCACTCAACACCATTCTCTCTCCTGTAAGAAGGTCGTAAACATCTACATTGTTCTTATCGGTAATAGCCAGCCATTGACCGGTCGAGTTCATAGCATAGGTGAACCACGACTTATCGATAGGATGGTCGAAGGCTACGAAGCGCTCTTCAGATCCATAACTTACGAAGTGCTCATCAGTTTTGATGGAAGTATCAACGGCATGAAAGTCGGTGTCGACTGCGTATCGCCATAGATCACGAACTTCGTGACTTGACAAGCCTCTGCCTGATTTCAACGATGGCATTGCGACTGGAGCAGGTACAGTGAAGAAAGTGAACGAACGAGTCAATGAAGTGGCGAGCTGCCCCCACTTTGCCAAGATAGTGTCCGGTAATGTTACCTCATTGACTCGAATGGCTTTATCGGCTGTGCATACGGCAGTCAGCAGTTGACACACACTCTTGGTTGGATGTGTTTGTTCAATCCTCCCATTTACAAGTGCCACTTGCCCCCAATTAACTAAAATTCAGGGTTCAAGCGCGTTGCAAAGGACCGCGTTGGGAATCTGGCCAGAAATATAGCTTGCTTCTTTTTGTCTCATCTCTATCTCTTCTCTCTAAATCATCACACACCATGTCCCCAGTGAGCCCAACGGATACCCACACACTGTGCACAGCTAACACACACCAGTCATCCGATATCAAGACTGTTGGTCACGAGCGATTCGGTTTCGATTCCCAAGTCGAGACCGATGTCCTCAGATCTTTGTACCTTGTAAGTCGCTGCGCAATCCACCACAAGGATTCAGCTTATATCCAGGCTCCAAGCTACATCAAGTCTGGCTCCAAGACCGTCAACATCGGTTCTGAGAAGAAAGACTTTGGATCCGAGTCTGTTTACGACAAGGAATCCAACTCTATCCAGTACACCACCGTTGCCAAGTTCCCCCCTGTCAAGCTATTGCCCAACTCTGAGCGAAAGAGGATCTTGAGTGAGTTGCGCTTGACTCGCGAGATGGAGATCAATCTCTTTTCGCGATTTCTCAAGAATAAGGTCCGAGCTGATTATAGTCACTGGTGGTGCCGGTTTCGTTGGATCTCACTTGGTTGACCGATTGATGCTTCTCGGTCATGAGGTCACTGTCCTTGACAACTTCTTCACTGGTTCCAGGACCACCGTGAGTAGCCGATCCCAAACTCGCGGAAAATCGCTGATTTCAGGTCTCTCACTGGGTCGGTCACCCCAACTTCGAGATGGTCCGACACGATGTCGTCGAGCCATTCTTGATCGAGGTTGACCGTGAGTCTACCCTCTATTTCGCCTGATCGATCGAAGCTGATGTCAGAAATCTACCATCTTGCATGCCCCGCATCTCCCCCTCACTACCAATACAACGCCGTCAAGACCATCAAGACCTCTTTCATGGGTACCCTCAACATGCTCGGTCTTGCTAAGCGAACCAAGGCTCGATTCCTCATCACCTCCACCTCTGAAGTCTACGGTGACCCAGAGGAGCACCCTCAGCGAGAAGACTACTGGGGTCACGTCAACTGTATCGGTCCCCGAGCATGTTACGACGAGGGAAAGCGAGTCGCCGAGACTTTGACTTACGGTTACATGAGGCAAGATGGTGTCGATGTCCGAGTTGCCCGAATCTTCAACACTTTCGGTCCACGAATGAACCCATACGACGGACGAGTTGTCTCCAACTTCATCATCCAAGCTCTCAAGGGTGAAGACATGACTGTTTACGGAGACGGTTCTCAGACTCGATCTTTCCAATACGTTCACGATTTGGTCGATGGTTTGATCTTGCTCATGAACGGTCCCGAGACCCGACCCGTGAACATCGGTAACGGTGACGAATTCACCATCCTTCAATTCGCCGAGGCCGTCCGAGTAGGTCTTTTTCTGACCCTCTTGTACCAAAACTGATGACCAGGACATTGTCGAGAAGGTCCAAAAGGAGGAGGGTAACCCCCTAGCCAGGAGGGTTGACATCATCCACAAGGAGATCCCCACCGATGACCCTCAGCGACGAAGGCCCGACACCACCCGAGCCAAGGAAACTCTTCAATGGCAACCCCAGTGGAACGTCGAGCAGGGTGTCGAGGAGATGGTCAGATATTACTCTGCCAAGATGAAGGAGGGTGCTATCTAGATCTGTATACTGCTAGACTTTTGTTGGGCTATCATATGGGTTTCATGCATAGACTTGGTTTTGCTGTTCTGCATTGCGAAGTGGAAGAGTCGTATTGGGTGAAATGACGCGCATTTGCGACGCGCCGGCTGGGCCCCAGTGTCTGTGCATTAATCATCTCTGTACTTACACTCTACTTTGTCGTTACTCTGTAATACTACTTTATGGCCGACATGGATAATGAGAAGGGGCTGGAGCAGTCGGAGAAGCTTGCTGCAAGTCCAGTCGAGCCTGAAAGCGAGAAAGCACCAGAAGTAGACCAGGAGAAAGAGAGCAGTGAGAACGAACAAACAGTCCCGGCGACACCGGCACCAGCCATAACGATCGACAGCCCCGCCTCCCCATCTCCCCCATCTCCAGCTAGCTCAAGCTCAAGCTCAAGCTCGCGATCGCACAGTCCTCCGCCAAACGACGAAGAGAGGTTACCATTACAAACCCCAGCTCCAGCTTCATTCCGCACAACCACAACACCCTCTGCACCAGCTCCTAAACCAATACCGAAAGATCTACCCCTTCAAACTCCCGCTTCATCATCGACTCCTCAATCAGCTAATCAAGCTATGGCCAAATCATTCGATATTTCCGAATTTGATCCTTTTGCGACTCCTGCCAAAAGGGATCCTGTAGAGATTCGAGATCCTCCTCCTGTACCTGCTCCTGCTTCTGGACCTGGACCTTCTACACCTAGAGCTGGACGGGCGGAGGGTGTACCGGCACAAAGACGAGAAGAAGAAGTAGGGGAGCAAGAACTTACGTTTAACTTTTCGGGGTTCTTAAAGGATTTAAGGATGAAGAGCGCTGAACCTATTGCCAAGTATCTCAAGAGGTATGTCTAGTCAATCTCTCATCCTTTCCAGATGTAGAGAAGGGAGACTGATGATAGTTTCTTGACCAACTTTGCAAAGAAACCGTTCACTGTGAATGAACAGATCAAGTTGATTCATGATTTCCTTGCTGTAAGTTAATGAGTCCGGTGCTCTGATCATTTGTCCATGGATGAATGAACATGAGCTGACGAGCAGTTTATACAAGAGAAGATGGAGGGATGTGAACCTTGGAAATCACAATCCGAGGGAGAATTGGATAATGCTGCTGAAGCCATGGAGAAGTTGGTCATGAATCGTCTATACAACTAGTACGTCACTCTCCAGCCTCTAGGTCCACATCAATCACGAGCTGAACAGGTAGTACATTCACACCTCAACTAGTTCCCTCTCAACCAATAACGACCGATGATCTGGAACGAGATGCCGTATTCTCTCAACGAGTTAGATTGTTTGGTTGGATAAGGGAGAAACATCTTGATGTACCTGAAGGAGAAGCTAGTCAAGGGTTCCTTGGATTCGCCCAACAAGGTCAGTCTCCCCTCTGTTTGCCGCCTTCATAGTGCTGATTGGTAGAATTGCTGAAGATCAATCATTACAAGGCACCTAGGGATAAGATGATTTGTATCCTCAATTGCTGCAAGGTCATCTTTGGTATGTCCACTGGTGCTCTGCGCCTTGGAGAGTGATCTGATGGACAGGATTACTCAGACATGCGAACAATGGCTCAGAAGATACTTCAGCAGACGCTTTCGTCCCCATCCTCATCTTTGTCGTCCTCCAGGCAAATCCAGAAAACATGATCTCCAATATCGAGTCAGTCAAGCTACTCCCTATGCGCCAACCTCAGTAAGCTGATGAGCAGGTACATAAATCGTTTCAGAGCAAGTTCGAAATTAACAGGTGAAGCGGGATATTACCTATCTTCTCTATCGGGTGCTATCCAATTTATCGAAACCATGGACTCGTCTTCTCTCTCCAATATCACCCAGGGCGAATTTGAAGATTCAGTCTCTGCCGCTATTGCTGATCTCCCTCCTTCTCCAACCTCGCTCCGACGTTCTCTGGCTCATGGTCATGGTCACCTAGGTGCCACGTCGGAAAGCTCGCCATCCCCATTCGCACCGACTACTCCAGGGGAAGAACCAGCTCGCGCGTTGAGTATGTTAGGGGGCTTGGATGGGTCTACGAAACGATTCTTCCAACGAACTGGAGAAGTGGTTTCGAAACCACTGGGAGCTATTGGAAAGATATTAGAGGGTATGCAAGGTGATGAGAGTCCCTCTCAGGGTCAGGGGCAAAGTCGGAGAGCGCCTGAACCTAGACGGAGGGCTAGGAGGGAACAAACGCCCGAAAGTCCTTCGGGGAGATTATCGCAATTGGGTATCTCCGACTCACATCCGCCTTCAGGAGCGTGAGTCGTTTTGTTTTTGTCGATTGTTTTGTTTTGTAGACCCTCCTTCCGCGTGACTGAGAGTCAAAAGAAGGAGAGATTGAGAGCCACAGATCGTCACAGCAGTCAAGCTAACGAACAGTGTGACACCCCAGCGAGAAGTCCCATTACCAGAATTTTCATTCTCTCCAGCCCAAATCCAAGAAACAGTAGAAGCCTCTCAGGACCAATACGAATATACCCGTCGAGCAAATATACAAACTCTTAAACAAATGTTTCCTAGTCTCGACGCTGAGATATTGGAAGCTGTTTTGGAGAGTTGTGGAGAGGATTTGGGGGTTGCTATTGATAGGTTGTTGGAGATGTAGATGTAGATGTATTTATGATATTTGTATACGACTTGACGATTTGTTGGAGCCTGCTTGTCTTTTTTCCTTGATTGAGAAGATCTGATTAGTGCCATAATATATACATCTTCTATAGACAGGGGAAATCTAGGTTAAGTTAAAGGAGAACCTGGTTGGCAGCGTTTCTAGTTAAAGTTTTCTATATCGTTAGCTCTCGACTCTTTAAAATAAGCCAGTCAGCTACTTACGTTGGGCAAGACGATACAGCTCCTGACTAAAGTCTCTGCAGCAAGCGTAACCTCAGTAGCCAAGACTGTAACGCTAATCTCCTTCCCATCCTTCTCAGGCTCCGGTACACCATCAACTCTAGCCCATGGTCCAATCGAACAATTATCCCCGACAATCGAATTGATCACACATGCGTGCCTCTCCAATGTGGAGCCTTCCATGATGATTGCATCCTTGACTCTGACTCCTTCACCGATATTGACGAAAGGACCAATAGCGACATTTGGACCGATTTTGGCTGTTGGAGCAATGGTTGCCGAGGGGTCAATGTAGCATGGTTGAATTATCGATAGGTTTGATTTACATAGTAAATCGGGGGCTGTACGGTGGTAGCGAGATAGGTAGAGGGAGGAAGCTGTGACTGCGGATCTGTAAATCAGTACGTACCCAAGAAGAGAGGGGGTTAAAGGGACATACGCTGCGGTCTTCATTTGACGCCAGAAATCGGTGGTTTCAAAGACATAGACCTTTCTCGAAGCTGCCAAGGGTACAATGACATCCTGTTCAAGTTGAAGATTCTCGTCTTGCTTGATCAATGGATCCTCGGCCGCTCGGCTAAGTTTATCGTCCATTGCGACTTTGATCTCGTCAAATAGGGATCTGTCGAATACTATCATCAGCTAATAACCATTAGTGACAAAGGCACATACGGTAGACACCACCATTGACCATATTTGAGATCCAAGCTTCTGGTTTCTCAACGTAATGGAGAACCTGCTGCGAAGCGGGATCATGAACGATACATCCGTATTGAGTTGCAGTCTCCCTCTTGACCTGTTCATCAGCTCTAGCCATGTTCGAGGCTGTGTGAGCTCACATTAACACCAAGTATAGTCGCGACTCCACGATGTTTGGAATGTAATTCCATCATCTCTGTCAAAGGGAATGAACAGCATACATCGATGTTGCAGATAAAGATATGCTGAGGTGCAGGCGGACGTAAAATGGAGTCTCGGACTGGATATCAGCTATCGCCTCTCCATCTGGAGGGCACAACTTACAGTGGTAAAGACCTCCAGCGGTACCGAGTGGCCTGTACTCCCTTAGATAGCTGATGGTGATATTTGGGAATTCTCGCTTTGAATCCTTGATGAAGCCAGCCATGACTGAATCCTCGTAGAATCCAATAAGGACAACCTCAGTGAGTCCAGGGACTTTAGTGAGGGCCGCAAGTGGGTGCCAGACCATTGGCTAAATATCAGCCATCACGTTTGGGCGGAAGTCGGGACACATACCTTGCCAGCTACAGGCAGTAGTGGTTTAGGACCTGTCCTTCAGCTTTGACCTCGAGGAGAGGGGATAGTGAGCTTACAATCAAGAGACAGAGGCCTCATTCTGGTACCCTTTGAGGGACCTCCAACGAGGATGACACCTTTTGTTACGGTCATTGTTATCTGTATTGTATGTAAAGTTGCTGTTGAGGTACGAGTACACGTATAGACATGAGAAGTGGGTTGTGCATTGCCTAACGCGTCCAAGCACGTGGCTTATTATTAACCTAGTTTATACTTCCGTCGACTGAACCCTGAAAGTCCCGAACGTCACTGGGGATTGTAACTCAAGGACATCGTCTGCTCAGTTAGATACTTACCATACACTTACTCAAACCCCTACCAAAACTACCCGACCAGTATTGCGGCTTCGAATCTGTGAAACTGGATCTTGGCTCTTGGCCGACAACTGTAAGAAGACGGATCTTGAGGCGATAAGACCAGAGCGCGATAATGACGTTGTTTGTGGTCAAGGCTATACACACCTTTACCGCGGAGCACGGGGATGAATTGGAATTCAAAGCTGGAGAAAATATAGAGGTATTGGAGAAAGATGACGCGTTTGGCGATGGCTGGTGGAGGGTAAGCTTTTGTTCTTGCTAGCTAAGAAGTATTGAGCTGACTAAAACAAGGGCCGAAATCTTCGTGGGGAAGAAGGTCTATTTCCTGCAACTTATATTGAAGAGATCAAACCGCCTTCTGCCGATACCACAGACTTGGAAGCTATCACTGATGCTCCTGAACCGCCCATTATCCCCGTTTCCAAGCATGAAGACTTTTCAAAGCAAGAAACCAAATCTATCCCACCTCCTGAAATCATTTCAATGGACGCACCGCCAACAGTCCGACATGATTCTTCCGAATCACCCAAAGGCGGTTCTTCCTTACTCGACATGGCTTCCGTAGCTGCTACTGGAGTGAGCAATGTAATGGGTAAAACAATCAATGAAGTTCAACAAGCTATTGAAAGTATCGGACAGGATGATACTCGAAAAGTAGAGAGCGATCACGAGGACCACGATGAGCTCGGTATTGGATCGGTAACAAGGGCGAAATTGGCTGAACAGTCTAAATTGGCAAATGAGCAAAGAGATAAGAGGACTAGTATGGGTGACACTGGACTAGTATACTCGGATGAAAGTGGGGACGAGGAGGAAGTACCATACCCCTCAAACGACCGAAACCTTAGCAACGGCAATGGAAATGGAACTATCAACGGTGGTTCCATCATTGGAGCTAGCGCTATACCACTACCTACCTCGCCTGGATTCACCTCTGGGGATGCACCGGCACCACTCAGACTTTCGCCTGCTCCAGGAGCGGATCTCGCAGACCGACTTGGTCCTGCTTTATCTCTGCCGTCTACCCCACCTCTACCTCTGGACCGGAACGCCAGTGTCTCCGAGAAGCTTGCTTCGTCTTGGACCGTCGATGAGGTTGTCAGCTGGGCCATTGCCAAGGGATTCGACGACTCCATCTGCCAGAAATTCAGGGGTGAGCTTGACCTCACCTATGGCCAGGACGAAAGCTAATGATAGAACACGAAATCACGGGTGACCTCCTTCTCGAGCTTGACGCTAATTTGCTCAAAGAGCTCGATATCCCCGCGTTTGGTAAACGACTTCGGATCGCTCAAGCCATCAACGAGCTCCGACGACCAGGCTCGATCGCTTCGTCCAATAATCAGCTCTCTCCCCGGGTAGCCGACAACTCTTCTGCAAACTCGTACAGAGGCATGTCGGCTCCACCTACAGCCATGCTCATGTCTTCCACTACCCCTCCTCTGGCCCAGACACCCCCACTTCAAGCACAGGAGGAGCAACCAAGTTGGGTCAATACCCACGCTAGGAAATCAAGCTCGAGTCAACCTCCAATGGAAGCTATCCGGGAAGGTGCACCCTCATTCTCTACCGCTCCTTCTGTTTTACCGGCAAGTACGGCCGCTACTAGTGTTCCTGCTAGTCCCAGTACCCCTAGCTCTTCCAAGCGGGAAAGCTCAAGCTCGATGGGGCACAAGAAGAAGGGAAGTATCGATGCACGAGAGAGGATGTCCTTCTTCGGAAGAAACAGGAAACCAGCTCCGTAAGCTTCTTATTGCCTGTGTTTGATCTGGGCTTACTTCAGACCCCCATCACCTGGGATGGACTCGCGAAGTGCTTCCAAGCAGGGCAACAAACTGCACTCTATCAACCCCGATTCTCCCGATCGTAAGATATCTGGACCAGTCAGTACAGCCGCTGCTCTCAAGCAAATCGGTACACCTGATCATTCGGGTCACTTGAAGAAGAAGGGAGAAACGATAGGATGGAAGACACGGTACTTTGTCCTAAAGGGCGCTCACCTCTACTACCTCAAATCGGAAGATGTAAGCTGCCAGAGTTCGACCCAAGCTGACAGTAAGGAGGACCGAATCAAAGGCCACATCGACCTCAAAGGCTACCGAGTCATCGTGGACGAAAATGCCAATCCTGGAAACTACGGTTTCAGATTGGTAGGAGGCGATAAACCCCACTTCTTCTCTTCTCCCGAACAGCAAGTCGTAAGGGAATGGATGAAGGCTTTGATGAAAGCTACTATCGCTCGAGACTATTCAGTCGCCGTTACTTCTAGTTGTAATATTCCCACGATACCACTTGCGGAAGCTCAGGCGATGAGCCCTAGACCACCTTCGCCAGCTTCGAGGGATGCTGCTCAGAGGGCTAATAGGCGAGAGAACACCAATACTTTGACTCCTCATGATGCCAATGTCTTGGTGAGTCCCCCAATTCCCTGTCCGATCTGGTGCTGATGGTAGATGTCGCTTGATACTTCATCTGGACAACGTCGAAGAGCAAGTCAACAGATGTCTCCCAGCAATCGACCTCCTTCGCAATCTTCCACCCCGGCTGCTAATCGACCTGTATCCCAGACTTCCGCGCAGCCAAACAGGCGAATGTCAAACACCTCCGCCACCCAGACCAATCCCCTCGGTGCACCTCGAATGCCGCTCATCCCACACCGTCCATCCCGCGACTTCCGCCGTCCATCTACCAACGTCGATCGTCAAGCCCTCCTCGACTGGGTTAATGATCATCTACCTCCGCCATACCCCAAAGCTTCCGCTATCCCCGTTTCATTCACCTCGGGAGAAGTCATTTTCCTCTTAGTACGAGCCCTATCTGGCGTTGAGCCAAGCCCACCCGTTCCACCTAATGCATTCGCTAGGGATGCAAGTGGAGAGCCCGGAATCGACGGTCTGTTTGCCATGATGGATATATTGATTGATGCTGGAATCGATACGGCTGGAGTCACTCCCGGAGAAGTAAGAGAAGGGGATGTACAGGGTATTGCTAGATTGATTGATTCTATCAAGACTTGGACTGAAGCCCGTTAGACTGTGGACAAAGAGAAGATAGGTGCATACTGGGATACATACTTTTAGTGACTATAATACTTGATAATTCATACCTTTTGGCTCTTATGCTTTGCATCGTTTGAGGATTTCACGCTGTAGTTGACTGCCATCGCAGTCTCTATGGCTATCGCCAAAGGGGTGAGGACAAGTAAGACTAATGTCTTTGGTATTTAGGCGAGTCAGTCTGCAGTATAGTAAGCATATACACTATTCACCTCGTCATGATGCTTGAATTCTGAAAAATAACGTTCAAAGTGGAGGTGGTCCACCCTGACCGATTTACTATTGTCATTGATCAATTTGCTTCTACACCCGCAACATGGTGGAGATAGATCAAGAGACCCAGATGTAAGTCCACGTTCTGAGTCAGGAATCAGTAGGGAGCTCATGAAAGTGCGGTCGTTTTGACTGTCCTTGGCGGTTTCTTACTTCTTTTCGGCCTGACTTCATTTCTCGTCAGGGGAAAACTCTTTCTCTCTACAGCGGTAATTGCGATCATCTTCGGTACGAAATTCCCCTTTTTGTGCCAAGATGTAGCTGACATGCTTCTCAGGTATCATTCTAGGTCCCAAAGTCTTGAAGTAAGCCAAAATGAGACGTATATGATCAAGCTGATCGGCAGGGTACTGTATATCTTGCCGGACAATTGGGAGGACGAAGATGAAGGCGATCAGGCCAAGAATATCTTGCTATGGGTCAGCTCACAGCCGATAACTCTGAACTCGAGCTGACCGGATAGTTCACAAGGATCGTACTAGGTATTCAAGTCCTATCAGCAGGAGTCACTCTCCCATCGCGTCTAATCATCAAGAAAAGTATGATTAAATCCTTGGCAATGTTACTTGGACCAGTCATGCTTTCCGCAGTTGGTATCGGAGGGTGTCTAGCTAAAGCGTAAGTCTAACGGCCTGCCATTTGTGGGAACTAGCTAATGAGCAGGGCGTTTCCGGAGATTAGATGGATGGAGTGCTTTGTGATTGCTGCTTGTCTTGCGTTAGTGCTCAGCCTAGGGTATCAATAGGAGCTCATCATAGTCCGACCGATCCTGTGCTTGCAGCGTCGGTCGTCAAGGGAGTGTTTGCAGAGGTCAGTCACATGAGATCCGGCCTTGAGAGCGAAGCTGATCAGTAGCGACATGTCCCACCTTATATTCGAGATCTTCTACTGGTAAGCTGCCGCAGGCGGAACCCACAAAGCTGACATCCAGCTCGAATCAGGTATCAACGATGGAATTGGGACACCATATTGGCTCCTCCCATTGGCGATCATTACCTCTAAACACCCGGTCAAGGAATTTTTCATAACGGGTATAATCGAAGATACGATCCTAGCCTCCTTGGGCGGTTTTGCACTTGGCACAATCGTCAGATTTTGTTGGAATGCAGCAAAGAAGAGGGAGTGGGTCGACAAAGAATCGCGTTTGGTCTGGACACTTGCTCTGGCGTTATTCACTACCGGCTTGGTAAGTCCCCGAGTTAGGAAATCGCTGACATCAGTTCAACTTGATTGGATGGAACGAGTTAATAGCATGTTTCTTCTGTGGTGTCGCGATGGATTGGGATGGCGAGCTTCACGAAGATGATCTACACTCTCATTTCTCAGAGGGTATCGATGCGATTCTAGACGTATCGGTATTCACCACCCTCGGAACAGTTTTACCCTGGTCAGTATGGTTAAATCCCGATCCACCCGTTAGTATCGCAAGACTTGTTGGGTTTAGTATTGGAATCCTAGCTTTGAGAAGGATACCGACTGTCATAATCGTTGCGAGGTGGATCCCCGAGATTAGGACCATGAGGGAAGCGCTCTTTGTCGGGTGGTTTGGACCTATGGGGATTGGAGCTATTTACTATGCTCTCAAAGCTTGTAAGTCGGCTCACACAAGGTTTACGTTACTAGTATTCCGCTAATTATAAGCTGAGAGGTTTGAGCCTGACAACGTTCTGAAACAGCAATTATTCGGTATTATCGCTTGGGTAGTATTCCTCAGTACTGTCGTACATGGTATGTTCCAAAGTACTGCCTCACATTCAGCGAGAAGCTGACAGACAGGGATCACAATCCCAGTATCCCTCCTGTCATCAGCAATGCACCCCGATTTCCACCCCCGATTTCTAGTCCAGGCAGAATCGGAAGAACAAGAAGGAGACGAGAATCAACCCTTGCTATCATCGAATAACGACCATGGTTTCCCCATTAGCCGAGCAGAGATTGAGAGGATCTTGGGAGATGATCATTTAGATGATGCCATGTCGATCAATTCGGGACAGAGGCAGGAATTGGTTGGAAAGGGGGGATTAAGTAAATGGGGAAGGGGCAAGTTGTCGGTTTATGATGAAGGCAATTGTCTCATGATATGTGATCAGGACGGTAAGTCTGACTGACCAATGGTTCGAGCCAGTGTGGGCAAATGGATCAGTGAACATGAGCTAATGGCCAGGCAACGTATCCGTTAGGAAAATCAACAAGACATCATCTAATGCTTGATCCACCCTCCTTCGCTTCCCTTGAGAGGTAAGATGAAAGGGTTGTATAGTCATGAAGACCAGACTGTAGCAATACAATGCATCGTTCGTATAAATCTATAAACATCATTAAGCATTCTCAAACTCTTCATCCTTCCACTTGTAGACTTTATGAGATCTAGAATTCTGATCCTTCGATATTGAATGTAGATCCGTATTTCATGTATCCCTGCATGATCTCGAAAATTCCGCCAGGGAGATTCTGCATGTCAGCGTGAAGAACGAGTGAAGGTGTCTGAAGGGAGGTACCATGCTGAGTAGGGTGTATTGAATCTTGGCGTGACCGTGTACTAGACCTAGCTTGTACAAGTAATGAGCGACCATCGAGGGGTACGAGGCGTCCATGTACCATCTATCATCAGCGATCCATCTGCGTATCTCCTCTGACTCAACCTTGTCCTTGACGAGAGCGAGGATCGAAGAAGAGGAAGAAGGAGAGAGGAAGGAAGAAAGCCTACCGATGATGATAAGTGGTCAATCTGATAGCGATATTTAGCGTCCTCTGTAAATCCCCTTCTGCAGAATACATCTCAAGTAACTTCAGTAATGCCTTGGCGGAGAATTTCGAATCGAGACATCTTTGGAAAGCGTCTTTGGCCTCCTCTTTATGTTGTAGACGGAGGGCTAGATCACCTAGGATCTCCCACTGATTATCAGCTATCGCGTCGCGAAAGGACGCAGTCTTGTGGAGGCATGGTGCATGCGACTGGGAAGCAAGGCGACATGACAGAGGGGGCGCATGAGGTACAAGAGCGAAGAACTCACCTCTGTACCTGTTTTACGGTATGACATGTGTTGAGTTTTGAAATGAGAGATTTCAGCTCGCCAGATTGTGTAGACTCTCAGATCCTTGATCATTAGTCGCCATCATCTCAACAATCTGAAGACTTACTTCGTATAGAACCCTAAAAGACGGTATCAGTGTCAAGTACCACACAAACCACAAGGTCACTTACAAGAACAGATTATCTACATATCAGCATTCAGCGAGATTAGGCAGTAACAATGAACTCACCAAGCCATCGCTCGCATAGCCTTTTATTCGAGAATGCAGAAACTCCCTCTTCACCCTCACTGCTCACGCCTGCTGCGCCCGAAACATCTTCTTTCTCGTGAACGACCGCCGGTCTTTCCAATACTGGTTCCTCCTCCTGTATCTCCTCAGTCTCGGCTGGAGAATGATTATCCCCCTCTTCATCTTCTTCAGAAACGCGTTCTGGGAAATCAGTCTGAGTGGGATTTGGCGTTCGAGCTGATTCTGTCGATATTCTGATGGTGGGAATTGCCGATGGTGGTTCACTACCTTCCCCGTCTTCTTGTGGAGGAGGAGGAGATTTCATACCGGTAACAGAAGATGCGTCGTCACCTCTCGCTGTTGCGGTGAGATCGACCGAAGCGTGGGTTTTGTGTAATCTGTATTCTTCTTCCATGACGAATACTTCCGAACGGGTTTTCAGGAGTTCGTCCCATCCGATTTTCGAGGCTAAGAGTGTTAAGAGGTGGTAGGCTTTCGCGAATGTTCCTCTCAGACCAGGCGCCGGCAGGCGTAATAATGCCACATCCGCCTAGTCCATCAGCATCCAAGTTCAAAGGTCAGAGCTCGCAAGAGCAAGAAACCCACTTCGTTATCCCTAGTAGACTCTTCATCCAAGATATTCGATTCCGCAATAAATTTCTTGACCGGTAAATGCGTTTTAAAAGGCGTAGGCATTCGATGTAAATCCCTCTCGTTGAACGTAAACATAGGACAAGAGTTGAGGGTCAAGAGAGCATTATCAAATTGATCCAATTCGATATACGTTTCCGTCAATTTCGCCCATGTGACAAATTCGGAAGGAGCAGAGTTGACGGCTTGATTGGCGACTTTTTGAGCCCATTCGGGTTTACCTTTTGATATCAGAAAATCACATTGAGCGTGTAGGATGGGATAGGATTGTGGGTGTTGTTGAAGAGCGGCATGCATGACCTTGACCGCTTTGATCTCCTCGTCTAGTGCGTTAGCGATCGTCCCATACATTGACGACCGTATTTTGAGGACGGTACGGTGGACTTACTCATGCCGATATAACTCCTCGCTAACAGAGCAGCAACTTCAGGCTCTTTCTCTGCCATCTTTTCAAACAGATTCGCCGCTCGTCCCAATCTAAATGAATCCGCAAAGTACTTGAGTGTAGCAGCGGTCAAGTGGTTCGTGACATTTGTCGCAACTTGTATTTCGGGGTCGGAACCAAGTTGCCAGCCTGATGTCAGCTTCTGGTGTCCTGGATATCGTCCGTACTCCTATTTTAGGGAGGAGAGGACCTAAGGAAGAGGCAGACCTACCCTGGAAAAACAACTCCTCTGCTGCTTTCAAGAACCTCGATTCGGCTTCTATCGTGGTGATAGGGTCTAATTTCCTATACCCAGCCAATCGGTACGAAGCATCGTCCGCATATCGAATAGCACGAAGGATAGCAGATAGGTAAGTCTCGGTCCACAATTGAGGTGTAGCTTCGTGCCTATTATCAGTCCTTCCATCCTATCTGCTTTGCAGCAGCGGCAAGGTGAGACTCACCTCTCCCCTCTTAGATCCACTACATAAGCTTCCACACCTCCTGGAATCTTGACGTCCACTCGTATATCCACTCTTGAGAAAGCATTAAAGCAGCTGGACATAAGCCTTCTACACTTTTCCCAGAGCGGGATGTAAAGGACGAACCAATAAGTCCCATTGGTAACTCTCCATCCTGATCCTTTAGCAAACCAAGCTTGTGAATCTTCTATTGAGAATTGGAGGGAGTTGAGATAAGCAGCTAATGAAGCTGATGAAGAAGCCTCGACTCCGGAACTATACATCAGCTCAACTCCAGGCCGCGAGGGAACGAGCTGACCAGTAATGGTATGAACCAATCTGACATTAGCTAATTGTTTAATCTTATTGAATTTGAGGAGACTTACGTCCTTTTGAGCTGCTTTCGTACCGGAAGACTTGACTACATGACATAAATCTGGTGGGCCTAGTTCTCGGAATGATGCTGAGCATTAGCTATCTCCTGCGAGTCGAGCTCATGGGATTGGAGCGGATGATTTACCTAGAGTCTCTGTTCTGGCAGTCACGGACTCCCCTATAGATGTCTATCATCAGCTCTGATCCTGATGCCAGACGGATGGACAGACCTCTACGAACTCCGGGATATCCTTAAACAGCTCCGACATGCTGTATCTATATATGTATATGCTATGCTGTACGAAGGAGTACAGTAGTGTACGGGAGCGCAGACACGTCGCGTCAGGGCAAAGTCAAAGTGGGGTCCCTTTCTATATCCATGTCTAAGTCGATATATCTCTTGTATATACATCTACGAGTAGCCAGTACATGATGCAGGAGGTCAACGGGGTGATAGCCGAGGTGAGCATACGATCATCATCTAGCTTATGGACAGAGTGAATCACCAGGAGCTGGACCTTCGAGACCTAGGATCGGTATGTAGCATTTATGCGCCAAGAACAAGATTGACTGATGCCCAGATCATTCTAGTGACGAAGAGGACCAAGAGCGGGAGCTATGTACGTCCCGATCCTGACCTCACTGACGGCTGGCTGGCGGCTGATGATAGTCCTGCGGAAGAGAAAAGATTATATCGACCTCGAGCAATCTGTCAATTCGAGCAACGAATTGTTATCCTCACTTGCTTCTTACCTATCGACATTCCAACATGACCTGTCCGACGTATCTGGGCAGATCTCAGACTTGCAGCTACGAAGCTCTGATATTGAAGGCCAGCTCAAAGGTCGTAAAGTATGTCCTCACTCCTGATCAAGCTGACATGTAGACGATTATACCACCCCTAAACGCTTTATTATCCGATATAACCCTCCCTCCATCCCTCGTCTTGACATTACGCGATACTCAACCATCTCAGAATCCAGATCTATGGCTCACTGCAGTCTCGCAGCTCGATGATAAAATCAGTGCTATTCAATCAAGGGGAAAAGTCAAGGCATCCCACGAAATGGAATCGATAATCGATGGACTTAGGATATCAGCTTTAACTCAACTCCCGCCTTTCCTCCTGTCACTCATTCGACCTCTTAAATCAGCTTCGAAAGGCTTATCGACCAATCTAGCAGTTCTGCAGACATCATTACTATTGAAATATCAACCGTTTTATGCTTTTCTCGCCAAGCAAAGTCCGAAGCTGGCAAAGCAGGTCGAGAGGGGATATGTTAATGCCGCTAGGGGGTATTATGAAACTGCATTCAGGAGGTATACTCGGTCTTTGGGAGTCATAAAAGCTAGGAAAGTGGAGAAGACGGAATTACTTGGATTGACAGCGCAGGAAGTGGGCAAAGAGGGTTACAAGGCTGTTTATGAGAGATTAAAGTACTCGAATGTGGATGTGGAAGGGGAGGGTGGGGCTATATTGGCATATATGGCCGATGATAAGGATCTAGTGAGTCAACTCTAATCCTCATCAGCTTGACCCAGCTGGGGCTGATGGTAGATACTACCGGTCGAAGCTATCTTCCGGTCAATCAGCTTGGTACTCCTCGACAACGCTTCTGCGGAGTTTACATTCCTAGTCCGCTTCTTTGGCCGCACCTCCCCGCTCCCCACTAGTCAGACCAGACCTCGGCGCGATCCACCGCTACTATCGCCCACATCGACGCACGGTGGAATGTCCGATTCGGGCCGCACAACCACAAGTCGTCGTGGGACTCAAGACCTATCCTCACAACTCAATCTGAAAGAAGCAGAAAGGATATTTCACGAGATTTACGATCCGGCCCTAGATTACATTTCGACATTCTTCCAATCACTCCTAATCCCAAATCCGCCCGCTTTGCCACTATTGACCATGATTCGATTAAATGAACGTATCTTACATATATCACAACAAAGGGGTACCATACCACTAGAGGGTTATTTACAGAATCAGAAAATGGTGCTCTGGCCATTATATCGAAAAGAAATGGATAATCATATCGATAGTCTTAAGCGTTTGGCGGATGAGGCAGAGGGTAAAGGATTAGCAGGATTCATGGGTAGGGGAGTAAGAGATCAAGCTGTTAGAGGGGTTGCTAGTCGATATGCCTCGATCTTTACTTCAGTGGTCGTCTTGAGTGATGAAGCAGAGGAAGCAATGATTTTCTCGAGGTAAGCTCTATTCGTCACTCCCTTCTCTTCACGCCCTTCCTCCTGTTGGATAATGCACTATATTGCCAGACGCTAATCAGTAGTATGACCCGCCTAAGAAGCGAATTAGTCCGACTAGTAACGACCCAATCTTCCAAAATCAAATCCCTCCCAGATCGTCATTCATTCATATCGTCAATATACGATATAATAATGCACGAACTAGTATCTGGTCCAGGACAGACTACGCATCCGAAAATACAGAGTGAACTATCATTCTTTAGGACTCGAGAGGAGGAGAGTAGGAGGAGGTTGTCTGCTTAAATTGGCTTGTAGATTGTTAATTGTACCCAAAGCTCTAGACTATTTTATGCATTGCATTGCCGGTATGCCCCTATCGTGGAGTGATGAGCATTTACGAAAGGGCTCTGAGCAAGGCTTTTGGGATGCTATGGGATGCCAAGGTCGTGGAGGCATCGAGAGAGGATGGGGACGCATTGGATTCATTTATGAGGTGGGCAGAGCAAGCAACTCCAGACTCTGCCTTTCACCACTGCACCATTACTAATTCTACTGTTCACTTCATCTCCATGAACCCTACTTCTCCTCATCATCATCGTCATCGTCATCACCACCTGCAATAACTCCAGAATCACCTTCAACTACATCTTCTATCACATCAGCCAAATCCCTCTACATCTCAAGGGATTATCAGGTAAGTCGAGTGGGTGGAAGAAGACGTACCATCATCATCAGTGGAAGGGTTTGCATCTTCATCATCTTCGTCATCGTCATCCTGACCAGGTTTCAGCTCGGCCTTCTCCCATGCTTTTGGCTATTTCGTCAGTATCGTCCTTCCTCTGTGTATTCTGAGTCTCTTCCTCTTCATCTTCCTCCTGCTCGATCTCTAGATAAAAGGCAGGAAATTAACAAATAACTCAACGTACATCGGCGTAGTTGACGACATTACGTTTCCTCCTTCCAGTCTGAATAACAGGTTCATCATCATCTTCATCCTCATCATCTTCATCTTGCTTCTGTTCGGCTTGAAGAGCTGGATCGGTAGATTTGCCTTTCCCTTTATCGGCAACTATTTCTCATTAGATTAGCCAAATGCCATCATTTCATTTATATCTCAATTCCCTTCTTCAGACATACCTTCTTCTACTTTTTGCCTGTCCATCAGCATTCATCCCATGATATTCTAAACAAGAGAGACAAGGGACTCACTTCTTATCACCTTCCTTGTTATCATCACCTCCGATCACTTTAACATCCTCTGCTTTCCTCTTTTCTCCAGCTTCAGCCTCTCCGCCCTCTCCGGCCTCGGTTGGTTTCTTCTCATCAGGAATGGATTTAATGACTTTGTCAGTCTCGGTAGAGTGGACAGGTGCGTTGGCGGCGTCGGCGGACATGGTGTATTGTTGGGTTGGGTTGTGGAGTGCTAATACGAGTACGACTGAGTGGAGTAGAGGAAGGGAAGAATGTCGATTAATTCCCTGAACCAGCTTAATATGATGACCATGGTCAGATCCGATGACGCGACGCGCTAAGGTTGCGGGACGCGACTAACAGGTAAGACTAACGTCTTTGGTAGTTTACGTAACCAAGACGTGAGATATACAAGTGCATGTCGTCTAGGTAGATTACAGTAGAGCAGTGGGAAAAGGGGATCATAGAGGTGCAATCATAGATGAGGACTTGGCATCCGAGATCGTTCGCAGAACCTACTCATCAGCTTCGTGGAGACAACAGCTCGGGGGACTCACGAAATCATCACCGTTTTGCGTAATATACCTGACCCATGGTAACTGATATCAGCTTGATCTCTAGGAGCGGTGGTGGGTAGCTTACAGCTTGATATCCCGATTTCTCGACTACTTTGAGGTATCTCACTTGAATACCTGATACAGTAAAGTATGGAATCTCGAATTTCACCGATATTGGCGCACGCTTATCGAGTTCGTCTAATGGTCAGCTTTCTGGCCGAGCCACTCATGCGTGAGAGAAGAGATACGTACCGCTCTTTACACTTGGTAGACCAAAGTGCGCTCTCATCAGGTAATCCCTTCCTCCACCTAATTGTTTGATCTTCCATACAAATGCACTCTTCTCAGGAGCATACACTACCGATCCAACACTCGCCTGAAATTTCAGCTGAGCTCCCGTCAAAGTTAATCAGTTAGCTTACCCTAAACTTCGGACTGTCCGCATCATCGGGTACTGGAACGTAAATCTCGACATTATTCGCCGTACTTCTCCTCTTGAATTGTCCTCGAACTTTAACCATATATTCAACCCTACTTCCTCTATGACTCTCCACACTAGCTTCAACCCATACGAGCGGTTTCACTGGGGTGGATAATCGATAAGACATTAATTCGAATTCACCATCAGGTGGAATGAAGGAGATGGTACGGTCATTCTCGAATCGAGATAGACGGACACATTGGTGGAATTTCACATCTTCCATTTCGATTGATTTACCTCTTGCCGCTGTCTTGTCAGCTACATGCAGAGAGAGACATGGCAGCTTACCTCGGCCTGTGGATTCAAACATGACTTTATCATTCAAACCCAGACGTAGTTCTGGCATTCCTGATAGATAACATTTCATCTTGACTGCTCCGAGGATCTCTGATCGAATGACATTCCCAGCTGCGTTCACCTGATTTTAAGCTCATGCCCAGATAAAATGCAAACGCCAGCTTACCAGTAAATTGACACTCTCGACAACATCCAGAAACACCTCATTCTTCCTATACCTAATTCCCTCTGATCTCCACGAAACAGCATTCGTAACGGCCATAGGTGGTCTAGCCTGGGTTTCGAGTTTATGTGATTCTTGTGTAATGTACCTATTCATCAGCACCTTCTCTTTCTTCTTGATTGGACTTGGACGTACTCTTGCAGGATCTTGCTTTCGGTAGTTTGGGGATATCCAAAGTCCATCATCTCATCTAGGAGCTCGTAGACGATGACGAAGTTATCTCGAATTGATTCTTCCTCTAGCTCCTTGAAGTATTCCGTTAAAACCTAGATATCAGCTTTACTCGTACTTCGAGACACTGAAAGCTGACTGAACATAATCGATGTAAGAAGAAGATGATCTCCGCGGCATTGGAATTGCGCTTAGAAAGAGCCAACACTGATTATCAGCTCAGGTCCGCGAGGAGTAGCTTACAATAAAGGTTATTATGCCGTATATGCATATAATTGATCCCCTCATCCGTGAAACATGGCGTAACGGCGATGTTATCTTCTTCCATATCCAAGATCAGAGGCAGGAAACGCTCAATGTATGAAGGAGGTACATCATCCCTGTAGGAACGTTGTATTAGGGACTGGTGGTTAGTCATACTTTACTTCAGATAGGTAGGTTGGCAGGGAAGTGTACCTTGCCCTTGACATCGAGAATAGCGACTAGAAGTCAGCTTTATCCAGCATAGATGTGAGGACTGTAGCTGACCTAAGCTTGCCATTGTCGACTGTCTGATGAGCTAAAGAGACGATACTTGACTCTCTTAAACGCGAGGTGGTGGTGAAACGTCTCTACTCCTCCCCTTTACCAATGCACAGACCTCCACTCGTCGCGTCCTCGCACAGACGATTACTCGTGTACTTCTTCTCACTCGTTACTTCATACCATACACCGTACTACGACTGCCAAACAGACCACAGCAGATCAAGAAAATGTCGAACATCCAACAGGTAAGCTCTATCGCGCTTAATTTCGGAGCGAAGCCCAAGCTGATCGCCTAGCCTGAAGAAGATGATCTGAATCCCACTCAGACCGAGGGATACAAGGTTAGCTGACTCATCTTCAGTCATCGTGCAGTCCAGCTAAGAGCATAGGTCGGACAGAGCAAGACAGTAGCCGAACTTGCAGCTCTCGATGAGGTCAGCTGTCTTTTCCCTGGCAAGACACTCCGCTGACAGTCAGGGCGACGAATCACTCCAGCGCTGGAAAGCTTCTCTAGGTCTGGCTGGCGGACCTGGGTCAGGTGCTGGTCCCAAGCGTGTAAGCTCAAGCTTGCGCGGTGCGTTCACCGAGCTGACGTCTAGGTGGTCATGAAAACCTTATTCCTAAGCTCCCCCACTCTGAAAGACCGAATCGTTATCGATCTAAAGCAGACTCCAGCTCAGCTTGCCGAGACTAAGAAGAACCCTAGTAAGTTAACAGTCTCGCCTGGTTGATTGAAGCTGATTGGAAGTCACGATCAAAGAAGGAGTCGAGTATTCCGTCGGCG
>Ga0265798_10001687_pt1 | contig 33821 bp, 26 predicted proteins | sample P3T30metagenome_FD_192430 | JGI IMG/M metagenome (GOLD analysis project Ga0265798, IMG submission 192430) | Plant litter microbial communities from East Loma Ridge, Irvine, California - P3 T30 | ecosystem: Environmental > Terrestrial > Plant litter > Unclassified | place: USA: California... | reverse complement strand
AAAATACATGAGCAATAAAGCAGAAAATACATCACCACTGGATGATGTAAATGAGAGAAAAGATCAGGAGCAGTTAAGTCAGCAGGCCTTAGGTAATTCTGAAGCAGCGCAAAGCGAAGATTTATCCGCCAATAACGATCTATTAAGTACACCCGTTACCACCGGTACAGGAGGCAACCCGGCTGCTGCAGCACCAAATTCGCTAATTGTGCACGAAGATGAAAGTGGCGAAAACCGTTACGAAGAAGGAGAATCTACTACCTGTAAAGACGAAAAATAAGTTGATTTATAGAAAAAGGCAGTATGGCAGAGGTTAAATTTCAAAATGACGGGGCAGCGCCTGATGCATTTAATTTGTTCGATGAGGATAAAAAGATTGGCGAAATGATCGTAGAAACCATTGGAGATAACCTTAAAGTTTACCATACGGAAGTTGATGATGATCAGGCTGGTAAAGGTTACGCGAAAGAGCTACTCAATGCCATGGCCGATTATGCCAGATCCAACCAGCTGAAAGTAATTCCATTGTGCACCTATGTGGCTTTGCAATTTAAACGGCATCCTGGTGACTATGCCGATATTTGGAATCAGGAAGTTAAGCCCGAGTTTTAGGGGCGCAGCCTATAGTTTAATCTTTAGTTTCGCTATTTTAAAAGGGCATTAGCAAAGGAAGGGGTAGCAAATCCAACGCGAACTAATTGCGATTCCGCCATTGGTTACGCCTTTGAAATATTGCGACACTTTGCGGTTTGGCACCAGCCCGGTCTGAATAGCAAGCTTTAATCCAGATGTGCAAGTGTAATTCCCGTCATTAAACTGGCAGGGAATTACCTGTAGCACTACTGTTGTATTGAAAATGAGGATTATTTTTGCGATAATGATGATAATAATTTATCAAGGTTGTCGATGCTCATTTTAAAGCCTGGTTCAAAGCCCATTTCAATCATTTTTTCTAAACGGGCAAGTGATTCATTTACGATGGTGATATTTACCTTCGTAAGGCCGTTTTGCTCACTGAAAGTATAATCCCAGGCAGAACCCGGCAATTCCGGATTTTCATCTGCATCCGCAAACGAATTATACATCTTAAAATTAGTTTTCGGGGTAATGGAAGTATATTCCTGAATAGACCAGCGCTCCATTCCCTCCGGACTTACCATCGCATAAAATCTTCTTCCACCAACTTCGAAGTTCAGGTATTTTGTTTTGGACGACCATGGTTTAGGTGCTACCCATTGATCCAGGAGTTCTTTTTTTGTAAAAGCATCCCATACCAATGGTAGTTCGGCATTAAATTCTCTGGTAATGTATACCGTTTTTTCAGGTTTGTTAACGGTAAATTCGAATAATAGATTAGTTTCCATAATGTTTATTTTTAAGATTGGTTTTTCATATCTAATAACAATTCATCCAGCTGATTAAACCTGGTTTCCCAGATTGCCCTGAACTGTTCCAGCCATTTGTCTATCTCTTTCATTTTATTCACTTCAAGTGAATAATAGATTTCTCTACCTTGATGTTCCTGTTTAATCAGTTCGCATTCTGTAAGTATGCGCAAGTGCTTTGAAACGGCCTGTCGTGTTGTATTAAAATTGTCTGCAATGGCATTAGGCGTCATTGCCTGTAAAGCAATTAAAGCAATAATGGCTCTTCTTGTAGGGTCCGCTATTGCCTGGAAAATGTCTCTTCTCATAAATAATACGCTAAATGAAACTATTCGGTTGCAAGTATATGTGAAACCATTTGGTTTCGCAAATTTATTTTCATTTTATTTATATGGGTCATGAGCGAATTGGAAAATGTTCTATGCAAAAACCGGATGAGAAAAGCACAATTTGTGCCCGTGCATTTGCTTAAGTTAATATTCTGGAGTCTATTGCCTGTAATAGGTTTGTTAGTCAATGGCGAAGCGCTGCAAATCCAAATTTCCCTTAAAAACAAAAAATCCCTGATTTTGGTCAGGGATTTAATTCGATTTTTTTTTGATGTACTCGGGGCGGGAATCGAACCCGCACGCCTTTGAAAGCACAGGATTTTAAGTCCTGCGTGTCTACCAGTTCCACCACCCGAGCAGGCGATTAACCTTTTAAAATAAATGCCTCCTGGTAAGAAGGCATTCAGAGCGAAAGACGAGATTCGAACTCGCGACCCCGACCTTGGCAAGGTCGTGCTCTACCAACTGAGCTACTTTCGCAAAAAGAAACATAATCCGTGTTCCTTTGGGGTTGCAAATATAGGAATATAAATATCAGATGCAAAAATAAATTAATAAATTTTCTAACCCAGGGTTATAGCTAAAGTGATCAACAGCCTAATTCTGATCAGTTCTTCAGATTCTACCCTCCATTTCGTTATCATAACCGGGATTTTCCTCCCGTTTAGGCTAGCGATGGTAATTGATTGCCTTGCCAGTTCAACTTGATTTACTTAAGATTTAGGTGTCGCTTTAGGAAATGTTCTAAGTCTTATACTGTCAGTGATAGCTTTTATAAATTACTTGTCAATCTAAAACACGTAACTGTAAGCAAATTAATTCGCAGTGATGCTGGCCGCATAACCACCATTCCTGACCATTTTTATACTGATCTTGTCTTCAGCTTTAACTTGTATGGTCTTCTTCCGGTAATCCATAGCTTGCCGGCCAGCATTAATTCCATCCTCAAAATAAGTCATGGTATAAGTTATGCCTTTTGAAAGAAAATCCAGATTTATGGGTACAGTTCTTGTCTGTTGTGCGCCGTTGGTGATGCCACCAAGAAACCATTTATTCCCTTTACGCTTTGCAACAACAGCCAGTTCACCCACCTCTGCTGCGAGTGCCTTCGTCTCATCCCAGGTTGTCGGTACTGAAGTGATAAATTCGGTGCAGTCCAAATTACGATAATATAGTGTAGGGTTATCTGCCAGCATCTGGATTCCACTCTCAAATACAACAAAGAGTGCCATTTGATAGGCACGGGTACCAATGCTTGCTGCATTCGGTCTTTCGGCACGATATGCTTCTGGTTGCATGCTAATCATGGCGCCAGGTGTGTAATCCATCGGGCCAACTGCGTTTCGCATGAAGGGCAGGAACAGGCTGTTTTTGGGCTGCGTTCCACCCATTTGCTCCATACCTCTTACGCCTTCATAAGAGATTAAGTTGGGATATTTATATTCTAATCCGGCAGGTTTAAAAGCACCGTGAAAGTCGACCAGTAATTCATTTTTTGCAGCCTCTTTGGCAACCCGTTCGTAGTAATTAACCATCCATTGGTCGCTGCGATCCATAAAGTCGATCTTAACGCCTTTAACTCCCCACTCCTTAAACGTTTTAAAAAGGTCCATATTTTTGTGTACGGTAAGCCAGGTAAGCCAAACTACGACGCCTACGTTCTTCTCTTTCCCATAACGGATCAGTTCATGAACATCCACTTTAGGGTTTGGTGTATAGGGATCGGTAGTGGTGGCCGCCCAGCCTTCATCCATTATAATGTATTTCAAACCGAACTTCGCCGCAAAATCGATGTAATATTTATAGGTTTCCAGGTTGTAACCAGATTCGAAGTTAACATCCGGGCCGTAGGGGGCCGCATCGTTCCACCATTCCCAGCTCGCCTGGCCTGGTTTAATCCAGTTAACATCTTTGATCGCACTAGCCGATGCCAGCTGTAATGTCATCGTATTTTCCAGGAGTTGCCTGTCATCTGTAGTGATTACAAAATATCTCCATGGAAAACTTCGGGTACCACTCGTTTTAGCAATATAATCAGCTTCTTTTACAATCTTCAAGCTTCGGTCGCCATCTTCATCAAAGGCCAGCGGCGCTTTAGGAAAGGCCGCACTCATTCCATTGTTACCTGAACCTTTGAGAAAAAGGCAAGGATAATCTGTTAAATCTGATTCACTAACTAAAATCTTATACTGCTTTTTGGTGTCAATTAACACTGGTAAAGTGCTCATTTTAGTGTTCCAGCTACTAGAACTTACTGTTGAATAATTCTCTTCATAAGCCGTTTTAAATCCGTCGGGTTGTTGGACATGCAAATCGTAATTTGCAGGAAAATTTAAGTCAACTTCTTCATTTAAAACCTCTAATTCACCCTTTTTCGTAGTAATAAAACGATAAGCAACTCCATTGTCAAACACCCTGAATTCAACAGAGTAGTTGCCTTTAAAAGTCATTACTAACTTATTGTACCTGGAAGTAACCGTAGCATACTTTAAAGAAATATAGGGTTTAATGGTCGTTTCTGAAGTTGACGATTTGGTGCTAATCAATTTTGGTTTATTTCCCAGTAGATCATTCCTGAGCACCATTCCAAGGCGGTTATTGTCGAATAATTTATCGTCACCGAAAAATACTGAATACCGCAACTTGTCATCTACATTAATGGCAACTTTGATTGCACCATTCGGAGATTTAATTTCATATGGTTGCTGCGCAAATCCGCTTACGAAAAAAGCAACAAAAAAAGCGATGGTGAGGACCGGTTTCTTAAATTTCACTAATTGAGTATACATGTTGCTAAATTATAGTTTTCAATGAAAATCACTGATTACCTTATGCTTAGATAGCTATAATGTTACATGTAACGAAAAGGGCTGCATTTATTTGGTTGGTGAAGCTAAAAACCGGTTGAGCTGTTTAAACACAGGCCAAAAGAGATTACGCTCGTTCGGAAACGAGCGCAGTATATTTTAAAAACAAAAATTTCTTTGTTGGCGATCTAATGGAAGAAACAGGATTAAATCTGCACTTCATTATCCAGTTTCAATCCTCCCGCAAATGCGTCTGCGTTGATAAAGGTTGTAGTTGCAATCTGCTGCATGGCCTCTCTTGTGAAAAATCCCTGGTGAGAGGTGATCAGTACATTGGGGAAAGAGATTAGCCGCGAGATAAGGTCGTCCTGAATTACATCTTCTGAAAGATTTTTAAAAAAGAGTTTTGATTCCTGTTCATAAACATCTAATCCTACGGAACCCAGTTTTCCGGATTTAAGTGCCTCGATTACATCCTGCGTATTAATTAATCCACCACGACTGGTATTGATCAGCATAGCGCCTTGTTTAAAGAACTGAAGGGTGATATGATTAATCATGTGGTGGTTTTCCTCAGATAAGGGACAGTGCATGGAAACAATCTCAGCATTGCTGATTACTTCCTCAAGCGTACCGTATTGCAGGCCATCCGCTACCAGCTCCTGATTAGGAAAGGGATCGTATGCCATTATCTGACAGCCAAAGCCTTTGAGAATGCGATAGAGTGCCTTACCGATGTTGCCTGTGCCGATAATTGCAACCTTGGTTTTATACAGGTTAAATCCCATCAAACCTTCCAGCGAAAAATTACCTTCTCTAACCCGGTTGTATGCTTTATGTGTTTTTCTGTTCAATGTCAGAATCATAGACATCGTATATTCTGCTACAGCCTCAGGAGAATAGGAGGGAACCCGCAGAATCTTAACCCCGGCATCCCCGGCAGCATCAAGGTCGATATTGTTAAACCCTGCACAACGCAAAAGTATTACTTTGACACCATTCTCTTCCAGCCGTTCCATTATCTGCTGATCAGCAAGATCGTTCACAAAAAGACAAACGGCATCAAAGCCCTGCGTGAGGGATGCATTTTTCATGCTGAGTTGTGCTTCAAAAAAAACCAGTTCATGACCGGTATTGTATTCTTCTAAAAACTCCTGGTCGTATTTGCATGTGCTGAACACGGCGATTTTCATAATATTCAAATTTTATGTAAGATAGGTTATTTAAGCAGGCGATTTGATCAAAACCAAATTTTACCGGCTTTTATTTTCTAAGGATCAAGGCCTTATTGTACTCATAGTTCATCTGACCAATATGCAGTGATGAGATCTCTGAAATCATTCCACTTGTCTTTATATGCAGTATGTTTGCTGTTACATGGCCAAGTGCGGCAGTCATCAAATGATAATCTATCCATAATCCCAAGTCTGATAATTAAGTCTCTAAAGAGATCGGTTAGCACGATACCTACCTCATTTCAGTTCTATCGGAACAGATGAGTAGATATTACACCCTTACTCTGAGACAATCGTAAACCTGTTGAATACATCAAAATAGTTACGAAATAATAGGTAGTGAGCTGGATATTTTAAAGCTTAAGAATTGTAATTTAGAACCGCACCAGAATAGCCAAATAGTCTCATGATGTTTTCCAATTGAAAGCTTTAGAGAAAAGATGTGCACAAGTACCATTTTTAAATAAAATAAACAGCAGATTTCTATAATTAAACATCATGATTAAATTTAAACTCAGTTTTTTAAAGTTGCTTTTTAGTGCATGCATGGTTTTGCTCTGCACTTTTTCCTTTGCCGCAAAACCTGGATATTATTACCAGATCAAAATTTACCATATAAAGGATATAAACCAGGAAAATACAGTGGACGCTTATTTGAAGAATGCTTATTTACCGGCGTTACATCGGTATGGCATTGCAAATGTTGGTGTATTCAAACCCATTAAAAAGGATTCTTTAGAACAGTTAATCTATGTGTATATTCCAGTTAAAAAGATGGATCAGCTCTTAAAACTGGAAAAGGCACTGGAAAAAGATCACCAGTACCAGGAAGCCGGAAAAGACTATCTAAATGCCACTTTTAACAATCCGCCTTTTTTAAGAATAGAGAATGTTCTGTTAAAAGCTTTTGATGCTATGCCGGTTCCGGCCATGCCTAAACTTTCATCGCCGAAAGCAGAAAGGGTGTACGAACTTCGTAGTTATGAAGCCAGTACAGAAAAGCTTTCCCTAAATAAAATTGCTATGTTTAATGAATCTGAGATTAGCATTTTCAGTAAGCTTGATTTTAATGCTGTATTTTACGGGCAGGTAGTCTTTGGGAGTAAAATGCCAAATCTGATGTATTTAACAACCTTTAACAATAAGGCCGACCGTGATCAGCATTGGGCTGCATTCGGACCAGCATATAAAGAAATAAGCGGATTACCACAATACCAGAATAACGTTTCGAAAAATATCACCCTTTTTCTTTATCCGGCAGATTATTCTGATTTTTAGCGTTTAAATCTGTTTATTTTGTTCGTCAATGGTTCCTTTATTAAGAAGAACCATCATGATTAAACTTTGTTGGGGTAAAATATCATCAAATAGAGGGCAATTATTTAGAAAGGGGGACGATGAGCATACATCAGTGTTCCTCTTTTCTACATCCTAACTGATAGTATATCTAGCCACTATCATTTTTATGAGACTTGATCATCACGAACGTTCCGTGTCCTGCTAAATTTTTTCTACTGCGTTAAAACCAGAAACGCTAACCTCATAACTAACCAATATTTAAGCTTCTTCCAGCCGCACTTATAAAGATATCCTGATAGAACGATCAATTTTAATCTGTATTGCTGCTTTCAGTAATGCGTAAGGGTATCTAAAGATTTCAATCGATTGAAACAATATAATTAACGACTTCAATGGATATTAAGAAAAGAATGGCAGTTTATGCAAATGTTTTTGAGTATAATGAGTGAACTAACTAAATATTACCGTGGAAGCAAATACCCCAGATCTCCAATCTTTTTCTTGTGTAAAAAACGACAAGAATCCATTCCGCATCAGTTCAATGCCTTTCAGGTGGATCTTCTCCATGCTCCTGCTTTTTTATTTGTCGGGCACGGTGAAAGCACAAATACCAGTAACAGTTGATGATGCAAATCCGCATCAGATTTTTACGTTCAATCACATCGCCATTCTCGAAGATGTTTCTGGAAAATTAAACCTCGAACAGGTACGCGCTGCATCTGATCAGGATAAATTCAAAATTAACGTGAACAGGATTCCCAAAAATGACCACGTAGCTTCAGCATATTGGTACCGCTTTAAGATCGCACACCATTCTACTTCTTCAAATCGTTGGATGCTGGAGTTTTTTGATCAGTCGATTAACAACCTCGAACTTTATATACCTGATGGCTTAAATGGCTATCAGGTTCACCGTTTTGGAACAGATTACCCGTTTTCAAAAAGATTTTATGGCCATAAAAATTTTTCCTACGACCTGGAGAATAAGTCTGATCAACTCCTGACCTATTATATCCGCATTAAATCACCCAATCCCGTGAGTGCCATCGTTGTACTCCGTAACTGGCGATGGTTTGTTGGCTATGCAATAGGGGAGTACTTCATTTTTGGCATCTTTTACGGTATGATACTTGTGTTTTGCCTCTATAACCTGTTGATGTATTTTGCAGTAAAGAGGAAGCAATATCTCTTTTATGTACTTTACAATCTGGGTATTGGGCTCTATGAGCTGTGCAATGATGGTATCGCCTTTCAATATTTGTGGCCTTCTTTCCCGGTTGCCAATGCGTATGGTTTTGGTGTAGCACTTTTTGTAAGCAGCATCTTCGGAATGCTATTTACCATGAACTTCCTTTATCTGAAATTTAAAGCTCCTGAGTTTTATAAAGCCGTTATCATATTGATCACACTCAGATGTTTATTTTTTATTGCCTGTTTGTTTAAGACCAGTCTGTTTAACCTGAAAATAATTGAATTATTGCCGCTAATTGTTGTTTTTATGGCAGGCATCGAGGTATACCGGAAAGGATATAAGCCAGCCTTATTTTTAGTTCTGGGTTATGGTTTTCTGTTAACCGGTTTTTTAATTAAAGTACTTTTATTGTTGAAATGGCTACCATACGGCACCCTGGTTTATTATAGCCTGAGCATTTGTTTCATTGTGGAGATGATTTTGATTTCATTTGCCATTGGAAACAGCATCAGGACTTTAAAAAAGAAAAAAGACCGCGTACAGAAGCGGATAATTGAACAACTCCGTACAAATGAAGTGCTTACTCAAACCCTTAACCGGGAGCTCTCCATTCTGGTAGCAGAACGCACAATGGAGATTCAAAAAAAAGTGGAGGTAATTGAGCAGCAAAATCTCGAAATCTCCCTCATGAATAATATTCTTAAAAAAGACAATAGTGAATTAAACCTCAATATCCAACGTGCTACCAAGGCCAGATTAACCGCTAAGGCGGTAGACTTCGAAGAATTCAGCAGAATTTATCCCGATAAAGAGCATTGCTATAAATACATTGCCAATCTTAAATGGAGCCAGGGATACGCCTGCAGAAAATGTAACAATACGCATTTCTTAGCCAGCCAAACCCTATATGGAAAAAGGTGTACAAAATGCGGATACGATGAATCTGTCATTTCCAATACTATTTTTCAAAATAGCAAGATCCCCATTAATAAGGCACTATATATGCTATTTATGGTTTACAGTACAAAAGGAACAATTTCTTCTTATAAACTTTCGCAAATGCTCGCCATCAGGCAAAGTACCTGCTGGACATATAATGCTAAAATGCAAAAGCTATTCCACCTCAGAAAAGACGATTTGAAAAAAGCAGGGGAAGATGGATGGAGTAAACTCGTGCTGGAGAATCCATCATTGATCTCCTGACAAGCATTTCCATACTACAGCAAAAAAAAGATTATAAAAAAGAATGTTTACCATGCGTATTAGTCAAAAACAGATCAGACACTTATACTGCTGTCAAAGCCGTGTTTAACTTGTAGTGTTTGCGTATCAAGCGTATTGGATGTGATTGTAACTGTCTAGTTTTTAGTGCTTTGTGAATTATTTTGTTTGGTATTTTTGGTTAAATCAGATAGGTTTGTATCTGTTAATCAACCTAACCAAATAAAATATGAGCAAAAGAATTACCCTTCTTATTAGTTTGGTTTGCTTTGGAATTTCATTCTGCTTTGGGCAGGATATTACGCTAAGGGGAACCATAAAAGACAAATCAGGTGCTTCACTTCCTGGAATTTCTGTAAAAGTGAAAAACAGTAAAACAGCTACTTCTTCCGGGGTAGATGGAAATTTTGCGATCACCGTGCCCGCCAATGGCACGCTGGTTATTTCAGCAGTTGGCTTCATTACGCAGGAAGTTGGTGTAAATCAGCGAAGCAATGTTTCCGTAACCCTGCAGGAAGAATCCAAAAGCCTGACAGATGTTGTGGTGATCGGTTACGGAACAACGACTAAACGTGATGCTACCGGCGCAATTTCCAGCGTAAAGGCTACTCAGCTCGAAAATGAAAACCCGCAAAGTATTGCCGATGTGCTTAAAGGAAATATTCCGGGTTTATCGGTGGGATTAAGTTCGAGTGCAAAAGGCGGAGGCGATTTACTCGTGCGTGGAAAATCTACCTTAAGTGCAGGTTCTTCTCCTTTAATAGTGCTGGATGGTGTAATTTATAACGGGCAACTGGCAGACATTAATCCTAACGATATCGATGGAATCGATGTATTGAAGGATGCCAGCTCGCTTGCTGTTTACGGCGCCAAAGCTGCAACAGGGGTAATCGCCATTACAACAAAAAAAGGCAGGGGCGAATCCCCGACTATTACGGTTAATACCAATGTAGGGTTGGCTCAGGTGGCTAAAAATATGCGTCCTTACGATGGTGAAGATTTTTTGAGCTGGAGGGGAGATGTTTTAAGAAGCGGTGCTACAACACCTGAATATTTATACAATGATCCCAGAAACCTGCCTGCCGGCGTGTCGCTTACGCAGTGGCTAAACGGTCAAACCGGAGATCCGGTAGATCTTTGGCTAAACAGGCTCAATCTCGTAGCCAATGAAAAGGCAAATTACCTTGCAGGGAAAACCACCAACTGGTATGATGATATTTTCAGAACAGGTTTCCGCCAGGATCATACCTTATCCTTAAGCGGGAAAAAACAAGAAATCACCTATTACATGTCGCTGAATTATCAGAAGAATCAGAATGTAATTGAAGGTGGCGATTATACCGCTATCCGCGGAAGGATCAACCTGGAAGGCGAGGCTGCAAAATTCTTAACGCTGGGCATGAATGTTCAATTTGCAGACCGCGATGAAGCCAGAACGGGCGATGGTTCAACAGAAGCCGACTGGACCCAAATCATTAATCTTTCGCCTTATGGGGATAAATTTTTGCCTAATGGCGAGCTCAGGCGGATTCCAACTGATGACAGCGGACTCAATGCAAGAAATCCGTTCCTCAATATGACCTATAATGAACGGATGAATAAACAGAATACCGTTTTCGCAAGTGTTTATGGCAGGGTTAAGTTGCCTTTTGGAATAACTTATCAGCTCAATTTTAGTCCGGGGCTAGATTTCTACAGGACTTTTGATTACAGATCTTCGAGAAACCCTGATGTGATTACCCCTGGTGGTTCTGCAACTCGGGCAAATGAAACCCGTTACAACTGGCAGGTGGATAATTTAATTAAGTGGAATAAAACTTTTGCTAAAATTCACAACGTAGATGTGACTTTGCTTGCTAATGCCGAAAAATATCAAACCTGGTGGACACAGGCATCGAACGAAGGTTTCGTCCCTGGCGATGTTTTGAGTTATCACAATTTATCCAGCGGGATTAAACCAGTAACAAATAGTGAAGATAAAGTTTACACCGGAGATGCCTTGATGGCCAGATTAAATTATAGTTTACTCAGCCGGTATATCTTAACCCTTTCCGTTCGCCGGGATGGTTACTCCGTTTTTGGAGTAAACTTTAAACGCGCGGCTTTCCCTGCAGCAGCATTCGGATGGGTTTTTACCGATGAGCACTTTATGAAAAGCCAATCATGGCTGGGTTATGGCAAACTTCGCCTCTCTTATGGCATAAACGGAAACCGTGATTTGCGTAATCCCGACAATGGAACGGTAGATCCTTATGCGGCACTGGCACAGCTAACCAGTGGAAAATACCAAACCGTAAATGGAAGTGGTGCTGCAACAGATGTGAATACCGTTCAAATTGGAAGCAAGATGGCCAACTCCAATCTGAAATGGGAGGAAACTACGGCAATGAACATCGGTCTTGATTTTTCGATGTTCAATGACAGGATAAGCGGATCTATTGATGTTTACAACAAAAAAACAAGTGATTTACTGGTAAGACAAACCCTTCCTAATGTAAGTGGTTACGCATCCGTTTATTCGAACCTGGCGCGTATTAATAACCGGGGAGGAGAACTTAACTTGAATACTAAAAACCTGGTTACAGACCATGTGAAATGGAATACCAATTTCAATTTTTCCCTTAACCGGAATAAAATCGTTGCACTTGCTTTGCCAACTGATGATCCGGGTAACGGATGGTTTATTGGAAAAGATATCGACGTAATCTGGGATTATAACGTGCAGGGCGTATGGCAACAAAATGAAATGGCAGAAGCCGCGAAATTTACCAAAGCGGCAATTAAACCCGGCGATTTTAAACTTGAAGATGTAGATGGAGATTATGCCTATTCAGATGCAGATAAAAAGTTTTTAGGTTACCGTACGCCACGCTATTTCTTCGCCATGCGTAATGAATTTAATATCTTCAAAAATTTCGACTTTTCTTTCCAGTTGCTGGCCAACTGGGGGCAGCTGAAACAATACAATTTAGCTAAAAACCAGCCAGGTAGTGTGGGTTTCGCCCGTGCGTCTTCCTACGTTCTGCCTTATTGGACACCGTCAAACCCGATCAATAATTATGCAAGGCTAAATTCAGGTTCAAGTGGAACCAGTTTCAATGTTTACTGGGACAATTCATTTATCCGCCTGAATACAGTGGCGGTATCGTATTCTGTTCCCCAGGATTTGCTTGGGAAATTGCATGTAAAAAGTGCCAAAATATATGCTAACGTAAATAATGCGGGTTATTATGCCCCAACGTGGACCTTCTGGGATCCGCAAAACAACGGCCCGACACCAAGATATTACACCTTAGGTCTTAATGTTACTTTATAAGTCTTATGAAAATCAATAAACTCAATCAGAATATAATTGTGCTGTTAGCTTTTGCCGCTATGGCTGGAGCTGCAGGATGTAAAAAAGCTTATCTGGATGCTGAACAACTTTCTGCTTACGCTCCGGAAAACTTAAATAACCTTACAGCCATGAAAGCCGCATTAAACGGATTAGGACTGGCCACACGACGAGAATTTTTTGGTGATTCGGCTCCGATGCTCACCGAATCTCTTTTCTCAGATGTGGCGGTAGATGGTACAACGGATAAAAATACGCCGGCTCAGGATTTAATTTCCCGGATAACTCCGGATGCTAACCTGAATAGTGATGACTTTAATAAAATTGGCTGGTACTGGGATAATGAATTCGTTGCAGTAAGGCAGGCCAATACTATTATTTCAAATATTGATAAACCAACCTATACATCAGAGGCAGAAAAGAATCTTATTTTAGGTTCAGCTTATTTTTATCGTGCATACTTTTATTACAGGCTGGTTCACCAGTTTGGGGATGTGCCCTTGCTGTTAAATGACTTAGAAAACCCAAAGGCTGATTTTTATTCCACCAAAAGAGAGGTGATCCTTACCAAAATGAAAACCGATCTGGAGTTTGCCCAAAGCTGGGTAACAGATGGTGGCAATAAAGGTGATGTAACCAAAGGAGCGGTAAGCCACCTTTTAACAAAGGTAAATCTGGCACTCGGTAAATTTGATGATGCCATCGTTTCAGCAACCAATGTGATTAGCGGCGGGAAATACGGAATGATGACTTCCCGTTTCGGCAGTACCGCTTCAGATCTCACGAAAAACGTAGTCTGGGATTTGCACCGTATGGATAACAAATCGCTGGCAGCAAACCGCGAAGCTTTGTTCCTGGTTATTGACCGCGAAGCCTTCGCCGGTTTTACAGCGCAAGGTTCGCAATTGATGAGAAATACCGTTCCGGCATGGCATTTTGCAAATGTAAAAACGCCTTCAGGTGCCACTGCGCTTGTCGACGCCGTTGGAGCAGAAATTCCATTGACAAGGATGTACGGACGTGGCATTGGTCGCTACCGTGGAACCCCTTACAGCACCAAATATATCTGGACGGATAATACGGATTTCCGGCATGCCAAAGGGATGTGGATGGATATGACCGATTTGGTTTATAATAATCCTGCGTTAAAAAATTCTACCAATGCCACAGACAGGGCTCTGTATGGCCAGCCCTTACAAATGTATAGCGAAGCCAACCTTAAACAGCGTTTTACCAATGGTGCTTTAGATACGATTCGTCACTGGTTCGGCTGGCCGCATTACAAAGTTTTTATTAACTCCACCAATGCTTTAGCCAATGATCCTTACTGGACACCACCACGCGGAACCAATACCGATTGGTATGTCTTCCGTTTAGCAGAAACCTATCTGTTAAGGGCTGAGGCACATTACTGGAAAGGCGATCTGGCGCTTGCCATGGCAGATATTAATGTGGTGAGGAGCAGGGCAAACGCCACTTTACTCACCAATGCAAGCCAGATCACCATCGGCACCATACTGGATGAGCGTGCCAGGGAATTGTATTGGGAAGAGCCCCGTAAAACAGAGTTAACCCGTATCGCTTATATTTTCGCACAAACAGGAAAAGCGGCCTACAACGGTAAAAGTTATAGCCTCGCCACTTTTTCGGATAATAACTTTATGTACGACCGTGTAATGGAGAAAAATGATTTCTATAAAAACCAGGTGCCAACCTTGCAGGGCGTAAATTATAGAATTGCGCCATATCATGTATTATGGCCCGTGCCGGCAAGTGCACAGCGTTTTAATACCGAAGGAAGAATTAACCAGAACAAGGGCTATGCCGGTTACGAACAGAATGTACCCGCGCTGGACAAATTACCTTAAATTTTTAAGGAGTTCTGGCCTTCTAATTTATTTGGTTTGGGTTAGTATAGACAGTCCCTTAAGCAAGGACTGTCATATTTAAAAAGGCAGTTTCTCAACTATTAATAAAATCAGATACCGAATCGAAAACAAAAGATAACTATAAGAAAGATGGCACCGGAATGTCCAGGACATGAAACTGCACAGATTAGCTAACCAAATTTAAACTTAACTAAAGTCATTATGAGTCAAATAAAAAGGTTTCAAAAAACAACAGGCATCGCTTTGTTAATTTTTTCATGCTTTGTAGCGAGCTGTTCTAAAGATTCGGCTGAGATAAATGAGGCAATTGTTTCTTCCGAAAAACTTCCCGTAAACCAAAACGTATCTGGTGCGGTAGCGGAAGCTTATCCGAACAACATTAATACCAGTTTTAACCATCCTGATGGTTCGTATTCTTCCAGTGAAGCAAGCAGCGATTTTGGAATGGCTGCTTTAACAGGGTGGAATGAAAGCAGGGCATTTATTTCTGCTAACTGGGCGAGAGCTACATTAGCGCCAAATTCAGTATCCAACGGACTGATAGCAGGTGTAGACATTTCTGACGGTTCAGCATATGAGGCTGACTTTAAGATTCGGTTTCACAGCGATTTTGATTGGAGCAGAGGCGGAAAGGTTGGCTTCGGCTTTCTGATTGGAGAAGGCAATACCGGATGCGATATTGCTACTGATGGCAATGGCGGAAGTTTGCGCCTGATGTGGTACAATAACGGAAGCAGGGTATACTTTCAGCCTTATGCTTACCATAGAGATATGGCCGGTCCTTGCGGAGATACCTTCGGTAAATCCTATCCATCAAGCGGCAGTTTGGTAAAAGGAGCTACCTATAATGTACACTTATATGTGAAAAGCAATACCGGATCAAATAAAAACGGACAGGTTCAGGTGATTATTAACGGAACTACTGTACTTGATCAGACTATTCGCTGGACCACTAATGATGCGCAGCGATTAATCAACAGGTTATCTTTTCATAATTTCAGGGGTGGAAAAGATGTTGCAGTCTGGGGCTCAAGCCAAACAAGTTATATCTATTTTGATGAACTTGTTGTAAATAAGGTTCAGTAATTTTTAAATAGCAGTCCCCGGGGGCATGCCACAATCCGGATTGTTGATCACAAATAATCCGGATTAGCATCAGGCTTTTAATATAAGCCGCGAAACGGGTTGATTGATCAGAATACAATAAAGATAAAAATGTTAAGCGCGAAATTACTTTTAGTACTGTTTATAACCGCTTTTGCTTCCATAAATAGTTTTGGACAAGATACCGGGCGTAAAGCCATCAGTTTAAATGATCAATGGGAATTTCATAAAGAAAATGGTAAGGCCGAACAGGTAAATATCCCGCATACCTGGAATAATCAGGATGTGTTGGATGATGAACCAGGTTATTACCGTGGTGTTGGCATTTATAAAAGAAGGTTAAAACTTGATGAATCATCAAAAGGGAAAAATATTTTTCTGGTTTTCAATGGTGTTGCGCAAGAGGCAGAAGTGTTTGTGAATGGAAAATCAGCTGGAAAACACATCGGGAGCTACACCAGGTTTACGGTTCCGATCACACCTTTTTTAAATTTTAAAAATGACGTTATTGAGGTACATGCAAATAATCGCTTCAATGAAGATATTCCACCGCTAACTGCAGATTTTACTTTTTTCGGTGGGATGTACCGAAATGTAACCTTATTAATTACCAATCCTGTTCATATCTCGCTAAGTGAAAATGGCAGTGCTGGTGTCTTTGTTACCACTCCGCAGGTTTCTGCAGCAAGTGCTGGTGTAAAAATCAATTGTTTGATAGAAAACGCATCTGCATTACCTAAAAAAATACAAGTCAGCAGTACCATATTCAATGCAGAAGGAGAAATGGTCTCCAATCAGAATATTGGATTAAATTTGGCCACAGGCGATCATCACTCGCTTAATATCGATTTTAAGGCTGTTAAAAATCCGATACTTTGGTCGCCGGAGCATCCATACCTTTACCGGGTAGTTACCGAAATTATTGATGCGAAAACCAAAGCAGTGATCGACCAGCTTTCCATCCCGTTAGGCTTCCGCTGGTTCAAATTCGATGCTGAAAAAGGCTTTTTTTTAAATGGCAAATCTCTGAAATTAATCGGTGCAAGCCGTCACCAGGATTATGAAAACTTAGGTAATGCCACGCCTGATGCCTTGCAGATAAGGGATGTGGAGTTACTTAAAGAAATGGGTGGGAATTTTTTGAGAATAGCACATTATCCTCAGGATCCCTTGATTTTAGAAGCTTGTGATCGTTTAGGAATTTTAGCTTCAGTGGAGATTCCGGTGGTAAATACCATTACAGAAACCGAGGCTTTTACCAACAACTGCCTGAAGATGCAAACCGAAATGATTAAGCAGAATTTTAATCATCCAAGCATCATAATCTGGGCGTATATGAACGAGATCCTGTTGCGTTTGAAATTCTCAGAAGATAAATCCAGACAACAAATATATTTTGACCATGTTCGTGAACTGGCCCAAAAACTTGATTCCTTAACCAGGAAATTAGATCCATCGAGATATACTTTGCTGGTTAATCATGGTGCCTGGGATCTTTATAACAAAGTTGGTCTAACCAAAATTCCGATGATTGTAGGCTGGAATTTATATTCTGGCTGGTATTCCGGAGTACCGGCTGATTTTGCAAGGTTTTTAGACCGCCACCATGCAGAGTTGCCGAACACACCTTTCATGGTAACGGAATATGGTGCTGATGCAGACCCACGAATCAGATCATTTTTGCCCCTTCGTTTTGATAAAAGCGTTGAATATGCGGTTCAATTTCATCAGGTTTATTTAAATGCGATGCTGAGCAGGCCATTCGTGGCCGGAGGAATGGCTTGGAATTTGGCAGACTTTAATTCCGAAACGCGGGAAGAAACCATGCCGCACATTAATAATAAGGGTTTGTTAACTATTGGCCGGCAACCTAAAGATACCTATTTCCTTTATCAAGCTTATTTATCCAATAAGCCATACCTCAAAATAACTGCTGCGCAATGGAACGCCAGAACCGGTATCGCCGATTCGGGATCTGTTGTGAGTACCCAGCCTTTTCAGGTGGCTACTAACTTAAAATCTGCTGAATTATTTTTAAACGGAAAAAGTATAGGGATTAAAGATGCCGCAGATCATATTATAGAATGGAAAGTACCATTTGTAAATGGAAAAAATCAATTAAAAGTGGTTTCCGGAGCACAGAGCGATCAGGCTGACATCAACTTTCAGTTAAAGCCTTTTAAATTTACGGATCCAAAAATTCCCTTTATTAACATGAATGTTTTATTAGGTGCTAAACGTTTTTATATCGATGAAATAGAGCATCAATTGTGGATGCCGGATCAGCCTTATCGAGCAGGTTCATGGGGCTGGATTGGCGGAGCACCTTACAAAGGAACCAATAACCGAATCACTTATGGAAGTGATAAAAATATTATAGGAACCAATAACGACCCGGTTTACCAGACACAGCAGGTTGGCATTGTGCAATTCAGGTTCGATGTTCCGGATGGAGTGTATGAATTATCATTGCATTTTGCAGAGTTGGTTGGTGGGGTAAGCAAAGAGGCGCTGGCCTATAACTTAGATAATAATCATAAAAAAGAAAAGGAGGAAGGCCGTGTTTTTAATGTAGCAATTAATGGGACGCCTTTCCTCAATAAAATTAACCTGGCTGAAGATTATGGCTATACCACGGCAATGAAAAAGAGTACCAGGTTAATCGTTCAGCATGGAAAGGGAATTATCGTAGATTTTACTGCTGTAGAAGGGAAGCCGGTTTTAAACGCCATACAATTAAAAAGAATTTATTAGTAACTACCGTAAATCAACCTCGTGTTTTCCCAATTGGCAGAAAACAACAATCCTTAAAATTTTGAAATTCAATGTTAAAGAAAGTCAAATATATCCTCATTTTTCATCTGCTGGTTACGGGTCAGTTGTTGTTCGCGCAGCAGTCTGTTCGTTTAACGCATAACTGGGAATATTTAAAGCAAGATTTAGGCGGAATTTGGGAGGCTGTTCGCCCCGTAGGCGCAGGCAATCCTGAATCAGTTCCGCTGTGGCAAAAAGTAAATCTGCCGCACTGTGTAAATGCAACAGATGCGGTTGACCCTGATGTGAATTATTATCAGGGCCCGGCATGGTACAGAACACAGCTGAAAATCGAAAATCCATATCCAAACGGGCGAACCATTTTACATTTCGAAGGTTCCGGACAAAAAACAGACGTTTACATCTATAATCAAAAAATAGCGACACATGTAGGTGGCTATGATGAATGGACTGTTGATCTCACAGCGGCTGTGGCGGCTTTTCAGAAAACAGATGTTTATCAGAAACAATTCAGCGGGAAAGTTCCTGTTTCTATCCGTACAGATAACTCAAGAGACCTGGAAATGATTCCCTCAGATCTTTCAGATTTTAATATTTATGGAGGGATTTACAGATACCTGAACCTGGTATATACACCAGCGCTTTCTGTAGATAAAATGTTTGTGAAAGCCGAGGTAGATGAGCAGGGAAAAGCAGCAAAATTGAATGTGAAAGCAAGGTTTTACAACCCTGATCATATTTCCGGAGCAACAATCTCCCTTAAATTAATCGATCCAAATGGGAAAATAATCAATAAATGCCAGCGAAAAATAGAAACTTCAGCAGATCTGCAATTATGGAACCTTTCTCTTCAGAGCCCCAAACTTTGGTCGACAGATAAACCACTTCAATACACGCTTCAGTATGAAATGATCTCTTCTGCCGGAAACTATAAAGGCGTAGAAAAAATTGGCTTTAGAAATATCAATTTTATTGAAAAAGGACCTTTCCATTTGAATGGAAAACGTTTGTTATTACGGGGTACGCATCGGCACGAAGACCATGCCGGTGTTGCAGCAGCCATGACCGAGGACATGATTCGCACAGAAATGCAGATGATGAAAGATATGGGTGTTAATTTTATCCGTTTAGGCCATTATCAGCAGTCGCGGGTGGTGCTCAACCTTTGTGATAGCCTTGGGATTTTAGTTTGGGAGGAAATTCCGTGGTGCCGGGGCGGTTTAGGCGGCGAGCGATATAAACAACAAGCCAGAACAATGCTTACCAATATGATTGAGCAACACTACAATCACCCCTCCATTATCATTTGGGGTTTAGGGAATGAGAACGACTGGCCGGGGGATTTTCCGGAGTTCGACAAACAAAAAATCAGGTCATTTATGAAAGAACTAGATAATCTTTCTCATAAAATGGATGCTTCGCGTTACACCGCCATCAGGCGATGCGATTTTTGTGCAGATCTTGTGGATGTGTATTCACCATCCATCTGGGCAGGTTGGTATCGTGGCGCCTACACCGATTATAAAAAAGTTTCAGAAGATGAATTTGCAAAGGTAAAACGCTTTTTACATGTAGAATGGGGAGGAGACAGCCATGCAATGCGCCATTCGGAAAACCCGGATAAGGCATTGACTAAAATCAAAACTGGCGGAAGTGCGGATGAACGTGCTGGCGATGCTTCTCTCTACGGAGGGGCAGCCAGAATTTCAAAAGATGGTGATTGGAGTGAATCTTATATCGTCAACCTGATCGACTGGCATTTAAATGAACAGGAAAATATGCCATGGTTAAGCGGAACGGCTTATTGGCCATTTAAGGATTTTTCTACACCTGTTCGTCCGGATAATCCCGTACCTTATATGAACCAAAAAGGGATAATTGAACGTGATTTCACCAAAAAAGAAGCCTATTATGTATTTCAATCCTACTGGACAGATAAATTAATGGCCCGCATATATGGGCATACCTGGCCGGTGCGGTGGGGTGATGAGGGTGAAGAGAAAATGGTTAAAGTTTATTCTAATTGTACTGAAGCTGAAATTTTTCTGAATGGAAAAAGCTTTGGCGTAAAAAAACGAAACAGCCAGGATTATCCGGCGGCTGGCCTGCGGTGGAATCTTCCTTTTGTTAAAGGAGAAAATACCGTAAGCATCATCGCTAAAAGAGGTAAGGAAAAAATAGCTGATGAAGTAAAATTCAACTATCAAACTACAAAATGGACTAAACCTGTAAGCATGACTTTAGAAAAAATAAATGAACAGGATGGAGTAGCGACGCTGGAGGTAAAACTTTTTGATGGCAAGGGAGTTCAATGCCTGGATGCCATTAACTGGATAAAATTTGGGTTAACGGGCGACGGCGGATTGATTGATAATCAGGGAACATCGTCCGGTTCCAGAAAGGTACAGGCTTATAATGGAAGAGCAATAATCAGTGTGAAATTAAATAAAGGTAAAAGTTTTGCTGCTGCAATGTCCGAAGGCCTTGCTACTGTTTTTAAAGAATTATAAAGTGATGATGAAGAACATTCTTATTTTTATTTCAGTTATTTTTTCTATTGCAGGAACTGCATATTCCGGTACGGGAAAGATTAAAAAAGATGTGCCTGCAGATTTGAGGAAGCGGGCAGAGGGGCTTTTAAAGAAAGAAATTTTAGCAGAAGCCTTATGGGCCATGAAACAAGCACCGATAACCGTTACGGCATCTTCTTCACCGAGAAGTGCAGGAGGCAAGCATGACTTTTTTTCTGAGGCAGATTATTTCTGGCCTGATCCGAAAAATCCTGAAGGGTCTTATATCAATCGGGATGGATTAACCAATCCCAATAATTTCTTAGACCACCGTAGAGCCATGATTCGCTTGAGCAAAGTAATTGGCGCTTTGGCCTCTGCCTATAAAATCACCGGAAATGATAAATATGTAACACAAGCCGTAAAACATTTTCGGGCCTGGTTTATCCATTCAGAAACTTTAATGTATCCTAACTTATTATTTGCGCAGGCAATAAAGGGCAAGTTCACGGGGCGCAATTATGGAATTATCGATACCATTCATTTAATGGAGGTAGCGCAGGGTGCTTTGGTGATGGGGAATTCAAAAGCCTTTGATAAAGCTACGTTGACAGGGGTTAAAAAATGGTTCGCCGATTATACTTTATGGTTGAATACTTCTAAACCCGGTATTCGGGAAAAGACGGTTAAAAATAACCACGCCACCTGCTGGGCCATGCAGGTGGCTTCTTTTGCTAAATTATGTAAGGATGAAAATATGCTCGATTCCTTACGCACCCGGTACAAAACCATTCTTTTGCCAAACCAAATGGGGATGGATGGAAGTTTTCCCCTTGAAACTGCGCGCACCAAACCTTACGGCTATTCTATTTTTAATCTGGATGCCATGACCATGCTTTGCCAGATGCTGTCTACACCAGAAGATAATCTTTGGGAATTTGAAACTCCGGATGGCCAGTCAATTAGAAAAGGAATCAATTATTTATATCCCTTTATTGCAGATAAAAGCAAATGGACATTAAAGCCTGATATGATGTATTGGGATAACTGGCCCGTGGCTCAACCATTTCTTTTGTTTGGAGCACTTCAGTTTGATCAGGAAAACTGGTACATTTCATGGGAAAAACTAGAACATAAACCTCAGGTAGAAGAGGTAATCAGAAACCTACCTATTCGAAACCCTTTAATTTGGTTGTAATATGAATTTAAAAATTAAGATAACAGTTCTTTCGCTTTTGTGTTCCCATGTGGTGATGGCACAAAAGGTTGATGTAAAAAAAGCCTTCGCCGCTGCGGCAAAACAAACAGCCGTATTGATTAAAAATGTAGATTCCGCACGCCTGGTGAAGCCAAATCAGGTGTCGCCGAGAACAGTTGAAAAAGGTCAGTTTAAAATGGTGGTATCAAAAGACTGGACAAGTGGATTTTTCCCGGCTGAGCTTTGGTATTTCTATCAATATACAAAAGATAAAAAGTGGCTCGAACTTGCTAAAAAATATACTGAAGATATCAAAAAAGAACAATTTAACCGCGGAACCCACGACCTGGGATTCATGATCTATTGTCCGTTTGGCAATGGTTACAAATTAACCGGAGATACAGCCTATAAATCGGTTATCATTCAGGCGGCCAGGTCACTTTCCACGCGTTTTAATAAAACTGCAGGCGTATTAAAATCCTGGGATCATAATGGGGACAAGTGGCAATATCCGGTAATTATTGATAATATGATGAATTTGGAACTGCTATTTGAGGCAACTAAAATGACAGGAGATTCATCTTTCTACAAAATAGCGGTTTCACATGCCGATCATACCATTAAAAACCATTTTCGGGAAGATTTCAGTTCTTATCATGTTGTTGATTATGATACCACCACCGCCGGAAACATTTTACAGAAAATAACTGCTCAGGGTTATGCTAACGAATCGGCCTGGGCCCGTGGGCAGGCGTGGGCACTATATGGGTACACATTGTGTTTTAGCGCAACTAAAAATAAAAACTATCTCGCCCAGGCAGAGGGGATCGCAGGTTTTATCATAAACCATAAAAACACCCCTGAAGATGGTATTCCATATTGGGATTATAATGATCCAGGGATTCCGAATGTTTCGAGAGATGCATCAGCCGCAGCAATTACGGCTTCGGCGCTGTATGAACTGGCTAAATATAGCAGCAATGGCAAAAAATACAAACGAACAGCTGATCGGATTTTATATTCACTGAGCACGAAGTATACCAACAAAAAAGGCGACAACTACGGGTTTATTTTAGACCATAGTACCGGCCATCGCCCGGCAAAATCAGAGATAGATGTGCCCATCAATTATGCTGATTATTACTATTTAGAAGCCCTTTTGAGAAGTAAATAACAGGAAGATTTTCATCTTGCAACAAGACCCGAAAAAACTGATATGATTTGCAAACTTGAATCATAACTGACCGATGAGATAGAAAGGAGCTGCACCTACTGGTGCTGCGCTTCTTTCTTTTTAAAATCTGTGATGGTTTTTCCATCATAACGATACACACCGTTCAGAGATCCAAACCAAATGCTTCCATCGTTAGCTTCGAAAATTCCACAAAGCATTTTTTCTATTGACATTATTTCGGCTACCACCGGCTTTTTATTATACAGTGAATTTTGATCATACCGGGAAAACGTCCAGGCTCCAACCCCGTTAGGATTTACTGCACCTGTCGTCCAGATGTTTCCTTTTTTATCTTCGATGATAGCCGAAGTGCCCCTCTGATTAATTTTGGCAAATGTACTGCCATCATAGCGCCAAAGGCCGGCTTTAACAATTAACGTATCGCCCTTCCTGTCTTCAATTGTTGTTGCGCCAAACCAAATTTGACCCTTTTTATCTTCGGTTATACCCCAAACGTTATGAAAGGCTTTACCGTCTTTATTTTTGAAAACGGTAATTTTTTTTCCATCGTAGAAACAAGCATAGCCCCGTGTACCAAACCAAAATTTACCGTTTTTGTCTTCAAGTATGGTAGTAATCGCATTGTGCGGAAGTCCTTGTTTAATTGTTAAATTTTGAAAAGATTTTCCATCGTAACGGCTTGCTCCACCTGAAGTACCGAACCAAATCATGCCGGCGCGATCTTCATAAATAGACATGACTACATTACTTGCAAGTCCTTCGCGGGTTGTAAAATGTTGAAAGGATTTCCCATTGTAACAGTAAACACCTGAATCGGTAGTAGAAAACCAAAGATTTCCTTTTTGGTCTTCCAGAACATCCCAAAATCTAAGGAACCAAGTTGACTTGTGAGACTTGTAAATAATTTTCCATCGTATCGAAAAACACCACCAAGCGATGCAGCAATCAAAACGGTGCCATTTCTTCCTTTTTTGATGTTCCGAACCATTGTATTAGGCCCATACGGAGTGGATACGGCTTTAGCCTGTAAACCGATATGATTTCCTGGTGTATTGGTTTGGCCTTGTTTACAGGAGGTGAAAAAAACGACCGTCAGTAATAAAACATATGCTAGTGTAGATTTCATAATTATATTTTATAAGGGTAAATAGCTGTACGATTTGATTCAGCGAAATTACTTTGATATCTTTCCACACGAGGAATTTGAATTGTAAATAGAATTGTAAACTTTGTAAATTAAAATCTGACATTATGCATCGTCGTCAAAATCTCCTCGCCGGGAAAGGCAAATATTTATTCGTATTAACATTACTTATATTCTTATCTGTAATCTGCGTAACTGTCTGTAACGTGCAGGATGAGGATTTTGATGTTTCCAGAAGGGAAGTTTTGATGCGTAGAATCGGGCATGAACTGCTGTTACAGTCGGGCGACAGTACCTCAAGAGTACTGCCGGTGGAAAAGAGTGCAGAAAATGAATATCAGATTAGCTTTGAACATGATTTAACTTTTCAACCGGGTTTGCTGGTGAATACTACCAGGCGTTTATTGGCAAATGACCCGCTGGCAAATCATTATGTTGTCAATGTTTTGAACGGTGACGATTCCAGGGTAGTTTATGGATATGTTATATCCAAAGATAAAAAAGATGATATTGTAGCTTGCATAGGAAGAGTACAACCGCGTGCATGTTACCTGATCAACATAAAATATAAACCGGCAGGAGTACGTATAGCAGCGGATGGATATCTGTTCGGCAGCCTGTCATTTTTAGCATTTGTTGGATTTGTCTTTTTGCAGACTGTTAAGCCACAAAAGGCTTTACAAGATAATGAACGTACAAATATATTCACCTTAGGTTCGGTGTTGTTTGATGCTGGGCACCGGAAACTCATCGTACAGGGGATGACCATAGAACTCACCAGAACAGAAACCCGTGTATTGCTCGTTTTTGCAGCGTCTCCTAACCAGATTATAGAAAGAAGCCGACTGCAAAAAGAGATCTGGGAGGATGATGGTGTTATTGTAGACCGAAGTCTGGATATGTTCATTTCAAAGCTTAGAAAAAAACTTGAATCTGATCCAAACATCAACATTGTTGTGATCAGGGGAAAAGGGTACAAGCTCGAGATCACCTAAAACCAATTTCTGGTAAGTATTGGGAAATCATGAAACGTCGAAAGCCATTTAAGTCCGATGTATTTGTCATAAACTAAAGCCGACTCACATTGTTGTACTGTTTCAAAGTTATTTAATCAACGAAAATAATATAGGATATGTTAGAAATTGGAGGCTACTGCATAAAGAATTCAGCATCAACAGATACGCCATTCCTGGCAGTTTATCCAGATATCGTAACTGAAAATATTGCACGGCTTGTAGGTTTGTTTTCAGCTATCAGCCAAATCCGGCCACATGTCAAAACGCATAAATGCCCTCAGGTTGTTAACTTGATGCTGGAAGCTGGGATTCATAAGTTTAAGTGCGCCACTATCGGCGAAGCAGAGATGTTGGCACAAGCGGGTGCCAGGGATATTTTATTGGCATACCAGCCTGTAGGCCCGAAAATTCAACGCTTTATAGATTTAATAATTAAATATCCGCTGAATGAGTTTTCCTGTCTGGTAGATAATGAAAGCTCCGCAAGGGAATTATCTGACGCTGCATGTCGTGCGAATATTGTAATAGCGATATGGATCGACTTAAATGTAGGCATGAACCGAACAGGTGTAAAACCACAGGTAGAAGGAAAAGCATTATTTATGCTTTGTGTCAGCCTTCCCTCACTCCGGACTTTAGGTTTGCACGCTTATGACGGTCATATCACTGAATCCAGGGTGAGTGTTCGTCACTCACAGGCTGCCTCTGGTTTTGAACAAGTGAGGAAGCTGAGTGATGAATTATCTCAAATGGGAATCAAGCAGGTGCGCATAGCGGCGGGAAGTACGCCTACTATCAACTTTTATTCTCAATTTAATGATGTTGAATGTAGTCCCGGAACCTTCATTTATTGGGATCAACATTATCAGGCATTGTATCCGGAACTTGGTTTTAAAACTGCAGCACTTATCGTTACCCGGGTAATTTCCAGGCCGGCAGCAGATACAGTTTGCCTTGATTTAGGCTATAAAGCAATATCTTCAGAAGGAGCACCGGATGAACGTGTTGATTTTCTGCAATTTCCCGAAGCTGTAATCATCTCCCAAAGTGAAGAACATTTACTGGTTAAACTTCCGGGTTCGGAAATTAATATTGGAGACACACTATTGGGAATGCCTCATCATATAGGAAGAACCTGTAATTTATATGATTCATCGAAATTTGTAGTAGGAAACCGAATCATGGGGGATTGGAAAAATACCGGCAGAAAAAGGTAATTGCGGCCTCAGATATTTAACAGAGGTTTTTCTTTTTATAATCATTACAAATAGCAAATGTAGTAAACTGCCAGGATTGTAGCTGGGTTCTGATGATACACAACTTAATTCGATTATTATGTTTCATCATTCAAAAGACCTTCAATTCAACGCAAGAGTCTCTAAACCAGATCCGGCATTTGCCAACATCCTTCTTGAACAATTCGGAGGAGAAAACGGCGAACTTGCAGCGGCGATGCAATATTTTACTCAGGCATTCGGTGCTAAGTTACCCCATCCCGACAAATACGATATGCTAATGGATATTGCCACGGAAGAATTTTCACATTTGGAAATTGTGGGCGCGACGATTCAGATGTTACTCAAAGGTGTTAATGGTGAACTCAAAGATGCTGCCGATCAAAGTGAGATTATGCAGGTTTTAGATGGAAACGCAGCGAAAGAATCTATTATTCATGCTGCATTATCTGCTAATCCGCAATTCCCGATTATCACTGGTGGTGGCCCGACTTTAAGAAATAGCCAGGGAATTCCATGGTGCGCTTCCTACATCCATTCAAATGGAGACTTAACTGTAGACTTAAGAAGTAACCTGGCTTCAGAATCAAGAGCGAAACTTGTGTACGAGCACTTAATGAAATTTACAGATGATCCATATGTAAAGGAGACCCTTTCCTTTCTGATGACCAGAGAGGTTGCGCATTATAAAATGTTTGAGGCAGCACTCGAAACGATCCAGCCAAACTTCCCTCCGGGAGTATTGCAGGCAGATCCACGCTTTACACAACAGTACTTCAATCTTTCGCCAGAAAAAAGCGTAAGAGGTCCATGGAACCAGGGCGAGATGCCAGGTTTGAATAAAGAATGGGATTATGTGGCAGATCCGATCAGTCAGGTAAAACAAACTGAAGGATTATCCGTAACCGATACTGACATGGAGGCGCAGCTTGAAAAAACAGAACAACTTAATTTAGCGCTAAGCAAGCAAAAAAGTGAAGAAGTAAAAGCAGCTGATCCTAGCGGAACTGCACAATGGAGTGACTACGACGCTCAATAATTTATTAAAGGAATGGAGCCCCGGCAGTGCCGGGGCTTTTATTTTACAAAATGTAATTTGCCATTTCGTGATCTGTTTCCGTAAATGAGAAACTTCTCCTAACCGTACAATCTCTTTGTTTTATTATCCAGGGCTTTGTGAAATTGGTTTGACCTTACCGGTTTTCTTTATTTTATCATTCCACAATTCTGATCATTAAAATGAGATGCAGCTTGTTGTTGTCATTGATCAATGCTTTGTCTAGGTGAAATACTCGCTGATTGCTTAAAATGAGTTTCCAGAGCATAATCGCCCCGATTACTACATATCTTTTTATGATCGCTTTTTGTCAAAATCAGTCGTTTCGGAACTTAAACAAAACTAATCACGGCACAAGTTGGTTAAAATAGCGTGTTTGCAATCACCTGGCAAACATGACGCAATTAATATTAAAACTATAAAGAAATAAAGCGATCTAATGAGCAATATAGAGAACTTGGTAAAACTGAAAAATATAATCCCCGAAGAAAAAATCCTGAAGTTGGAAGCGGCAGCGGCCCGACATAAAGCGCAGTCAAATATCTCTTTTACGATAGATAGTATTTCGGATAAGATACTTGAAGTTTCAACTATTCAGCATGAAACATCTTCAGGCAAATATGCCAGTGAGCCAACCTTGATAAAAAGAACAGAAGATGTTTTTAATAAAATATTACCGGAGTTTAAGCTTGTGGTCTCTGCCCATACGCATCTTCCTTCACCTGCTATTATAGTCACTCCATCCTGGATAGATCAGAAAATGCTTCAAAAAGGAGTGAGGATAAAGCAGATCGCTTTTGATACAGGGCTCGACCGTGAAAGTATCTCAGACTGGGTAACAGGAAAGAGATCAATGAGCCAGCTCGTTAAGGCAATGTTTTTTTTCTACTTTTCCAAATGATTTGAAGTAATAAATATTAGTAGCGCTAATAGGAATACTTTAGGTCCTAACTTTTAACCAACATAGGTGTTGGAAAGGTATGGATGATAGAGTACAGTTTTTTGCCGGAGTGTTTTTCCTGTTAGCAGGTGTGTTTGTATTTTATATCATTTTTAAAAAAGATAAAGAAAAAAAAGCATAACGCCATTTACTTACTAATTCCGGGCAATGAACATATCATATTAGTAAGTGCCGAAAATCAGATATTAATCGGCAGTTTTTGCTTTTAGATAATGAATTCGGCCCTTTACTCTTAGGAATATTACTGCTGACATTAGTAGGTTATTTTCTCACTACAACGATTTTACGGATGTCGGCTGCTTGGGATCCGTTGCTTAATGATACTACATTGCCGTTTTTCCAGTATTGTGCTGTACCTGATCCTCCGTTTGCGCCACCGTCTCGGGAACCACCTACATATACATCAGAACCAGACACGGCTATAGAAAATCCAAAAGTACTTTCTGGCTCATTAGATAAAACAACAGGTAGGCCATTCTTCCAGTACTTAGCCCTGATTACATTGCTGCCATTCCCTGTTCCATAACCGGCAACATAAACATCGTTCCCATTCACGGTAATGGAGTTTCCTGTTACATCAGGTGTACCATCATTAATCAGCGTAGGGGCGCCTAAATTTTTACTATAGCGGGTTTGAGATTGACCGGAGTTATTATAAGTTTCAGACCATAACAAATATAAATCGCTGCCTGATACCGTTATGGCTTGATATGTGGCACCTACGCTCCGGTCTGTAAGGTCAAATAGTTGTCCGTTTTTCCAGTAAGAAGTGATGGAAGTCGCCCAATCCAGGTTTCTGCGTTCTCCAATCACATACACATCATTGCCAATCAGGGCTATTCCAGTTGCAATAGCCTGCTGATTCTCACCTGATAATATCACGGGTATTCCGTTTTTCTAGTATTTCGCCTGGTAAGTTGTCTTTCCTGGCGCCAACTCCTGGCCGGCGATATATACATCATTTCCCTGGATGAATACGTCATTGGCAAAGGCATTCCGACTTCCATCCGTGAGCGATATAGCCACTCCATTTTTCCAGTATTTAGCGACATATATTCCCGCCGGATTAATTTCCGAACCTACGACATGAACATCGCCACCTGAGATGGCCATTGCATTCGCATCTGATGCACCAGAACCGGTTCCAAGGATAACAGCATTACCATTTTTCCAGTATTTAGCTACATAGCCTTCTCTTCCGGCGGCATAGATGTCAAATGATGCCTGGGATGGATCAGTTGGTTCATCAGGCCCTCCTTTTTTACAAGCCTGGAGAACAAGCGTTAATACAATTAAAAATGTTAGTGCCTTCAGTAAATTATGCTTCATAACCGGGGGTTGTTTTGGACTTGAACACAGAAAAAGCGATTTAGTTTGGTGGTGTTAAATTAAAAGAAGAAAGTTGGGCTGGCTAACCTCTTGCCATCAGCGAAAATGTTATTATAAATGTCTCTTCAAATGCTAATCCTGCAATTATCGCCCGGTTTGTAATTATTCGAAAGCAATATCACAGTGTTCATTGCAAAGGTCAGAAGAAAGGCAAGATATTTTGAGTGCTTACTTGCCCGCTGCTATGTTGCAAAGCCAGCTTAATCTTTTTTTCAAAAATAGATATCTATATAATCTGTAGTTTCGCCGTCGCAATTGAGCATTTGTTGCAATCGCCAGTACTTTCTTTTGCCGCTGGCCTTGAAGATAGAAAGTCCCGTAAGTTCGCAAGGTTTTCCGCCATTAATAGAATTGATTTTGGATACTATTTTTCCATTAAATTTTAAAATGTTTCCCCGGTTCAGAAATGTTCCTTTGATGGTTACATAGTCTTTTGATTTTGGATCTCTCTGCTCGCCTTCAATACTGTATTCTTCGTCGCCAATTTCTTTGATATACACTTTCCCGGGAGCTGATTTGTTAAAGGTTATCCACTGGATGGTAAACGAATGCCATCCCGCTGATATTGGTTTTATTTGTGATTGGGCACTAGTGCTGAGCAGAAAAAATGAAGCAATAATTAAAATGTATTTCATTAGAAATTAGTTAATAATGGATGAAATTGCCCTTCGTAAAAGAAAGGAGGTGATTTACCGGCGCTACTATTGTTCGATTAATACGCCATTTATTGAAAGCGCGTTACAGCTTAGCGATATTACTGCATTGCCAACAGAGTCGCCATAGTAAGTAGAAGAATACTGATCCGAAAAACTATATAGATATGCCTTGAAGAATTTAATAGTTCGTGTAGGTAACTTACCGTAGCTATCCGCAATGGTGATGGTCCCATCAAAGGTGTTCTTTTTGCTTGCTACAAGTTTCAGCATATCATCCGGCAAATTTTTTGCATCTATTGTAAGGTAAAAAACGCCGGCTTTATAACCGGAAAGTGCAGGTTCAGTTTTATTAGCGGTAGAATCTTTTGCTTTTACATTTGTGGTACCTGGAGCAGGATCATCATAATACCTGGAAAGCGAAGTTGAAACACTGTTTAAGGGGACTGAAATGGGTTTGCCATTAAAGTTTGTACTCAATGTAATTTTAATACGTGCATCCTCCTGAGCCTGGCTTTTTTGAGAAAATGTAATGGTGAGGAATAAGGCCAGGCATGTTGTGAATAAAGTTTTCATAAAGCTATTTAGATTAACTGGTTTTGAAAGGTGTTTTAAAGTTGAGATTTAAATTTTGATAAGCATTTTCCAGAGCTAAAATAAGATTCACTTGTGAGATCAAACTGAAGATTAGTGTCAAAATGAGGGAAGATATCAAGAGGGGAGGTACCGATATTGTTAAAGGATTATTCATATCATGCACGTAAATATAAAAAAGGGTAGAAAATGTTAAAGCCAGAATCCCGACTGGCAAAGCTGGTAATCTATATCCATAAATGAACAGGTTTTCCGGTTCAGTTTTCAAACGAATTTTTGATAGTAACTTCAGTAACAAGGGCGTTAGATTTTTTTCATACTTAACACTTACCCGTTGATTTGGTTTGAAATGATTTTATAAACCAATGCCTAAGCTTTAGTAAGAATTTACGGAACTTTAAATGGTGAAAAAATAATAAATCGTAGATTTTGGTAGTGTTCCGCTTGATCGGTTCTGTACAAAATTCAGTCTTTAAACAAAAAATCCCTGATTTTGGTCAGGGATTTCATTCGATTTTTTTTGAAGTACTCCCAACGTTACAATTATACAAACATTTTTATGAATACTTAGAAGCAATATTGCAGTTGATTGCATAGAAATGCGGTTCTAGCAATATGGCAACGGTACAAATATCTAAACGTTTTTTACGGGTAGTTCGCAAGGTTTAATTTTTTTACTATTGTTTCCTTGGGCTTAAAGTGTTCAAAAAATGAATATCATTAGCGAAACTGAATGGATATCTTTACGTTTCAACGGAAATCTAATGGAAACAGATCAAATTATCATTTATCAGACAAAGGACGGGGAAACCGCGATTGATGTAAAACTTGAAAATGAAACGATTTGGTTAACTCAAAATCAGATTGTAGAACTTTTCCAAAGCAGTAAGGCGAATATCAGTGAGCATATTAAACATATTTTCCAATCTAAGGAACTAGATAAAGAATCAACTGTTCGGAAATTCCGAACAGTTGGAAAAGAAGGAGAAAGAAAGATAACCAGGAATTTGGCTCACTACAACCTTGATTTAATTATATCGGTAGGATATCGCGTTAATTCTTTTAGGGGTACTCAGTTTCGCATTTGGGCAAATAAGATTTTGAAAGATTATTTCACAAGGGGTTATTCAATCAATGAAAAACGTTTAGAAGAACAGTCAGAACAGTTGACAAGCCTAAAGAACACAGTAGCCCTTTTGAGTAATGTTCTAGAAAGTAAGGAGCTGAGTTCCGATGAAGCGACTGGTTTGCTTAAAGTGGTAACTGATTACGCGTATGCATTAGATATCCTAGATAAATATGATCATCAACAATTAACTATAGATGGAACTACATCAGAAGAGCTATTTATAATTGATTATTCCGAAGCAATGAAGGCTATTCGTGACCTTAAAGATAAATTTGGCGGAAGCTCATTGTTTGGAAACGAAAAAGATGCCTCTTTTAGAGGTTCAATTGGTGCCATTTATCAAACCTTTGGAGGAATAGATGTATATCCAAGTCTAGAAGAAAAAGCTGCAAATCTTCTATATTTCGTTGTTAAAAACCATTCTTTTTCTGACGGAAACAAACGCATTGCCGCCTATCTTTTTGTATGGTTTTTGGATAAGAATAGAATTTTATACAGAAATGACGGCTCCAAACGGATTGCAGATAACGCTTTAGTCGCACTAACATTAATGATTGCAGAAAGTAAGGCTGATGAAAAAGAGATGATGGTTAAGGTAATCGTGAATTTAATTAATTCAAACAACTAAACAATATGAAACATCGTTTATAGTAATCAGTAAAAATTATTTAATTTCCCCCCAACTTTTGGCATTGATCCCATTGATCCTTGATCGGTTTCTGTGCAAAATTTAGTCTTTAAACAAAAAATCCCTGATTTTGGTCAGGGATTTCATTCGATTTTTTTTTGAAGTACTCGGGGCGGGAATCGAACCCGCACGCCTTTGAAAGCACAGGATTTTAAGTCCTGCGTGTCTACCAGTTCCACCACCCGAGCAGGCGATTAACCTTTTAAAATAAATGCCTCCCGATAAGAAGGCATTTAGAGCGAAAGACGAGATTCGAACTCGCGACCCCGACCTTGGCAAGGTCGTGCTCTACCAACTGAGCTACTTTCGCATGAACAAAACCGATATGCTGTTTCGTTTTGGTGATGCAAATATAGACAGATTTATATTTCTGTCAAGAGATTTTTTATTAAAAATTTAATATTTAATTTAAATTGCTGGCTTTCAGTGCAAGTAAAATTAAATCACTTTCAAATCCACGGCCCTTAAGATAGGTCATGAGC